>Ga0180435_10001229_pt1 | contig 26913 bp, 20 predicted proteins | sample SS_ome_3_FD_132467 | JGI IMG/M metagenome (GOLD analysis project Ga0180435, IMG submission 132467) | Hypersaline lake sediment archaeal communities from the Salton Sea, California, USA - SS_3_S_1 metaG | ecosystem: Environmental > Aquatic > Non-marine Saline and Alkaline > Hypersaline >... | reverse complement strand
CTCTTAAGGCTGAGTTTTAGCGCCATTGAAATCTGAGACCGTCCTGAACCTTATGCAACACCACGGTCAATCAAGTTCGTTGCCGACAGGAGGCCGCGGCGCGGCTTAACCCAGCTTCCAACGAAGTCCGTGTCCGGATGTTTACCGGAAAGTATCACGAGCGCTTTGTATAAGTTGTTCGAGCGACCATTATGGAAAGGTGGATGTTAAACTTGCGAGGCACGAATGTTGCTACTCTGTCGCGTAGATATCCATCAGATAGTTGACAACCAATATTTTCCGGATGCAATGAAACCATTTTTGCTCACCTCAAAGGACGGCGCACGTTATCTACCGGCCCCCATCCACCGGCTCGGGATCGGAATGGGACTACTCGTCCTGGTCGCCACGGCTCTCCTGTCGGGGTGTCAAAACGACGACGGCAAGTCGAAACCGATCGGCACAGTCAAAATCGGCGCCATCTATCCCTTGACCGGTCACAGCCAGTCAGCAGGAGAAGATATCCAGGCGGCCATTCGGTTGGCGGAAACACTCATCAACGATTCTTTCGAACTCGCCTTGCCCCTGGCCAAGCCCGAAGGATTGCCCGGATTGGGCGGCGCAAACGTTGAGGTGGTCATTGTGGATTCTCAAAGCAATGAAACCCAAGCGGCGAAACTGGTGGAAAGGCTGGTGGATGAACAGGGGGTGGTTGCCCTTATGGGGTGTTACAACAGCCCGGTGACCGCTGCCGCCGGCGAACAGGCGGAAATATTGCGGATTCCCTTTTTGAACGCCAACTCCACCTCACCGGTGTTGACGCAACGAGGGCTTCAGTGGTTTTTTCGCACCACACCGGATGACACCATGTTTGCGGAAAACTTCTTTACATTCCTTTCCCAACTTTCTCAGCAACCCGGTTACACCGTTCCGAAACGCATTACCCTGGTTTATGAAAACCGCCTTTGGGGGACCGGCGTCGCCAGGGCTGAACGCAAACTGGCCGACCGATTCGGCTATGAGGTCGTCGAGGATGTCACCTATGATGCCCAAGCCGACGGATTCGAAGAAGAACTCAGGCGCATCCATACCGCGATGCCCGGTATCATCCTTCAGTCCTCCTACGCCAAAGACGCAGTGGCCTTCGTAGAAGGCTACAAGGCTTGGGCCATAAACCCCGTAGCGATTTTGGCCATGGACGCCGGATTCGTGAGTCCCACCTTCCTGGAAACCGTGGGTAGAGATGCGGAAGGGGTCTTCAGCAGGGAAGCCTGGGCCCTGGATGTGAGCGAAAAAAAACCGATGGTCTCCACCGTAAATGCCCTGTTTCGACGTCGTCACGGCCGTAATATGACCGGGAATTCCGCCCGCGCCTTCACCGGTCTCGTTGTTTTGGCCGACGCCATCAATCGAGCGGGGTCCACGAAGGCCGACAAGATCCGAAAGGCCCTTTTGGATACCCATATTCCGGGAACAGACCTCATCATGCCGTGGGACGGCGTCAGGTTCGACCCCGACACCGGTCAGAATGTTTTGGGAAAAGGCCTCATCGTCCAGCTACAGAAAGGAGAATACGTCACGGTCTGGCCGGAGTCATTATCCACCAATCCCATCCGTTGGCCGAAACCGCCATGGTCCGAAACAAGCGCCGAATAACGGGCATAGCCAACGCCCTGTCCGAGATACGAACCGCGTTGGGACGGGGCTTGGGCAAAAAGGTCGTATTCCTACTCTCCGTCCTGGGCGTGGTCCCTCTCACGATACTCACCATCGTTTTTGTCCTCTTTTATTATCAGGCGAGAGTTCAAGGCATCGAAGAGCTCCAACAAGAGTTGGCCGAAGGTATCGCCGCCGACATCTCTTCGTATCTGGCCAAGACGGAAGGGCAAATCCAGGTTTTCGCCCAGATGCTGAATCTGGAAACCCTGGATCCCGACGGGCTGGAACGGCGAATGAGTGCCTTCATCGAACAAGGACACGAATACGACGAAATCACGGTTGCTGCGCTAAACGGCAACGAAATCAGCAAAATTTCCAGATATTACACCTACAGGGACTTTGAGTTGGGCAGCCTGACCCACCGTGACGGGTTTCAAGCCGCCCTGAAAAAAGAGAAACATATCGGTTCTGTGGTCCTGTCCGAGTTCAGCCGGTTCCCCCAGATTCATATCACGGTCCCCGTCGTCAATCTAAAAGATCGCATCACCGGTGTGCTCGACGTGGGCGTCAACGTAGCCAAGATGTGGAGTCTCCTCTCCAAGCACCGTATCGGAGAAAATCGCTGGGCCTATGTGGTCGATGCCGGAGGGCATCTGATCGCGCATGAAGACCTCTCCTCGGTCCTGCAGAGCAAAGATCTGACTCATATTCGGGGAGTGAGCACCTTTTTGGCCGGTGCCTCCGACGCTTCCCGTTACCATGGCATAAATGATGACTATGTGGTCGGCGCCAGCGCAGTGATTCCCTTAACGGGGTGGGGCGTGCTGGTGGAAGAGCCGGTCCACGACGCATACAGCCGGCTCTATTCCTTGTCCCTGGTCATTCTGGGGCTCTCGGCAATTACCATCTTGGCGGCCGCTTTTCTGGGATTTCGCTTTAGCTTCCAACAAATTGTCAATCCCCTGGAGCGGCTTCGGCGAGAGGCGCATGCCATTTCAAACGGCCGCTTGGATACCCACATCGACATCGATCGATCGGATGAAATCGGCCAGTTGGCGGAATCCTTCAATGCCATGGTGCAGGATCTGAAACGGACCATGGTATCCAGAGACAGTCTGGTAAAAGAGGTTCAAGGCCGGAAACGGGCCCAGGAAGCCCTGGCGGAACGGGAACAACGGTTCCGAGGCATTTTCGACATCTCTATAGACGCCATTTTGATATTTAACTCGGCCGGAATAATTATTGAGGCAAACCCGGCGGCGTGTCACCTCTATGGCTACGCGGACGGGGACCTCATCGGCCTTTCCGGAAAAGACATCGTCCATCCTGATTACCGGTATCTGTTCGATGACTTCAAAGAGCAGGTCCAAAGCACGGGAACATTCCATGCCGAATCGGTTGACGTGCGAAAGGACGGCACCCAGTTCGACGTCGAAGTCCGGGGACGTCCGTTTCTATACATGAACGAATCCCACCTTCTGGCCATCGTGCGCGACATCACCGAGCGCAAACAGGCCGAAGCCGATAAAAAGAAACTCGAAATACAGCTTCGCCAGGCCCAGAAGATGGAGGCCATCGGTACATTGGCGGGCGGAATCGCTCATGACTTCAACAATACGCTCACGCCCATATTGGTGCAAACGGAGCTTGCCAGGCTGATCATCGGCCAAGATGATCCGGCTCAAGCCAATCTGGATGAAATCATGAAAGCCGGTCACAGGGCCAAGGATTTGGTCAAACAAATTTTGATGTTCAGTCGCCACTCGGAACACCAACGCCTTCCCATCGACCTGGTCCCCTTGGTGAAAGAAAGCCTAAAGCTCCTGCGGTCCTCCATACCGACGACCATTGAGATCAAACAGGAGATCCGGGAGACCGCCTTGGTGGTGTCGGCCGACCCGACACAGATGCAGCAGATCATCATGAACCTGTGCACCAATGCCAGTCAGGCGATGCGTGAAAAGGGCAGCGTGTTGGAAGTCGGCCTGGAGCACGTCGAGCTCGACGAATATGGGGCCGAAAACTATCCGAACATAGGCCCGGGCGATTACGTCCGCCTGTGGGTAAGCGATACGGGCATCGGCATTGAAACAGGTCTCTTGGATAAAATATTCGACCCCTTTTTTACCACCAAACCCACCGGAGAGGGAACCGGAATGGGGCTGTCCGTGGTCCACGGCATTGTACGAAGTCATGGGGGAGAAATCACCGTGGACAGCAAGCCGGGAGACGGAACGGTGTTCAGCGTCTTTTTGCCCCGGATAGACCAGTTGGCGGAATCCGAAACCGAAGACCGTCTCAAACCGGTCCCCACGGGGAATGAGCGGATCCTGTTCGTGGATGACGAAGAGGCGGTGGTCCGGGCCGGAGAGAAAATGCTCAAACGGCTGGGATACCAAGTCGAGTCGATGACCAATCCCGTCGATGCTCTGACCGCTTTTCGGGACCGGCCCGACCAGTATGATCTGGTGATAACCGACATGACAATGCCGAACTTAACGGGGGACAACCTTGCGAAAGAAGTGATAAAGATCCATTCACGGACCCCCGTCATCATTTGTACCGGATTCAGCCATCGAATAGATGAACAAAAGGCCCACAATATGGGTATCCGGGGCTACATCATGAAGCCGTTCGTTATCCGCGATCTTGCCGAAACCATCCGGGAAGCACTGAGCGAAAACGGCGGACCCAGCACATAGTGTTTATATCCTCGCCGACGCCCCAGAGGGCAAGTGAGACATACATGGACAATCACGATTCCGCGAACAATCTACTGATCCTTTTGGCATCCTTTGTCGCCGGCGCCGCCTTTTTGTGTCTTTTGTCTACTATTCAGAAGATTACGATCGGCGCTCCCCTCTGTGCAAAAGGGTATATCGTCCCCCTAGCTTTCGGCGGTATAAGCGGCGCCATCATTGGCAGGCAATTTTACAAGGTCGTTCAGCTAAATGCCAGATTAACCGACCATGTAACCAAACTGGAGCGCATCATACCTATCTGTTCAAACTGTAAGAGAATAAGGAAGCCCGATTCAGACCCGACAAAGATGGCTTCCTGGGAGCAGTTGGAGTTCTATCTCTCCAAAAGGACATCATCTCGGTTTTCTCACGGCATTTGTCCCGATTGTATGAAAGAACTCTATGGCGATGTTGATGATGAGAACGATGAGAACGTTGACGGACCCTTTCCATCCATCGGGCCGCTTTGAGGCGTTTCGCCCAAAGCCTTCATTTAAACCCAGATCTTTGTCAACGGATGTTCCTTCAGCTGTTCCGCCCGGCTTCTTATCCGTGCTTCCACCGGGGTGAGATCGGCCAAAATGGCCGCTTCAGGGCAAACGCGCACACATTGAAAGCAACAGATACACCGGCGGCCGAATTCCGGATACGGTGAAAGCGTAATGGCCTGCACCGGACAGATTTCCTCGCACACCCCACACTCGGTGCACCGCCCTTCGTCTACCGCTTTGCCGGGCATGTGGGCTTTGGCCGTTTCAAGCGTTGTTTTCTCCATATCGGCATGAACGCCATCGGGCTGATATGCCAGATCTGAGACAGAAATCGATTCGGAACGCCGGGACGCCGTTTTTTTCAACACCGCGTCGATCAACTCCCGGATCCGTTTTTCATCGCCTCTGTCGGGGTGGCCTTCTCCCAAGGGCTTGTCACACCGCCACATCATGGAGTGAAGGGCCACCACTTTGGCGGCTCCGGCCAGTGTAAAGCCTTTCTCGGTCAAAGCCTTGCCCATCTCGTACAGGGCAATACCACTGCTGACCCCGCCCCAGGTAACAAACGGAACGGCCCAGGCGGCCGCATTGTCCGGCAGTTCTGATATAAAATTCATTATCGGGGGAATCGGGCGGTTCACATAGACGGGCGAACCAATAAACAGACAGACCTGTTCATTCTTCACTGCCTCGATGATCGAGGAACCGTCCCGGCCCTTCCCCAAGTCCGCAGACAAGACACCGACGCCGGCGTCTTCAAGCGCTCTTTCCATCACCTGAGCCACCTGCTGGGTTGACCCGGCAGGGGAGCAATAGACAATCGCAGCCTTTTTTAGCAATTTTCACCCTCCTTATCAGCCCAAGAAGCAACCCAGGTCACGCAAAGCCATTTCTTTGGCGGTTCAGTTCCCTTGATCGGGACCGCGGACCCGCCAGAGGGACTCGCCGTCGGGTTTGGCGTTTCACAAACGAGACCGCTTAAAAATGCTCCCGGAGAAACGTCCTGGACACGATGTTACTCATCATTAGACCCCACCACCTCCAACGCGGGACGCTACAGCCGCCAATATCCACGAAGGTGCGGGAAGGAATTTCGTTGAACGAGGGCCTACACGGATAGAGCCCACCTCCCTTTCGAAAACCGCCTGACGGATTTGTAGGCCCGAGTGAAGCGAAGTTCCTTCCCGCACCGGCCAAGGCGCTTGCAAAACGTTCAAATGTTGTGCGGACATCCTGAAAAGGATTATCGAGGGCATTGAACTGCAATTTCAAAGTGTTACGCTGGGTGCAAAACTTGAGGGTTGATTAATAACGGTACGCCCCACTCTGCTCGGGAGCGCCGATGCACTTGGCAATAAAAATGCCGCCCTTATATCATGAGATATGCGTCGGATCAAGGATGCCACCGCCGGCAAACTCGGCAAACATCGGATTTGGACAGTGCATGACATTTGACCTTCTTCCCTGCCTGCGGTATTCTTTTAACTTATGCTATCCAAAGGCACACTCACCCAGGGGCAAACGATTCCGCCCGCGGCAGACACGTTTTACTCGACTATTCCGGACGACCACATTTTAAGCTTTTGAACGGAGGCACTGAGCATGCTTGAAAAAGAACGGACACCCATCGCATTTTTTCTCGTGACGGATTTCCATTTTGTTTGTCCCGATTGTATTCCCGAAGACACAAAAGCGAGGCTGACATTCTATGACAAGGAAGAAATCGTAGGCTATTATAACGACCTACACATCGGCTTTCAGTTTCAAGAACAGGAAACCACCTCTGAAGGAGACCCTTTAGTCGTAACCTGCCACTATTGTAATAAACACTTGGCGGAGGGGAAGGTTACCCACGAATTAAGCGATATGTTCGTCGAATAGATCCCCCGTTCCTTTTCCCAACGCCTGGATCCGCCCTGATAAAACCCGATCAGCGGTTGACGAGGGCCGGGTCCAGATTGCCGGTTTTCATATAGTAGGCCAGAAGATGGGCGTTTTGGAGCGACGCGTCGGAAACGGACATATTCTGGCAGATACACTCCACGGTGAACTCGGTTCGGTCACCCTTGGGAATTTTCCGCAAATAATACCCAAAAGAGGCCATCGGACCGGCGGGGTTGTACGTCCGGATAACATGAGGCGTAAGGTTTTGAAGCCTCATGGCGCCGAAGCGCTCGACAAAAGACCTGCCCCGGGACCAGGCCTTTTCCGCTTGATCTGTCGGCAGGGTAAAGCTCAAAGGGGTCGCCATGGCCTCGGCCAGGTAGGCTTCCTGGGTGGCGGTAAGTTCCGTGGTGGTTGCACACCCGAGAAAGGACAAAACGGTGATAAACGCAACGGCGGCGATACGATTCATACAAAGGCTCCTTTTCGACACGAGGGAAAGAACATCTTGGGCTTCCTGTACATTCCGCTTATACATCTTCTGGAGTCTAGTCAGCCTCGGCGTGATGTCAAGACCGTCGTGCCATACGGACAAATCGACCCGTGCCTTTGATTGACCGTCAACCGGCCTCAGCCGGCGCCCTGTGAAACAAAAACGTATTTTCCGCCACCGGATACCTACATTTTTGTATGCCTTTTGGTCCGTCTAACCGGCGCTTCCCGACAATCTGTTGAAATAATGAGATCTATTCCCTGGCCCATTTCTTGCGCAATGCGTCAAGGTGAGGGCATAAACCTAAATCCACCGCTTGCCGAGTTCCGGCAACTTCGTGACATCTTTTTTGTTACAACATCTTTCAGTTTTTTTGGCGATGGATTTGGGACAAAGATTCGGTATTACCACACAGTCTCACCCAGAAAGGAGTATCTTGCCGTGAGTTCTCAATTTCATTCAGAGGTGTTGTCGACAATATCCCCTGACCAGTGTATCGAAAACATTTTTGGTTTGGTGGCTACGGCTGCAGGAAAAACAATAGACTCAAAGATGTGCGCCCTATGGCTAATAGATGAAGACCGAAAGACCTTGAAGCTGCGTATCACCCGAGGCATCGCTGACCGCTGTCTGTATAACCAATCACTGAGTATCGGCCAGGGGATCCAAGGTACAGTGGCCATGACAAAAGCCCCTATGTCGGTTACAAACCTATCGGAAGATTCTCCTCACGCTGTGCACCAGACGGCCGCGACGGCTGACCCGGCCTCCCTCCTGAGCGTGCCCATGATGACAGAAGACCAACTCATCGGGGTAATCGACTTTTATACGCCTCAACCGCACAAATTCACGGAAAGGGACAAACATGTCCTGTCCGTCGTAGCCGATGCGGCGGCCCGGGCTATTGCCAATACGGAGTCGATGATCAAGAGCCCGGTGATTCGAGAAGAACTGGAATCCAGAAAACTCATCGAGCAGGCCAAAGCCATCCTGGTTACCCACCGGGGCCTGAACGGGGCGGGTGCCCATCGGTGGATACAGGAACGGAGCATGGCAACCCAAAAATCCGCCAGGGAAGTCGCTGCAGCTGTCCTTTTGACCGAAGAGACACCTTTGAGTGTGCCTTTTTAAAAACGACCGATGGACGAGGTACTCTTTACCAATATCCGACTGAAACGAGATACACGCTATTTTATCTATGTCGGTGAACTCAAAGCCTATCCCCTCAATGCATATTTGCGCGAAACTCTTTCCAGGCTCTACCACACAGCGGTCGATTTTCTGGCCATCATACCCGATGTATTGGCCCGATATGACACGCCGAATGTAATGGTCATCAATCCGGTTGCGCAAAAACTGGCCGGGACGATTGGAAAGCCGGTGAACTGTCGCATTGCTGCAGAGGTGTTTGCCTTTGAAGTCTCCCGACACCCTGCCGTCATAGCGCTTATTGAAAGGCTTCGGAAAAACCAGCCCGAGATTCTGATTTATCAATTTGAAAGTGTGCCCGAATTGACGCTGGAGCGGTTTCCCGGCGTCCGTATGATTGGACCCCGGAAAGACCTTTCTCGCCGGTGGAACAATAAAATCTACCAGCATCACGTACTGAAAGGCCTTCTCCCGCTAGCCGATTTTGAGGTATCTGAGGGTTTTCTAGAGACCGTGGGAAAAACAGAACATTTGCTTTCCGTATGGACCGATGGTGTTCATATCAGCCTTGAATCGGGCGGAGGCGGGTCGAACAGCTGCGTCGTCTTGCCATCAGACGATGTGGGCGCTAAAGTGAGACGGACTTTTGGCGGGTTTCATGGACCCTATTTACTGTCCCGATTTATCCCTCATAAATACGACCCGACAGTCCTGGCAGTCGTGGCTAACGAAGCCGATGTTTGTATCGGCGGCGTGGCGGATCAGCAAATCGAAGACCTGAACAAATTCAAAGGATCTACTTTTCCTTCCGTGCTTCCCAAAAGACTCGTCACCCGCCTCAGGGAATATACCAAACGAGTGGGACGGGTGATGGGAAAATCGGGATACCGAGGTATTTTCGGCTGTGATTTTCTGATCGACAGGGAGGAGAACGTCATCTTCCTGGAAATCAATGCCCGTAAACAAGGGACCACAATGGAAATGTGCTGCACGGCAGAAAACGCTTTACCAGTCGGTAGTCCGTCACTACCAGAACTGGAATACCGGGCGGTTACGGAAAATCGGTTTCCGTCCAACACGGCAGAGATAAAAGAAAACACGGGCCATATACATTGGGGAACGTATAATTACAAGTTGGACAGGGACATTTGTACCAACGGCCATACACCCCCGAGTCAAAAAGATGAGCGCACAATATTTCAAGATATCGCCGGAGCGCGGTCTGAGGAGGAAGCATTTTGCATCGTTGAAAATATTGGAAGCAACCATGTGGTAAAGGCCGGCGCTTTTTTGGGACGTGTCGTCTCGGTGGCGACACACCCCGCCGGCGTGGACAGGGGCCTGACAAAGGGGAGAGAACAGCTGGAAAGGACGATAGGAGACGGGATTCCATGAATGGAGATTGCCGATTTGAAGCCTTAGATGCGGATACCAGAGCCCTTTTGAACGTTTTGTTGCGTCCCAGTAATCAGGAAGGGGCCATATCCATTCCCGGCTTAACTGAATCTGTTCAGGGAGCATATCGGTCTGCAGTAGACGGATCGTTGACCACACCGATTGTGGATTTTTTCCATAAACTGATCGACATACGTCAAAGGCATGGACTTGGTGCCACCGCCTTGGGGCTCAACGAGGACCACTTGATCAAACTGGCCGTCAAACATCAAGACTTGGACGAACATGGTGTTACTGTGGGGGGAAGGCTTGGAAAAGCGGTACCCATAGTGGCATCCGCCGACGAGAGAATCCTTTTTTACGAAGACGGCAAAGAGGAGGAAGCACCCAGCGGCATCGAATTGTGGGCTAAAATTCAGGAAAACATCGACCGGATCAAGCGTGCGCTCGGCATGGCGGACCAGGACTGGGATTCCTACGCCGGGCAGCTGCGAAATACCGTTGATTCGGTACAACAGCTCTCCCGGATCATCGAGCTTCCCGAACGAGTCATTCAGGACGTCGGCAGAGTCACGCAGAGGTATCGAATGCGTCTCACACCTTACTATGCCAGCCTGATGATGCCGGGCCGTATGAACGACCCTGTTTTGATACAGGCGGTGCCTACCGCGGAGATGATCGACAACGTAGGGATGGAAGCGCCTCCGGTAGCGGCGGACCATTCGCCTGCCCGGCTTATCGATCAGTTTTACCCAAGGGTGGTAACCATTAAGGCGACCAATATGTGTGCCATGTACTGCACGCACTGCTTGCGGATTGCCCACATCGGAAAAAAGGATCGGGTTTACGGAAAAGAAGCCTATGAGGAAGCCCTGGAATACATCAAGAAGAACCCTCGGATCCGAGATGTCCTCATCACCGGCGGCGATGCCCTGGTGCTTCCCGACCAAACACTCGCGTGGCTGTTGGGAGCGCTTGACGAGATCGATCATCTCAAGACCAAGCGGCTGGGAACCCGAATCCCTGTCACGTGCCCCCAGCGGATCGACGAAAAGCTTTTGGACATCTTGGGAACCAGTAACGACGTGAAACCGATTCGAGTCGTTACGCAGGTAAACACGGCGCAGGAGATTACCCCGATTTCTAAAGATGCCTTCAGACGGATTTGTAAAAGCGTGTCGGCCGTGCTGAATCAAGCGGTCCTTCTCAAAGGAATTAACGACTCCAAGATCAAAATGTGGAAGCTGTGCGAAACCATCCAAGAGGCCTATATCAGGCCCTATTACGTATTTAACTGCAGTTTTAGAAATCCGCAGTTTGCCCATCTCCGAGTGCCTATTGAAGTGGGCCGGGACATCATTGAAAGCATGTACGGCAATATCTCGGGCGATGCCATACCTCGATACATCGCCACCGCCGGGGGCAAAGTGCCCCTTCACCGGGACAACGTGGTCGGAACCACGGACGGTGAGGTGCGACTCAAGAAACCCTGGAACGGTGAGGAGGTCTCATATCCGGATGCGGACAGGAAGACATACGTAAGCCCCCATTATTCATTTGCAAGATACAAATCCCACTAACCGAACCTGGATATGATACCGGGAATGAAAGAAACGGTCTTAAAGTTCGTTGACGGCCACGAACGGGACATGTTCGCCCTGCTCGAAGACATGGTCCGGATTCAAAGCGGTACCCATAACAAAAAAGGCGTTGACAGGCTCTGCAACCTGATACGGAAACGGGTGGAGATCCCGAGTCTCCGGTGCAGGGTGATCAAAGCGCAAGAGTTCGGTGACCATTTCGTGGTATCCACCCGCGCTTGCGAAACATCGGAGAAACAGATCCTGGTTACCGGTCACCTGGATACGGTATTTCCTGCGGATACGGCGTTTAGAAATTACCGTGAGGATGACATATATGCCTACGGGCCCGGTGTCATCGACATGAAAGGGGGCCTGGTTACCGGCATCTACATGATAGAGGCCCTGAACCATATGGGCATGCTGGGTAACATTCCCATCACGTTCGTCTTCAACTCAGATGAGGAAATCGGCTCTCCCACCTCCCGGAACATCATTGAGCAAGAGGCCCGCCGAAGTGCTTTTGCTTTCGTCCTTGAGTGCGGAGGGATTGACGGCGAGATTGTCACCGGCCGGAAAGGAAAACTGGGCGCGTCGTTGACGGTAAATGGACAGGCGGGCCATGCCGCCTTTGCTGGACATCAAAAGCCAAGCGCGATCGTGGCGCTATCTCACAAGATTCTGGAACTGGAGGCCTTAAACAGCCGGGAAAGTGGCTGGAAAGTCAATGTGGGAACCATAACGGGGGGCACCACCCCCAATTCCGTGGCCGCCCAAGCCATGGCCTCCGTGGATGTCAGATTCGATCATGCCGGAGAAACAGACAAGTTGAAGGCGTGCATTGAGACCATTGCCCGGAACGTTACTGTTCCCGGCACGTCTACGACGATCAACTGGACGTCTGAAAGACCACCTATGCCTCAAACATGGGGAAACAAGACTTTATACCATCTTGCGGCAGAGCAGGCCCGGAGTCTGGGCATGGAACCGAGAGAAGCATATCGGAGCGGCGTCTCGGATGCCAACTTTATTGCGAACCAGGGCGTGCCGGTGATTGACGGACTTGGGCCGGAAGGTGATAAGGATCACAGCGAAGACGAATACATGATCAAGGACAGCCTGCCCAGAAGGACAAAGTTATTCATTTTGCTGATCCTGGAAAGTTGGCGGTTATACCGACACGAAAAACGCTTTATCCACATCTAACGAAACATTCGCCGTTTTACCCATTTCCTATTTCTTCATCCTCGTCCACTTCTTCTGGCCTACGCTTGAGAATATTGCATTTTTGTCTGTGGTTATCCACAATACCCAAGTGCTTGCCAGAAGAAGGCCACATCCCGGACTTGAGCTTTGTAGGTAAGCGCATTTTTGTATTTGAAAAACCCCCCAATCTCTGCCATTTTAAACCCAACGTTCAAAAGTCGAGTAATATCTCGCCATATCCTGTATGCAATATTGGGGTTAATCGGCGGACGGGTCAACGCTCGAAAAAAAAACGGTGCGCTGTGAGACGAATAAGGGACATCCTTCAAAAGGCCGGCATCGCCACGGGTCTGCTCATTCTGTGCCCGAATCCAGCCTGGTCTCTGCAGGTCCACAACGCGCCGGAAGGCTACATCGCCCATCAACTGGCCCACCTCTTTTTTCTGATCGCCCTGGGTATACTCGCTTATTGGCTTCGATCGAGTCGCCTGGTAAAAGAACGGGGCTGGCGTCATATTCAACGTGCCTGCCTCTTGTTTCTGTTATGGAACGCCTGGGCATTGGCAGGCCACTGGGTGGCCCGAGATATCCCGGCGGAAATGTTTCTCGGCAGTAGTGCCGAGTGGAACCAGCGTCTGATTGTAACCCACACCCCCGTCAAAGCCTATCTCTATTATATCTTTCATTTAGACAATCTTTTGTGCGCCCCGGCCATTTTATTGCTCTTTCTCGGGGTGCGTCAGTTCTATAAAGAGCAGGCTGGAAAAGGAAGGGGGGTTTAGACAGCCATGCTCGAAAGTCTGCCCCTTTACCCGGTCTGGACCGTCGATGTACTCGGCTCCGTGTTCATGGTCGTTTTTTCCATCCTATGCGTTGTCTACACCCATCGGTTAAGAGACCCGGACCAATCACACGTGATTTGGACGTATCTCTTCTGGTTTTCCTTAGCCATGGCCCTTTTTTCGGTTTCCCGTTCCGTCGGTCACATCGCAAAGCGCCTGTTGGTGTTGAGCGGCAATGACGCCCATTGGAGCAGTCTCCAGCCCTACAGCGGTTCCATCAATACGTTGACCTTCGTGATCGTCGGGAGCATCACCCTCTTTTTCCAGCGGGCCCACCGCATCAACGTACGAATACTTGACGATAACGACGCCATCACAAGGGCATCGGAGAAGCTGACCTGGCTGAACCGAAACCTGGAACAGATGGTTGCGGAAAGAACGCAAAAGCTGAGTCAGTCGGAAGCAAAATATCGTCGTATCTTTGAAGGATCCATGGACATCATTATCGTCTTGGATCGGCGGGGAGATATAATCGACATCAACCCCGCCGGACTCGACACCTTGGGTTACGAAACAAAGGAACAACTACTTGCAGACGCGGATTTTTCGAAAATCCTGATATCGCCTCCCAACACAGGCCGGTTGTTGGATCAGATTGCAGAAGCGGGATATTGTAAAGATCTGGAATGCGAAATCCGTTGTCGAGACCGAGCCGTCCTCACCTGGCTCTTGAGTGCAACGGCCACCGGTAATGCCAACGGAGGCCACGTGGCCTTTGAGTGTATCGCCAAAGACATTACGGAACGCAAAAAAATGGAACGGCAGATCCTCCAAGCGGATCGGCTGGCGTCCCTGGGCGAGCTTTCCGCCGGTGTGGCCCACGAAATCAACAATCCGCTCGGTTTGATTCTTGGATACACACAGCTCTTACTGCAGGACGAACCTGAAGACACCCAGGTCTTTCAGGATCTCAAAATCGTTGAAAAGTATACCAAAAATTGCAAAAAAATCGTGGAAGACCTGCTGAAATTCACACGAACCTCGGAAACCCGGATGGAGACGATCCATGTCAATGCACTGATTGAAGATATCGTGGAAGTGGTTCGGCATCAGTTCGAGTTGGCCCATGTCACCATCGATGTCGACTTGAGTTCGGACATTCCGGCCTGTGAGGGAGACGAAGAGAAACTCAAGCAGGTCTTTATGAACCTGTTGATGAATGCCCAACAAGCCATAGAGGAAACCGGCCATATTCAGGTCCGGACGGCCCGGGACCGAGATGCGGGCGAAATTGTCATCACCGTGACCGATACCGGGTCGGGAATGCCGCCGGAAATCCAGGACAAGATTTTCGACCCCTTTTTTACCACCAAGCCCACGGGCAAAGGTACGGGCCTGGGACTGTCGGTAAGCTACGGCATTGTTCAGGAACACGGCGGCCGGATAAACGTGGAAAGCCGCCCGGGTGAAGGGACAACCTTTGTCATCACCCTTCCCATAAAGGAAAGAGCCGAAGCTGAGAGGACACCGACGCCGGAAAATCCACCGGTTCAGCCAACACAAAAGGGACGTCAGTAGGTATTATGAAAGCCAAAGACCGATTGCTGGTTGTGGACGACGAGCTGGACATGATCAATTTGATCAAACGTCGGGTATCCGCTGATCTTGAGTGTGAGGTGGACACCGCGACCAGCGGGGGGCAGGCGGTAGACCTGGCGAAAAGGAAGACTTACGACTTGGGTCTCTTTGACATCCGGATGCCTGAAATGGACGGTCTGCAACTCCTGGAACAGATGAAGCAACTCAATCCCTGGATGACCGTGGTCATGATGACCGCCTATGGCGTCGTGGAACCGGCCGTACAGTCTATCAAAAAGGGGGCTTACGATTTCATCACCAAGCCCTTTGATTATGACGATCTGATTCATGTGATGCGAAAGGCCCTGGAACGATGCCACCTGATCCGAGAAAATTTAAACCTCCAGCGTCGGGTCAAAGAGCGTAATCAGTTTCAAAATCTCATCGGAACCAGCCCGGCCATGCGGAAGGTCTACGATACCATCCAGATGATCGCCAAAACCGACGTCACGGTCCTCATCACCGGTGAATCTGGTACGGGCAAGGAACTGGCCGCCCGAGCGATCCACACGTTGAGCCTTCGCAATAACCGGAACCTGGTGGTGGTCAACTGCCCGGCACTTCCTGAAAATATCCTGGAAAGCGAATTGTTCGGATACAAGAAGGGCGCCTTTACCGATGCCACCCGGGACAAGTCCGGACTTTTTGAGGAAGCCCAGGGGGGTACCATTTATCTGGACGAAATCGGCGATATCGCCCTGCCGATTCAGACCAAGCTGCTCAGGGTGCTACAGGAAAAAGAGATCAAACCGTTGGGACAGGCCCGATCCATCCCGGTGGACGTGCGAGTGATCGCATCCACCAACCGCAATCTCAAAACCCAAATAAAAGCGGGGGAATTCCGCGAAGATCTCTACTACCGGCTCAATGTACTGACTTTGCACATGCCGCCGTTGCGAGACCGGAAAGACGACATTCCCCTGTTGGCGGCCCATTTTCTGAAACGCTATTGTCAGGAATTCGGCAAACCCACCAAATCCCTTTCCCCCGCTTTTTTGGATCGGTTACTGCAGCGAGACTGGGAAGGCAATGTGCGGCAACTCGAGAATTTGATCAAGCGGGCGATTCTTCTCTCCTCGGGAAACGTCATTGAGCCCCACGAACTTGGGCTGCAAAGCGGGGATGCCCCCATAGGGGATATCCTGACGTATGATCGGCAGATTTCCTACAAAGAAGCCAAATCCGCCGCACTTCACCGATTCCATTTACAATACCTGACGGAATTGCTCCGGCATCACCAGGGAAATGTCACCCATGCAGCCGCCGCCTGCGGTCTGGAACGTCAAGGGTTACAGCAGATTATGAGGCGATACGGCATAAAGTCCCAGGATTTCCGGCCTGAACCGGATACCCCCCAAAAAGAGACGTCGTAGTCCGGCCAATGGTGCAATGGTTTTTGTGCGCCGCATTTTTTTTGTTGCACCTCATGGTTCCCCCGGTAAACCCGGTTTCTCTCAACCCCATTGGGCTGGAATAGCGCCCAATCACGGGTGTTCCCCGTCCCACTCGTTTTCGCCCCGGCTCATTCCCCTGCACTCTTTTTATTGCACTCTCGGCGGGCACACCGACTTTTACCACACCAAGCTATCGATAATAATCCCGCTATAACAAATTGTTACATTCAAAATAGGGGAGGGATACACTCATGGTATGGCCCTTGCTCCGAAAGCGTTCACGGCTTCGAAAAGCGCCGATTCGGTGGTGGGTAGACCCGTTGATATTGCCACAGCTTAAGGAGAAACCTTATGGAATCAACAAACGCCAAGATATTTCGATTCTTATCGATCCTTCTGAGAGACGAGATTTCCTCGGGCCTGTTCAGGGCCCTACAAGATACACGGTTCATGGAGGCGTTGGCGGGGTCGGCGGGAGGCAAAATGCTTTCCGGCTTTTTAAGGGACGCAAGCATAGACACGGCCTTGAATGAATTGGCCTACGAATATGCCGACCTGTTCCTCAACGCCGGTCCGAATCCGGTTTTCCCTTATGAATCCGCTCACGTGACAGGCCGCCCCCTGGTCATGCAAAAATCGATTTTTGTGTTACGCCAGACCATGCGGCAATTAAAGGTTAAGCCGTCTCCTACCTTTAGGGATCTAGAGGAACACGCCGCCGTGGAAATGGAACTGGCAGCAGTGATTCTAGAAAGAGAAAAGCAGAATGAGTTTGAACAGTTTCTCTCCGGACTTTTTCCCTGGCTATCCTCTTTTTTCGACCAACTCCGGGCGTCCGCACAATCCGACTTTTACCGGTCCTTGGGAGCATTGGGTCGGGTACTCATCGACACCCCTGATGATCTCAAACCAACAGCCGAAGCGGTGGCAGGCTTGGGCTTGGAGCAATTTCCGTCCCTGGTGGTCCCGGGGGTTGAGGAGGAGCGGCCCGAAGAAAGCGTTTGTACACACTGTTATACCTGCGGCGCCCTCTGCGGTATGACCGCAAAGCTTAAAGACGGGGTCCTCATGGGAACCGGCGGTCTCCCCGGCGATCCCAAAGGCGGCGGCCGACTTTGCGTCAAAGGAGGGTCTGCTGACAAACACGTCTATTCCGCCTATCGGCTCAAGACCCCGCTCATAAAAGAAAACGGTCGTTTTCGAAAAGTCTCCTGGAAACTGGCATTGGAAAAAGCCGCAGAAGGCATCAAGGACATGGTGCCGGGAGAGTTGGGGTATTTCCGGGGAAATGATTTCGTCAATTGGATTCACGAAGCGCTCTTTGACCACCTGGGTTGTCCCAAGACCACCCACCGTCCCATGTGTGACAACTCGAATCGTATGTCCAACGAACATACATTGAACGACAAAAGGCCTTGGATCAATTATGAGGAATCCGATTTTATCCTCCACTTCGGCATGAACGAGCTGGCGACATCTTACGGGCAACGAAAAACCAGCCAGCTGAAATCGGCGCTCAAAAAGGGGGCCAAACTCGTCGTCTTTGATCCTCGGAAATCGGAAACGGCGGCCAAGGCGACCGAGTGGATCCCTCTCAAACCGGGCACCGACGGTGCCGTGGCGATGGCCATGGCCTATGTAATCATCCGGGACAAGCTCTATGACGACGCATTCATTCGTGACTGGACGACAGGATTCGATGCCTTTAAAGGGCGAATCATGGGAGACGAAGACGGACGCCCCCGGACACCCGAGTGGGCATCCGAGATCAGTGGGGTCCCGACGACGACGATTGAACGGATCGCCCGAGAATTCGCCGCGGCACGGAACAAGGGGGCCTTATCGTGGACCGGTCTGGCCCAAGTACCCAACGGCATGCACGGCACCGCAGCCGTTCAAGCCTTGAACGGTCTGTGTGGGACCTTTGACGCCCCCGGTGGTCCCTCCTTACCGTTTAAACGGAAACTCAACTCACCCTGGGGACCCGACCAGGTCAAACCGCCCAAAGGCGACGCCCCCAAACTCGACGTCTTCAACATGTGGTCCGGCTGGGCGCCCGCACTTGCCTTGAGTGACGTAAAAGCGGGCAAGTTGAAGGGAATGATCGTTTATTATGGGGATCCGGTCCTCTCCTGGGGTAACCAAGAAGCGACGTCGGAAGCCATCCGACGGATGGCGTTCAAAGTGGCGATTGACGCCTTTATGAGTAACACGGCACTCTTGTGTGATGTCGTACTGCCCGACGCCACCTGGCTGGAGCAAAGTCAGGTGAAACCCGATTGGCTCTACGAGGCCTTCATCAGTTACTTCGCGCAAGTGGTCGAGCCGATGTACGATACCAAGCCGATCTGGCAAATCACCATCCTGCTTGCCGAGCAACTCGGCCTGCGTGAATACTTCCCGTGGAACGATATCGAAGAAGCGTTTCGAAACCAGCTGGCCGACACGCCATGGTCCTTTGATGAACTCAAGGCCAACGGGTTTATCGTCACGGATGAAGCGGCTTACTATAAGTACAAGCAGTGGGGAAGCATCAATCCGCCGACGGGCTACGGCTCTTCCGGGAAGAGCAAAACCGGAAAGTACAACTTCTTGAACCCGGTCGCCAAGGAGAAAGGCGTCGATCCCCTTCCCGACTTCAAAGAACCGCTGGAGGAATTACAGCCGGACGAAGCCTATCCCTTTATCTTGGGAAATTTTCGGTTGCTGCAGCATGAACACTCTTCCACCTTGAACAATTTTCAATTGATGAAACTCAAAGGAACGAACCCCTTATGGATCAACGATCAGGACGGCGCACGAATCGGAATCGAGTCGGGAGACCGGGTACGTGTCGTCTCTCCCTGGGGTACGGCCGAACTGGAGGCACTCGTCACGTCGAACATCGCACCTGGAATTCTGGGTGCCGCCGGCGGTTACGGTCATACCCGTGGCCTGGAGGCCGATCCCAAGTATGCCAAGATGGGCGGGGTCAACGTGGCCGGACAGCTCATGAAGCCCAATTGCACCGAACCGATGGGTGGAACCCCGCCGCTCAAATATATCAAAAGTCGGTTGGAAAAGGTTTAGCCGGCAAATCATCAGGTGGTTTACAACGTGCGTGAGGATAGGAAAGGAGGTCTTTCTGTGAACTGGAAACGAATACTGACTGTTGCGTTACCCGTGATGGCGTTGACCATTTGTATCTGCCATGTGGGGCCCTCTTGGGCTGAGGATCGGCTGGCCGAGGCCATTGGCCAGGCGGAGGATGCCGGTGTCCTGAATTCGGAAGCCGAACCGGGATACCTGGGCATTCCCGGTGGCCCCCAACTTCACTGGTGGTGGGGTCTTCTGTGGGCCATATGGGTCGGCTGGATCTTTTCGACCGTGGGGGCCTTCGGCGGGATCATGGCCGGAGTGGGCCACATCACCATGTATGGGCTCGGTGATTACGCCAAGAGCTTCAACAAGAAACTGATGATCAACACCATCGTCACCGACTCGATCCGGGTATCCAATCAATGGTTGGTGGGTTTGAGTGCGGCATTGTCATCGTTTAACTACTGGCGGTTGGGGCGCCTGGTCATGCCTCTGGGGGTGGCCCTGGCCATCGGGTCGGTTGCCGGTAGCTGGCTGGTCCCGATTCTGACCGCCGGCAAAATCAGCCTGAAGGCATACCTGGGGTACTTTGGCCTCTTTGTGCTCTTTTTGGGGTGTTACCTGTTTTATGAGACCACAGGGGCCGGACAGGCCAAAAAGAAAGAGGCCAAGGAGGCTGCCAAACGGTTTCAGGAAAGCGTCAAGAAGAAATCCTTGGGCGGGGATGCCGGTTCCAAGGAGGCTTCGGGGGTTCAGGTCATTAAGTTCACCCCCACCGAATGTCTGTTTTCTTTTTTCGGCGTCGAGTTCAAATTCAACCCCATCGTCCCCGTTATTGGCGGGTTTTTTATTGCCGCTTTGGCATCCTTTCTGGGCGTGGGCGGCGGATTCTTGTTGGTTCCCTTTTTGACCTCGGTGGCCGGGCTCCCCATGTACCTGGTCGCAGGTACTTCGGCGCTGGCGGTGTTTATCGGCATGATCAATTCCATCCTGTCGTACATGCTGGCCAAGGCAACGCCGGTTCAGTGGTCTCTCATCGGTGCAGAGATGGTGGGTATCATTATCGGATCCATCATCGGCCCCCGGACCTCCAAGTATATTCCCGACGTATGGCTCAAACGGCTCTTTGTGGTACTGGCCCTTTATGTGGGACTGCGGTATCTCTCCAAGGGCTTCTTCGGGGTAAGTTGGGTACCGCCGTATTGATATGGCTTTGATCACCTTTATCGAATCGGAGCAAGCAGATGGCAGGTTTTGAACAAATATATGCGTGGCTGGATCCCGTCTTGATGCTGGGCTTTGGCTTGATATCTCCCCCATGGGCGGGATTTCTCTTCGGTCTGTTTCTCTCCGCATTGGTGGTTACCCTAGTGGGGGAACTGACCTTCGGAGCCGTCTACGTATTCAACCGTCGACACTATGCGGATATCAGCCGGGAAATGACGGCCCACCACAATCTGGCCGTGCGGGCGCTGGCCGTCAAGGACAAGACCAGCTACGTGGCTTGCAACCGTCTGGCCAACGAGGCCTTCGGGAAGAACTTCTTTTCCCACATCGCCTTATTCGCCTCCTCTCTTTGGCCGGTTCCCTTCATGCTCGGCTGGTTGGATTACCGGTTTGGGCCGGTCGCTTTGAATTTACCTGTGGCGGGCGAGGTGGGACCGGCCTTTGCCTTCATTCCGCTCTACATCTGTGTGCGAATCGGTTTCTCCCGGGTGAGGGGCCGAGTGCCGGTATTCAGGCAAATCAAGGAAATGATTGACGAAACGGAACATCCCGAAAAGGTGCTCCATTATACCGACATTCCACACCTGGCGCAAAACCGATAGGCATCGAGGTAAGCGGACCATCAGGAAAGGTGCTTGGCAATGGTTTGTTCCAATTTGTCCAGGTTCTTGGGACCGAGAAGATAGAGGGCGGTGTGCGTTTCAACCACCAGAACCCGGCCGGAATCAGCCATAACCGTGGCCTCAGTTCCGTTTGTGAGTCTGAATTGCCCGGTTCGGTACGACCCGACACGCATGCCGCGGAGCGTCTTTTGCGGCCACAGGCCCCTTCCTTTTTTCAGAGAATCCCGGGATGCGCCGACAATCTGGTCGAAGGGAACGGTTGCAATCAAAAAGGGCGGCGCCGACAATCGGATGCCGTCTGCGTCGACCAGAATGATCGCCCGGGACGGATTGACATGAAACATGTACCAGAAGAGCAGGGCCATGGGAATGCCCACGGCGGCCATGCAGATTCCGGTCCAGACAAAGCCCGAAGCAAAGCTCCAGGCTGCAACACCCGCTGAGACGGCGACTGCGAGGTAAAACGATGATCGAACCGCTCGGCCGGTGGTGAGATGAAACATCGTTTCATGGGCATTGTCCATGATTCGGTATATATCACTTTCCTCCCGTTCCGCCAAGGGGCAGGAGGTGGTCAATGGTGTATGATCCTCAGGACATTCATAATATGGCTGGTTGTAACAACCGTGTGTTGTCTCGGCTGCGGCGAAGGGGAGGAGGCGGTGAGAGTCGATCTCTCCAAGCGAGAAGCAGTCACCGTGCCGGCTCCCGGAAACGTGATTACCTACGCCTATCTGCCCCAGTATTCCCATGCCGTCAGTTTCGCTCGGCACGGCAAGCTGGTGACCTATCTTCGTCAATCCACCGGCCTCCCCCTGCTTCAGGTCTTTCCCAATACCTTTGACGAGCATGTCAAAATGGTGGACCGGGGAGAGATCGACATTTCCTTTTCCAATCCGTTCATATACATCAAACTGGCGGAAAACGGCGCCCGGGCATTCGCCCGTATCGTAGAAAAGGACGACCAGCCCGGTTTCAGGGGGCAAATCATTTGCCGCACCGACCATCCCGAGATCCAGACCTTGCAAGACTGTCGAGGTAAGCGGTGGATCGCCGTGGACCCCTCTTCGGCCGGCGGGTTCCTGTTCGCTCTGGGCCTGTTTGTGGACCATGGGCTGTCTCGCAGCGATTTTAAGGAGATTGCTTTCGCACCGGGCCCCGGGGGAAAACAGGAAAAGGTGGTCCTGGCCGTCTATGCCGGCAAATTTGATATCGGATCGATTCGGGAAGGAACCCTCGATGTGGTGGGTGACAAGGTGGATCAAAGCCGACTGCGCGTGTTGGCGGAGACCCCCTTTTATCCCGGCTGGGTATTTGCCCATCGGAAAGACCTGGATCGACAGGTCATTGATCGTATCGCCCAAGCCATGTTTCGCCTGGACACCCTTGAAACGGGCACGGACATTTTGCGATCCGCCGGATTCAAGGCCGTGATCAGAACCAAAGATCAGGATTATGACGCCATCCGCACGCTGGCGGCCAAACTCGGGATGACCGAACGGTAAGCACTATGCGCCTGTTTTCCAAACTCACGTTTCGTGCCAAAATCGGACTGGGAACGGTGGCCATCGTAATCCTCTCCTCGCTGGTTTCGGGGCTTCCCACCAGTCATATGGCCGAGGAAACCATACTGGAGGAAAGCAAGAAGCGGGCACGCGTACTCGCCTACAACATCGCCTTGCGGGCCGTCGAACCGATGCTTTCCAGAAACCTTCTCCGTCTCAAGGATATGGTTGACGAAATCAAGGCCGTAGACAAAGACATCGATTATGCCTTCATCGCAGACAACGAAGGGGGAATTCTGGCCCACACATTCAGACAGGGGTTTCCGGTAGCACTCAGGCAAGTCAATCAGGCCGATTTCCTTCACGGGGCGTCGCGGATTCGCCTGTTGGATACGGGAGAGCAAAAGATCTACGATATTGCTACACCCGTCATGGTGGGGGACGCCCCCTTGGGGACGGTACGGATCGGATTGTCGCATACCAATGTTCAACGGCAGGTCCGTCACTTGCTCACCGCCCTGGCCGGCCTCGCCGGCGGAGCCTTACTGGTGGCCACATTGGGCAGCGCCCTTTTTGCATCGCGGGTCACCCGTCGAATGAATCTTTTGCGATCCTATGCAGAGAGCCTGGTTACAGGAAACTTGGAACCCGAAATCGGTCTTCCGCCCCACGTCCACTGCTGGGAGGTTAATTGCTGTGATCTAACTGAGTGCCCCGCCCATGGGGATCGCCAGCACCGGTGTTGGTACGTTGCCGGTATGTTTCGTCCGGACGCCGTTCCTAAAGATCATCCGGACGATGATCAGGCGTGCCGGACTTGTCCGGTATATCGACGTAACAGGGGAGACGAAATTCAAGACCTGGCGGACACGTTCGATGTCATGGCCACGAACCTCAAAAATCATATTGAGGAGTTGAAAAGTGCTGAAAAAGAGATTCGCCGTCAGGAACAGCTGATGCACACCATTCTGGATGTCACTCCGGACTTGGTTTCGCTTCAAGATCGGAATCTGATATACCGGGCAGTCAACAGTGGGTTCGCCGGTTTTGCAAACCGGTCCGTTCCCGAGATCATCGGTGCTGGCGACGGCGACCTTTTCGCCGACGGGGGTCGTGAGCTGTTGTCGGATGCCGTGCGGCGGGTGATGGGTTCCGATCGCGCCATTCAACAGGAGGTGGAGCTCAACCGAAACGGGCGAACCACCTGGTTCCATGTCGTGCTGGTTCCCGTGGCAGATCCGGACGGACACGTCACCGGCGTCCTTCGTACCGCCCGGGATATCACGGAGATCAAGCGGGTGGAAACCCAACTGCTTCAAGCCCAGAAGATGGAATCGTTGGGCAAACTGGCAGGCGGTGTGGCCCATGAAATCAACACGCCACTGGGCATTATTTTGGGGTATGCCCAGCTCCTGCAGGAGGACGTCGAACCGGACAATCAGTTACGAAAGGACCTCGAAACGATAGAACGTCAGAGCAAGATCTGCCGCCAGATCGTGGCCGATCTGCTCGGGTTTTCGCGTCAGGCTTCGAGCATTAAGCGGGAAATGTGTTTTAATAACTCGCTCATGGAAGCCGTCAGCCTGGTGCGCCACACCTTCAGCTTGAGCCAGGTGGAAATCATCACCCGGGTAGACGACCGGATGCCCATTATCTATGGGGATCCGGAAAAACTGAAACAGGTTTGGATCAACCTGCTTCACAATGCCCGGGACGCCATGAAAGCGGGCGGCACGATTCTGGTTACCTCCCAATTGAACTGCCGGGACCAGATTATTACCGCTATGGTGGCGGATACCGGAGAGGGGATTCCCCCCGATGATTTGAAACGCATTTTTGAACCCTTCTTCAGCACCAAGGCGGTGGGAGAAGGAACAGGGCTGGGACTTTCGGTGTCATTTGGTATTATCGAAGATCACCGGGGACGGATTCGGGCGGTAAGTCCCGTGCCTCCCGAAATGTTTAGCGACGAGATTGATGCTGACCCTGTCACGGGACCGGGCACGGTGTTTATTGTTGATCTCCCTCTGGATCATAGCGGTGCCGCTGATGGAGAAGTCCACTGACAGAAACCGAATAGGAGAGAAGCAGATGAGTCATATTGTTGTTTTAGACGATGTACTCGACGCCGGTGTGCTTATTAAACGGATTCTCGAGCGGAAAGGCCATGACGTTTCCGTCTTTTCAGAAGAAGAAGAGATGCTTCACCACGTGGAAACCCACGATGTGGACCTGGCTATTCTGGATATCAAACTCAAGAAGATGACCGGCGTCGAGGTCTTGGAAGAAATGAAAAACCGGTCTCCCCGGACCCGGGCGATCATGCTCACCGGCTATCCCACCCTTCAAACCGCAAAAGAATCCCTGGAGTTGGGTGCCTGCGAATACTGCATCAAGCCGATCGACAAAGACGAGCTGGAAACGAAGGTAACCGAAGCCTTGGCCACATGAGGGAAAGCGATATATCCGCACCATGCTCAAAACACGCCTCCACTACCGAATTCGTCAAATCTTCATGCCGAGACGATTCCTCCGCGCAAAGTACGATCACTTTAGGCAGCTGTTGGCCGACGATGATTGCAGCATGGAAAGCATTGCGGATCTGCAAGACGCTTTCTATTCCCGCCGGCCCATGGACTTGTCCCGCGTGACCCACATGTGCCATGGGCTGTGTGTCGCCGTAGACGGAATGATCAAAAACCTCCAGGCGATGCAACCAGGACGCTATCGTGGGCTGACCGAGTCTTTCCAGGCCATTTCAGGCACCATATCCCAGGAACTGATGGTACCCGAGCCGAACACCGCGCCCCCGTATGTTTTGGACTTGACAGCGTGTTCGGGACAAGCCCGATTGGCGGGAGGTAAGGGGGCGAACCTTTCCCGAGTGGCCATGGAAACCCAGCTGCCCGTTCCCCCGGGTGTCGTGGTGACCACGCGTAGCTACCACCGATTCATCAAAGAAAATGACTTGCGGCCGGAGCTCAATGCCGTTCTGGAAAACATGCAACCCTGCAAGAGTTCCGCATTTGACCATGACTGTTCGAAGATGCAAACCCTCATACGCTCCGGCCGTGTACCTGAGGCCGTAGCGACAACCATTCAGCAACAGGTGGAAAGGCTTTGCGAAACCGTGGGTCAGCCCAACCCTCGGTTTGCGGTGCGAAGCAGTGCATGGGCGGAAGACGGAGATTCCTCTTTTGCCGGACAATACGAAACACGCCTGCAGGTTCCGCCCCACCGCATTCTGGAAGCGTACCGTGATGTGCTGGCCTCTAAATATTCCCGTAGAGCCGTACATTATCGGATTTTACGAGGCCTGGCGGACCCGGAAACACCCATGGCCGTCGTTATTCTTCCCATGATCGATGCCCGTGCGGCCGGTGTGGCCTACACGGAAGACACGGCATGTAAATCCTGCATTTCCGTCCACGCAACGACCGGCTTGGCGGACGGATTGGTCGCAGGGCGAGCTGAGCCGGATGTCTTCCATCTCCATAAAACCGACCCTCCGGAGATTATCGGTTCCCCAACGGCGTCACCGTCACTGGACCTGGACACGGCCAAAAACGTGGCCGCCCTGAGCCTAGAACTGGAACGCCGATTCGGCGTTGCGCAGGACGTCGAGTGGGCACAAGACACGACCGGTCGGTTATGGATACTGCAAAGCCGGCCCTTTGGCCAGGACACGGCCCCGGGAAACGGGGCGGATCTGTCGGGTGTACCTCCCCTGATTGAGCGATTGACGCCGGTAGCCATGGGCGTGGCCAGTGGTCCCATTGTCCATTTTCACGACGTTCAGCAGGCCCACGATGTGCCGCCCGGTTGCATTGCAGTGTTTGAAGTGCTTTCCCCAAGCCTGACCCGCTGTCTGGATCGGGTGGCAGGGGTCATCGGAACCTCGGGGGGAAGGGCCAGCCACTTTGCCACGGTAGCCCGGGAATTCGGCGTTCCCGTGATGGTCGGTGACCCCATGGTCATTGCCGATTTGGAAGAGGCCATGGTGGTAACAGTCAATGCATCTACGGGAACGATCTATGAAGGACGTCTCGACGGATTGCTCGAGGAAGCGAAAAAGGAACGACACCACCT
>Ga0180435_10001228_pt1 | contig 26914 bp, 21 predicted proteins | sample SS_ome_3_FD_132467 | JGI IMG/M metagenome (GOLD analysis project Ga0180435, IMG submission 132467) | Hypersaline lake sediment archaeal communities from the Salton Sea, California, USA - SS_3_S_1 metaG | ecosystem: Environmental > Aquatic > Non-marine Saline and Alkaline > Hypersaline >... | reverse complement strand
TCAGCCTAATAGGCTATTCATTCGAGTCCCTTCCGCCTAAAGAAAAAAAACAGCAATATTTACATATACATTTTGCTAGAACTTATGAATGGAGGCTTCAGAATGAATACAGAAGATTTACGCATCAACGGCAAGCGACTGCAACAGACACTGGAAGAAATGGCCAAAATCGGCGCGACACCCGGCGGCGGTGTTCAGCGGCTTACCCTCACTGACGAGGACCAAGCCGCCCGGGATTTGTTTGTGAAGTGGCTCAAAGAGATCGATCTTGACGTTACCATCGACGAGATGGGTAATATTTTCGGCCGCCGGGCTGGTACGGACAATGATCTCCCACCGGTTATGAGTGGTTCCCATATTGACTCTCAACCCAAGGGGGGGCGTTTCGATGGCATATTGGGCGTAATGGGACCCCTGGAAGTGCTGCGTACCCTGCACGAGAACAACATCGAAACCAAACGGCCCATCGTCATAGTCGATTGGACCAATGAAGAAGGCTCCCGCTTTGCCCCGGCCATGGTGTCATCTGGTGTTTGGGCCGGCGCATTGGAGCGGGACTGGGCTTATGATCGCACGGATATCAATGCCAAGCGCTTTGAGGATGAATTAATTCGCATCGGTTATAAAGGGGATGTACCCGCCAAAAAGTGGCCGCTACATGCCTACTATGAATATCATATTGAACAGGGTCCCATGCTGGAACGGGAAGGCAAACGCATCGGTGCCCCCAAAGGTATTCTTTGTCTACACTGGTACGATATCTATTTGGAGGGCGAGGCCAATCAGGTGGGCCCCACGCCCATGGAAGGTCGTCACGACGCCCTGTGTGCCGCCGCAGAAATGATTCTCACGGTCAACCGGCTTCCGGATGACATGGGTGGCAATATGGTGGCTACGGTGGGTGAAATTCAGAATTACCCCAATTCACGTAATATTATCCCGGACAAGGTCCATTTCACCGTCGATATTCGTTCCTGGGATGATGATCATGCCATCAAAGCCTGGGAGCGCTTGCGCCAAGACTTTGAGGCCATTGCCCAAAACCGCGGGTGCCCCATTCGCATCGAAGAAACCTGGCGGGTGGAACATTCTCCCTTTGACGAAAAATTGGTGCAACGTGTCCTGAATGTAGCCGAAGAACTCAGCTATCCCGGTCTTTACATGGTCAGCGGTGCTGGTCACGATGCCAGCTATATGAATCAAATAGCACCCACGGCCATGATTTTTGTGCCCAGTATCGGTGGTCGCAGCCACGTGGAAGTTGAAAACACCACCTGGGAGGACTGCGAAGCCGGGGGCAATGTATTGCTGCATTGTCTGCTGCAGTCGGCGAATGAATCCTGAAATAAAATCGGGATCCGCTAATTTATAAAACGCGACCCTTTTGACCCGGGCCAAAGGCTTCGTCGCTCATATGCCAAGGAAAATACCATTAAAATGCAAACCCCTGCAGCCTTAACGCAAGAGATAATCACCAAAGCAACTTCTTTGGGCGCGGCGATCGCGGGCATTGCCGGCGTCGATGCTTTGAAACAATCGCCGACACACCGGATCTATCCAAAAATCGGCATGAACCTCGATGAGCACTGGCAGGATTCCAAAGCAGATGCCCATAGCGAAGCGATTGCCTGGCCAAAAGACGCGGTTTCCGCCGTTGTCATCGGTGTGGAACACAATCCGGCCGAACCCGAATTGGATTGGTGGGACGGTAAGGGAACCCCCGGCAACCGGATTCTAATTAGAATCACCAAAAAACTCGCGGCGTGGATTGAAAGCACCTTTGGGGTCCAAACATACAAGCCGCCCTACATGATTGAAAAAGGCGGCCTGTTTTTGAAAGACGCTGCTGTGCTTGCCGGTTTAGGGTGTATCGGCCTGAACAATCTGGTAGTCACCCCCGATTACGGTCCGCGTATTCGTTTTCGGGCGCTTTTACTGGGATGCGAAGCCGAGCCCACCGGTCCACGTGATTTTAACCCCTGTATCGATTGCAAGCAACCCTGCCGGAGGGCTTGTCCCGTGAAGGCCTTTGAACAAAAGGTTTTTTCGTCCAAGGCATTGGGTCTATCAGAACTGCCCGGTACCGAAGGCAGCTATGACCGGGTGACCTGCAACGTTAAGATGAATCAGGATATCGTTGATGCAATCGATGCGGTACCCTCGGGCCAGGAAGAAAAACACGAAGCGCGCTTGGCTATCGATGGTTTTGAAGATGGCTTCAGGCAAAAGCCAGAAAGCGCAACAGCAAACTATTGTGTCAAATATTGTCGCAGATGTGAATTGGCCTGCCCAGTAGGCAAATAACGCCTGTCTTCAGACCATCGGCAGCAATGTGCGTCTGAAATTATCTGGAGGAATTTATATGAGCAGCATCAAGCCCACCCAGGGTTTACAAACAAAAGCAATTCATGCGGGAGAATTCCCCCAAAAACAAGGCAAGGCCTCAGCACCCCCTATCTGTATGTCCAGTACTTTTATTGATGGAGACAGCGGATCTGATCGATTCATCCTACCGTCTGGTGGACCAGGAATTGGAGAAATTCAAAGCACTGGCCGGAGATGGTTTGTTTCGGTTTTCCGTCGGGCGTGAGATCCCGATGATCTGATAGCGGACTTAGAACACGTTCTGTCTTAATGGAATTTGAAATTAGACGGGAAACAATCGGAAGTCGCAAGGAGAGCGTCCGTGTACACTAAAAAAAGTAGTGAAGGATACCGATCCAATTTACTCGGAATTAAACAAAAAACACTTGTTTATGGCCAGAATTTATTGATGGAAGAAATAAAAATCACAAAAGGAGCCCGGATCCCGACCCACCAACACCCTCATGAACAAAGCGGGTATTTGGTCTACGGTAAAACCAGACTGACCATCGACGATCAGGTTTATGACTGTAATCCAGGGGATAGTTGGTGTATTCCCGGTAATGCAAAACACTCTAATTTCGCTATTAAAGATTCGCTGGTCATCGAAATTTTCTCGCCCGTAAGGGAAGATCTTCATCCCGACACCGAGTACGCACCATTTATACAATCATGGAACCGATGAGGATTCTTTGTTTATGACCCTGCGACTATAAACATCCGGATCAGGTCACAACCAGGTTCATCAATTTATCCAGCACAAAAATTTTCTTAACAATCCGTTTGCCCTCGATCCACGGCTTTATTCTGGCATCCGCTATGATCATTTTTTCGATTTCTGCTTCAGCCAACCCCATCTGAATCTTCATTTTCGACCGTACCTTGCCATTAACCTGGATGACGAATTCGATCTCTTTTGGAATGGTATGAGCCTCCACATAATCAGGCCAACGTTGATTAAAAATACTTTCTGTATGGTGGCCCATACGGTTCCACAACTCTTCGCAGATATGGGGGGCAAACGGCGAAAGTAATATTAGAAATGCCTCCAGGACATCCTGATTGCGGACACCCGCTTTGCTGATTTGATTTAGCAGCTCCATGATGCGGGCCAAGGCCGTGTTGTAGGAAAACCGCCGGATATCGGCGCCAACCGCTTTGATGGTCCGGTGCAGCCAATACAGCGTTTCCGGATCGAGGCTTTCCTCCTTTTCCAGGTTGGTCGGTTGCAGGGCAGACCAAACCCGATCCAGAAAGCTGCGCATGGCCCTGAGCCCCTCATCCCGGAAATCACCGCCTTCCAGATAGTCCCCCATGAACATCAAGTACACCCGAAACACATCCGTACCATACCGCTCAATATAGTCATCCGGATTGATGACATTGCCTCTGGACTTGCTCATTTTAGCCCCGTCCCGAACGATCAGGCCATGGGCCACAAAGCGTTTAAAGGGCTCGTTAAAATCGATCAAGCCAATATGGTGCAAGGCCATACATAAAAACCGGGCGTACAGCAAATGCAGTACGGCATGTTCATTGCCGCCCACATACACGTCCACCGGCAGCCATTTTCGGGTTAACCCAGTATCAAATGCCCGATCATCAAAGCCGGTCGACGGATAGCGGTAAAAGTACCAGGCCGAACATAAAAAATTATCAGACACATCGGTTTCACGCACAGCCGGCTGGTTACATCGCGGGCAAGTAGTGTGATAGAAGTCTTTCACCCGTGTCAAGGGGGATTGGCCCGATCCGTCCGGCTGGTAACTATCCATATGCGGCAGAAGCACGGGTAAGTCCGCTTCTGGTACCGCTACGACGCCGCACGCATCGCAATAGACAATCGGTATGGGCGGCCCCCAATATCGCTGCCGGGAAATGCACCAGTCCCGCAAACGGTAGTTGACTTTAAATTGTGCCAAGCCCCTCTCCGCCAGCCAATCGGTTATCTGCCGCGCTGCTTCACCGGATGGTTTGCCGTTAAACTGATCCGAGTTCACCAAGACGCCCTCGCCCACATAGGCAGAAGCCAAGGCATGTTCCTGGCCGTCCCCTGAGATAACCATGCGGATATCCAATTCAAACTCGGTGGCAAACTCAAAATCCCGCTGATCATGAGCCGGCACAGCCATGATGGCACCGGTACCGTAACCCATGAGTACGTAGTCGGACACCCAAATGGGTACCCGTTGCCCGTTGACGGGATTGATGGCATAACCACCTGTAAAAACACCATTTTTTTCAGCCCGGTCACTTTGACGTTCCACTTCGGTCATCCGGGCTACACGCTCTTTGTAGGCCGCCACCGGCATCTTGTATTCAGATGCAACGATTTTATCCAGCAAAGGGTGTTCCGGGGCAAACACCATGTAGGTCACGCCAAACAAGGTATCCGGCCGCGTCGTAAAAATCTCAAAAGTCTCCTTGCTGTTTTCAATCTGAAATACGACCTGGGCACCATCTGATCGGCCGATCCAATTTTTTTGGGCGATTTTGGTTTTTTCCGACCAGTCGATACCAGCTAGATTGTCCAGCAGTTTTTGAGCAAAAAATGTGGTTTTGAAAAACCACTGCGGCATTTCTTTTTTGGATACCGGTGACGAACATCTTTCGCAGGCGCCCGCAATTACCTGCTCTGATGCCAACACGGTTTTACAAGAAGGGCACCAATTCACACTGGCCTCAGTTCGATAGGCCAAACCGGCTTTAAAGAGCTGCAGGAATATCCACTGGGTCCAGCAATAATAGTCCGGGGAAGTTGTATCGACTTCATGGGACCAGTCGTACATATTGCCGATGTTTTTAAGCTGTTCCTCTCGAAAGCGCTCGATATTGCGCGGAACCAATTCAGTGGGATTGATCCCCTTTTTCATGGCAAAATTTTCGGAATGGATCCCGAAGGCATCGAAACCGATTGGCTCAAACACATCATACCCCTTGAGACGATGAAATCGGCCCTGAATATCCGAGCCGATAAATGCGAACACATTGCCCACATGCAGGCCCTCGGCCGAGGGGTAGGGAAACATCATCAGATTGTAGAACGGCTTTTGGGCCGCTTCCAAATCCGCCTGATGGGTATGGTCTTTCTCCCAGATGCCGCGCCATTTAGCTTCAATTTCTTTAAACGGATAGGATGCTTTCATTTTTCACTCCTGACAGCTGGCGATATAGTTGGGGCAATACAAAGAACTGTTTTGAAAAAAGTGGATGGGCTCTTTCGAGCTATATAAGGAAGAGATTCAAAAGAAATAGGAGTACCTGTTCCCAGGCGGGGCAGGAATGCAATATGTGAGATGACGGACGCATGATTCGAATGATTACCTTTGCAAACGAAACAGGACTATATCACGATCCCACTTATATTTCAAATTTGGTTCAGAACCAGTATCAAGCCAATTGCCATTATTGAAGTGCTGCCTAGACAGATTATATCTTTCCAGGTTATCGGACCGGAATCATGATATGCATCGTGCTTCGATTTGAAATATCCAAAAAGCGACGCAATCACAAGCCCGATTCCAAGAAAGATATCCAAAGGAAATTGCCAGTACTTTTTCTTGAGCTCTTTCTTCAGATTTTGCATCTGTTCATTATCTGGCTGCGCGCCGTATTTCTCCATATAGTCAGCAATATACTTGGATAAGGCTGCTTTTTTTAAGCGTTCATTCTCAGTGGCCTTGACGCTGGCATAAACGGTGTCATTGACCACGATTCTTTCACCCATCGTCAACATTGCGTGAAACAAGACTGCAATGCAAGCACATAGAATTGTAAGCGATCTTCTTTGCTTTGAAGCGTCATTTTCCAACCAGCTTTTTACCACTGGTGAAAATTGATAAGAAATGAGAAAGGCCGCCGCCAGGGTCATCCCGAAAGTCAGTATTAAAAAAGCCTGCCGAAGGCCTCCTTGCAGAAGGGAAAATAGGAGCTGCCCGTCTCCCGATCCATAGTATGTGCCGACGGTGAGATAGAATAGGGCATGCACCATCAAAACACCGGTCGCCGATACGAGCAATGCCCTGACAGACCGACTGGTAGACCAAAAGATTGCCAGTATCAATAGGATGATACCAACTACCAACTCAACGGCAATTCCGGAAAGCTGAACAGTAAGTTCTTGTATGACGGACAGATCGGGCAGGCTGTCTGTATGACTGTATTGGACCCTGCCGCCGCCAAAAAGAAACAATCTAAATCCTGAAAGCTCACCACCCATCAAACGCCAGGCCAAAGCATGACCGCCAAACTCATGTAAGAAGAGGCCTATTCTGCCCGCTAGAAATAATAGAAAGAAAAAGAAAAGGGAAAGTTTGATGACGTATGGATGTTGCTTCATCAAATATCGTAGGATTTTATTCTTCTATAATCAGGTTTTTCAGTTCATTGCGATCATCCGGTTTAACGGGAAAGTGCCGCTTTAATATTTCTCCGACTTCTTTGACAGCCACGCAGATGGCCTCGGCCTGATTTTTCTGTTTGATGCCGTCTGTAATGATGTGAACGATTTTATCCCACTGATTCTCTGAAACCTTTTCGTTTATACCTTCGTCCCCGAGAACCCAGACTTTGTGTTCAAAAACTGAGATAAAAATCAGAATACCGGTAGCATCCCGAGTTTGATAAAGCCCTTCCCGAAAAAAACTAGTGGTTGCAGCCTCCTCCACTTCCTCATCAACTTCCCTTTGGGAAATGAAGAAGCGCTTCAACCAAAGGAACCGTTTACATAGTTGATGAAAGAGGATGAAACAAACAGTCAAGAGCCCCAGAAAAAGCCACATGTTCTGGTGGCCGATCCACAACCAACCGCCAATAAGGTAGGTGAGAAGTAAGGCGATTGGAAGCGCCAAAACCGTGCCACCGATTACATCGGCCATGGGATAGGCATAGCTTTGTGAAACCACCATGGGCAGAATCTCACCGGCCGTTTTTTGCTCCACATCCCTGACGGTCTGAATTATTTTTTCCCTATCCTGATCAGTTAAAAATTGTTGGGCCAAAGATTTCATTCCCAGTACCTATTTCTATGCGTTGCCATATTGCTTATGCAGCCAAGATGTGTACCGCAACGCTGCAAAAGCCTGAGGACGTCAGAGCCAAGGCATCGGAGCGGTTTACCAGCCCCCAGACGCGCCCCCACCGCCGAATCCGCCGCCACCGCCTGAGAAACCACCAAATCCACCGCCGCCGACGCCACCGCCACCCAACCAGAATCCACCCCCGGACCTGCGATGGGTTAAGCCGTGGCTGAAACTGAGCGGCGAACCAAAAACACTCATGATGAGGCCGGCAACAGCGCCGATGGGAATCAACAATAATACCCATAAGAATCCCAGATTAAAAAACATGGCGCCTAAAATGGGGAATAGAATGCCGCCGGATGCTGCCCCCAGCGGCCGCCGGATCCGTCCCATCATATTCACCAAAAATAAAAATACAATGATACTGAAAATATTACCTTGCCAGGGTGAAGTGCGTGATGTCGGCGACCGAACATTTTTCGTGGCTTTGAATTCACCCCGCACCACCTGGATCATGCTCTGAATTCCATCCGTGACTCCTTGGTCATAATTTCCGGCTTTAAACTGCGGCGCAATAACCTTTCGAATAATGCGACCGGCCATCAAATCAGTCAAGGTCCCTTCCAGGCCATAGCCCACCTCGATGCGTATTTTGCGGTCTTTGATTGAGATGATCAGAAGGGCGCCATTGTCCAATCCTTTTTGACCGATTTGCCATGATTCGACCACGCGCATCGAAAAATCTTCGATATTCTCTCCTTCCAGAGAACCAATGGTTAGCACAACAATTTGGGTGGAATCGGTTCGTTCCAAATCGCGCAGAGTGGTTTCAAGCTGACTTTCCGTTGTAGATGACAGCATGCCGGCATAGTCATTCACCCGTTCCTTCAGCGCCGGTACTTCCAGGCCAGAGCTCAGGGCAGCACCGAAAAAGACAAGCAGGCCGATTATCCACACATATTTAAAGAATTGTTTCAACATAGTGCTATTAACGTCCCGTCTTGTTTTTTTTACGTCCCCTTTAAGTTTGAAAGGTCACAATCGGATATAAATACAGGCTGTAGGCTGGGGACGATTTGGCTGTTAGGCTTTAAACCGGCTACAGTCTATAATCTAAACACCCATAAGGCCCTAGCTAGAACTTGACGCCGGGTACTGCCTCAGCCCCCTCCGCTGCTTTAAAATATTCCTTACGTTCCAGGTTAAGGAGCAGGCTGTTGGTGAGACTGTTCGGAAATTTGCGAATGGAGAAATTAAACAGTTCCACCGCTTTATTATACCGCTGACGGGCGACGTTGATTCGGTTTTCCGTCCCTTCCAGCTGGTTTTGAAGGTCTAGAAAATTTTGATTGGCCTTGAGATCCGGATACCGCTCCACAACCACCATAAGTCGCGCCAGCGCCGAAGATAATCCTCCCTGCATCTGGCTTAGACGTCCCATGGCCTCGGCACTACTTAAATCTTCGGTGGACAGTTGGACCGATGTTGCTTTGGATCGGGCCTCGATAACCGCTTCCAGCGTTTCTTTTTCATGAGCTGCGTAGCCTTTGACGGTTTCCACCAGATTGGGGATCAGATCGGCCCGTCGCTGAAGATTGGACTCAACATCCCCCCATGCACTTAAAACAGTCTCTTCATTACGTTGCATCGTGTTGTAACCACAGCCGGATATCAGGATTATTGCCATGATTAGTATCAATAAACGTGCACCATTTTTAGACATCGATTCCTCCATATTTGATCAAATGATTACCCCTTCTAAAATAGAAAAAGAGGGGACGTCCATTAATTTATTAAATTCTATTAATCTAGTAAACGAATTCCCATTTCCCTGACAATCTTTTCTCCGCGACTAACTGAAATACTGATAGCCGGTTGTTTCAATCCAATTTTTTTAGCCACGCTCGTGGCCGTTAACCCCAGCTTCCGAACAGCATAGTAGCACATCACGCTTCGGGCTTTTACGATCATGGGACTTTTGGTGGGGATGAATAGCCGGTCTGGATCCATATCAAAAATTTGGGCGACCATTTGGGATAGGGTTCGAAGGGTATAGCCTTTTTGCTGCAACATATATTTACGATCAAGGCTCTCCTGACATGTTTTAAGCACCGTTAATACAAATTGACTATCGCCTAAAATCCGTTCATCACCTTTCAGCCTATCCATCCCCTTTCTTAAGTCTTTTACAGCCTCCCATCCACCCACACTTCGGATCAATCCGCCTCCTGTCAGTTCGGGACGTCGGCCTCGCGCTATACCCTTTGTAACAAATTCAATATATCTGCGTTGAGCGATCTTCTTTCTCTTATTGAACATTTCCAAAATATAGGCTGCATCCTGCCATGGGACCATCTTGTTGCCTACCAGAGCAGCGTGGCCTGTGTACGGATAACTACCCAGCTCAACGACATTGCCTACCGTACCAGCACGAAGCGGATTCAAATGGATGTAACGCGTAAGCTCCAAAAGGTAGCTGTCTTCCTGGCATAAAATCGATTTATACCGATTCTGAAATAACTGCCCATGCCTTTTATGGCGATGGTTATAAGCAATTGCATATCCGGTTAAAAGACGCCTCATGACTGTCGCAATTGGAGCTTTTCCGGTTCTACACAACAAATGAACATGATTACGCATTAAACTCCATGCAAAACAGGATGTCGTTGTCTCGGGAAGAATAATCGAAAGGCGCTCTAAAAAATCATTTCGATCAAAATCGGTCTTAAATATGGGTTTGCGTTCGATTCCCCTAACAATTAAATGATGTAATGCGCCTGGCGCATCTATTCTGGCTTTGCGTGGCATGTCAATGCCTATAGCATACCAATGGTAACCGAGCAATTAATAATTTAATGGACGTCCCCTAGTGGATTATTTTTGTTGACAAATCAACAGGGTCGCTTTTATATACAGACCAGTCGGTTTATTTTTTACTAATTTCAGACAAGGTTGCCAATATGCCCGAAAAAGGTCAAATGACCAAACGTAATATCGTCGAAAAGTCGCTGCAGCTCTTTTCGGTCAAAGGCTATTATAACACATCCATTAGTGACATTCTGACGGCAACGAATTTGACCAAGGGAGGACTCTACGGTCATTTCGCCAGCAAGGCCCATATCTGGCAGGCTGTCTATGACGAGGCCGTAGGCATCTGGCGCGAGGCGGTTTTCAAAGGTGTTGGCGACAGATCCGATCCCCTGACACGCATCATCACATTTATTGAAAACGATCTGCGCGAATACCTGGGTGCCGGTTTATTTGAAGGCGGATGTTTTTTTTTGAACATGCTGGTGGAACTATCCGGTCAGTCTGATCCCATGAGCAAGCAAATCCTGCGGGGATTTGTGCGTATATCCAAGCTGGTCCAATCCTGGTTGGATGAGGCCGCCGATCAGGGATTACTGAAACCTGATTTAAATCACAAGCAGGTTGCCAATTTCATCGTCATTGCCTTAAACGGTGCCGCTGCGCTTTATACCGCCAGCCGGGATGAAAGCATTATTGATCAGACAATTAGCCAATTAAGATTTTATGTTAATGAATTGAGAACAGGATAACATAGACTTGCCAGAAGGCAGAAGCCAGAAGTCAGAATTCTGACCATCAGCTGTAAGCTGTTGGGTATAAGCCCCAGCTGTTGAAAGCTAATGGCTGTGGTTGTAAGCAGAGAACGAGTTGCGGGTTACGGGAGTCGGGTTGGGTGTTACAACATTCTAGCATCTGTGAGCGATAAGCTGTGAGCAGTCAGTTGCTGATGGCTTAATGCTTATAGCTGATTCTGTATTCTGGCTCCTGACTTCTTACTTCCTTACTTTCTTATACCATCATACGGCACTTAATTTGTTGCGCGATAATTCAGATTAAAACGAATGACTAAGCGAACCCAATAAAATACCGACCGGTCTTAATATAATTTGCCTGGATAGATCAGTATCAATTCCAAAGGAGAGTTGCCATGAAATTTAAACATTTACGTGCCGATCGTATGGCGGATATGAGCGTCAACGCCATCCGTGAAATATTAAAAGTTGTCAGCCAGCCGGGTGTGGTTTCATTGGCCGGTGGTATCCCGTCTCCGGATAGCTTTCCCCTGGATATAATCAAGCAGTTGTGCCAGGAAGTAATTCAAAAATATGGCCCCGCTGCCTTTCAATACGACACCACCGAAGGATTCGAGCCGCTACGGCAGGCCCTGGCAGACCATCTGAACACAAACAAGGCCTTCGATCTCCACCCTGAACAGGTGTTCATATCCAGCGGATCCCAGGGTGCCCTGGACGCAGTGGGTAAAGTATTAATTTCCAAAGGCGATCTCATCGGTGTCGAAGCGCCCACCTATTTAGGTGCCCTGCAAGCGTTTGACCCCTATGAGCCCGTTTACATCAATCTTGAAACCGATGCGCACGGTCTTGTTCCGGAATCTCTGGAGAAAACCTTGCAAAAGTTAGCATTGAAATTCATCTATCTGGTACCTAATTTCCAGAATCCAACCGGAAGGACGCTATCACGCTCGCGTCGTGAAGAAGTGGCCCATATCCTGACGCGTCATGATGCCCTGCTCATCGAAGACGACCCCTACGGCGACCTGCGCTACGACGGCGATTTTATTGTGTCCGTCAAATCCCTGGCCCCGGATCACGTGGTTTATATCGGCACTTTATCCAAGATTTTTTCCCCGGGTCTGCGAGTCGGCTTTTATGTGCCGCCCTTTGATCTGCAGGACTGGCTGGTCATCGTCAAGCAGGGTGTCGATTTACATACCAGCACCTTCAACCAGGCCCTGGCTGCGGAATACCTCCTCGGAGGGCATCTAAAAAAGATCCTGCCATCCATCCTGGCCCTGTACAAGCCCAAGAAAGATGCCATGCTGGCTGCCTTGGATGAATACTTTCCAGATAAATTTACCTGGACCCGGCCCGAAGGCGGCATGTTTTTATGGGTTGAAGGACCAACCGGTTACGACGGGGATGCCCTTTATAATCGGGCCATCCAGAACAACGTGGCCTATGTACCGGGAAAATACTTTTTTGCAGACGGACAAAGCGGCCAGGAAACCATGCGGCTGAATTTTACCATGGCAGATGAAGCCACCATTGAGCGGGCCATTAAGACATTGGCAGGCATTTTATAAGCGCTAAGCTATCAGGTATAAGCTTTCAGCTGCTTACTGCTCATACCGAAATGCTAATAGCTGCTGTTTTAACAAAAAATTCTAAAATATTGAACAAATCGGGATTGGGTAAATTTTAAAAAACTGCGCTTGCGGCGCCAGACCCGGTATTCGTCATCGTGCCGTTCGGCCTGGTAGACCTCCCCTTTTTTAAAGATAGTTGTCTGATTGCCACCGAAGGGGGCCTGATACGTCTGGGTACAAATTACAACATGAAAAGAAGTCCTGGCTGCCGTTGGGAGGTTACCCGAATTGTCGGTATGCATGCTCATTTATTTAGCTAAATCTGAATTATCGGCAAGCCATCAAATGTGGGTGGACGAAACCAGCTGCTTTCCCACCTCGCTAAAATAATCCACCAGCACATTCGTAATCGCCCGGGTACCTATTTTATTGAATTGGGAACCACTCTCTGTTTGTAAAAAAGCAATATAGGCACTGATATCTTCACTGGGAATATCTTGATACGTATAATAGGTTGATATCCTTACATTTTGTTCCATTTGCCTCTCGATGGTCGGTCGAATTCTTTCCACCAAGGACCGTATTCTGCTGCTGTCAATCCGGTTTTCTTCAGGAAAGGCTAAATTCATGGAAACTGTAATGCCCTCGAAAATTTCCATGGCGATATCGATGGCACTATCCACCATATCAGCAGTCTCCATGAGTTCTTCAATGATAACAACACGTTCCTGGGGTGGTTGATTTTGCTCAATATTCTGGGCGTAAACCAACAACCCTGCCTGGGCTTCCGGACTTAAAGCATCGTTTTCAGCCTGGGTGATCTGTCGCGCCACCGGAGACCTGAGCCATGGCAAAACCTCCCCAAGCATCTTGTTGTTCATGTGTTTTTTGCAATACCAAACCAATTTTTTCCGGGCAGTTACGGGATCGAATAAATTTTTAATAATCCGGATGGCTTTATTATCGATTTCGGGATTCCCGGAGGATAAGGCACCTTGTTGGGAGAGCATGTCGATGTTGCGGGGAAACGCCCTAATAAAATGATCCATACCTGATAGTTCAATACTCTCCCGGATCAAATTCGGCTTTGCCAGGCCCCAGGTTTTCTTGGCCTCTTTATACCGTTTCTGGTAAGCGTCGGCCGATTTTTGATAAGAATCGACCGTTACCTCTGAGTGGTCTGGGCCATAGTAGTTTACGCTGTCGCATAGTCCCGGAGTACAAAAGAAAAACATTAGCAGGAACCCAACAATCATGATTCTAACACTTGCCTGCATGGTCAACCTCCCAATAATTTTTCACCCATTTTTCAAATAAATCGCGTCGCCTTTAAAGCTAGGGTCTCTGAAAAAGCGTGAAGGTGGATTGCATCCCCTATTCGCGCGTTTAGCACCGGTCCCCTTCATACATTTTATTCTTAATTTAGTTGCCGCTATTATTCCTGTTTCATCTTGAAATGTCCATAGGAAATTATTCTGGATCCGAATATCGAAATCCAAAAGAAATTCAGATAACCCGACGCCAATTGTCAGGTTTTGAGTTGATTGACAAAAGCGACAAATCCGCTCAGGTACTTTTGAAGCTGTTTTTCGACACTCTCGTCTGTCAGATTGCCCTCCCGATCAAATTTACCGCCGGCACCACTCACCCACATCAGTCTGCCTGACCAAACCTGGGTACCCAGTAAGCGCAAGACCGGTAACCAGGCATATTGGGAAAAGGCAGTACCAAAATTACCCGGCGTTGCACCCATAAGTCCGACCGGCCGTCCGGCAAATACCCGGGCTCGATCCTGGGGAGGACGCGTCAACCAATCAACTGCATTTTTTAAAACCCCCGGCATGGAATTGTTGTTTTCGGGTGTCACCAGCAATATGCCGTCCGCAGAAGCGATTTGGTCTTTGAGCGTTTCTACGGCCCCCGGGACCCCATCGGTCTCTTCAACATCTGCGTTATACAAGGGAAAGTGCTGAATACTTCCGATGGTCAGGGTGCTTGCCTCCGGCATCGCCGCAGCGGCGGCCCGCAATAGCCCTGCATTGAAGGAATATTTCCTGAGACTGCCTGATATACCAACAATTGTTGTCACCTGAACCTCCTTAATGATACGTTGCGGCCGAGTCCACGATCATGTCTCCCAATAGCGCGTGGAACAATTGATAATTAATTTTTAAGCAATAAAATTAGGAAGATAGGATCGGGTTAACCTCTTCCTTAAGTATACAGCAGGCGATTTTGTACTTCGGTGTTCCGTTTTCGTGGTACAGGATGTTGTCGGGCTGAATGATCCTATTCATTACACAACCTTCCGGAACGGTCAATTCAAAAAGATTCTTTTCATTGATGGGGGGTGCTTTGCATAGGTTGTCCCCCTGAAATTCGAGACTGTGAATGGGATAATCTTCGCATAACGGGCATCGGTAAACCCGGCCGTTTGGAAAAATAAAATAATTGTCTGAAACCAGACCGGCACAGGCAAACGGTTCATGCGATTCCAAATATACCTTGGGATAAATTACCGGTATTCCCAGCTGCGCGATCTGATCTGCAATCAAGGGAATATGTTCCAGCCATGTTTGGCCGGGTATCTGAAGGTGTGTCCGCTTACCATTCTTTGCTCTCAAAGCTGCAGATCGCCCACGCAGACCGATTACCTGAATAAAGAAACGGTCAATCGGCAGCCGGGATAAAAGCGTACTCATGGATTCTAGTTCGTTAATATTCTCGGCGCTGGCGGTATAGATCAGACTGACACCAAACCCCCGCTTTTTAGCAGCTTCAATACCGGACACACACCGATCAAATGAGCCTTTTCCCCGAATGGGATCGTTACTTTCTGCCCTGGCGCCATCCAGACTAAAACTAAACGTATCCACCTCTGATGGAACCACCTTATCCAGGATGTCATTAAACAGATAGCCGTTGGTGTCGATGGTAACGGAATTATACTTTAGATTCCTGGCAATTTTTACAATCTGAGCCAAATCCGGATGGAGAGTCGGTTCACCCCCCAACAGAATGAGATTGGTATCACGGTGATCATGGGAAAGGGTTGTCAACCAGGCTTTAATGGTAGCCAGCGGCAGCATTTCGGTACCATGCTGGTCCGGGTTGATATAGCAGTATCGACATCTGAGATTGCAGGCAGTAAGGATGTGGAAAAAGACGTTCCTGGTTTTCTCGGTGAAAGAGACGGTTTGTTTCATAGAGTGGCTTGGATCGCTTGTGAAAGCATTTTACCCGAGATAGACGCGGCCCTTGCCCGGTCGGCCTAACCTGTAAAACTGCTGAGTGCTTTTTTGGCTTTTATGAGCTCTTCGTTGGTCAAGCGTAGACGTGCAGTCATATATTCGGCAAAAATTCGATAAAGCAAGAGGAGAAAATCGACACGTTCATCCGGGTCATCTGACGAAGACAATCGTTTTTTAGCCGATGTATCCACAGCCAGGCAGACTGTTTTGCCCACGGCATGCACCGAGGCCGATCGTCTCTCATCGTCAATGACGCGCATCTCCCCAAAAATTTCTCCTTTTTTATCGATATGACTGATTGAAACACCCTGTTTCGATATTTTTATCTGACCGGAAAGCAAGAAATACAACCAGGGATCGAAATCACCTTCCTGTATGATCTGTTCGCCGTCCTCGTATTGACGGATCCTACTCAAGCGTAGCAATTTGCCCAGGCTTTTGGTTTCAAAATTGCTCAAGGCGGAAATATTCATTAATTTCTGGATATTCTCAATATTTTCTTTCAGATATTTAGATTCAATCATGCGTGATCCTCCACCTGCTACTTTATCCCCTATATCTGAAAAGGCAAGAAAAATTAAATCGGGTGTTATGATTTTGTGAACCCGGCCCTTTCGCCCTCCGGGCGAAAAGCCGTCGCGCCGATGCCATCAAAAACACCGCCTCTGACAGTGGTTTATCGTAGGAATTGCCGTTTAGTTGGACCAGGCTTCCAAACAGTCTTTGCTGAGCGAATCTTCAAACGCAACCGGATAGCACCCATCAAAACATGCTTTGCAAAAGTGCTTATCCGGATTGCTAACCGTGGTCGCTGCCAAGAGCCCATCTAGGCTCAGGTAGTAAAGAGAGTCCAATCCCAGATGCTTCTCCAGCTCCGCAACACTTTTATTGGCGGCAATCAACTCACCCCGGGTTGAAAAGTCAATTCCATAGTGGCAGGGAAATCGATGCGGCGGGCCACTCACGCGCATGTGGACCCGCTTTACACCCAGTTCCCGCAGGGTCTTCACACGTGTTTTCACCGTGGTACCTCTGATGATTGAATCCTCAATAATGATTATATCTTTGCCCTTTAACAGGGTCTTGATGGGATTCAACTTAATGCGCACCCCAAAATCACGCATGCTCTGGGTCGGTTGGATAAAGGTCCGGCCCACGTAGTGATTTCGAATCATACCCATCTCAAAGGGAATGCCCGACGCCTCGGAATAACCAAGCGCGGCATAAGTCCCCGAATCCGGGAAAGGCATCACAAAATCGGCTTCTGCGGGGGCTTCCTGGGCCAGCCGCGCACCATGAGCTTTGCGAATCTGGTAAACAGTATTTCCGAAAAAAGAGCTGTCAGGCCGGGCAAAATATATGAACTCAAAAATGCAGAACGCCCGCCGGTCTGGTGACGGCACCCGAATGCTTCTGATGTGATCACCATGGATGATCACAATTTCCCCTGGCTCCAACTCGCGGATATACGCCGCCTGAACCAGATCCAGAGCGCAGGATTCGGATGCCAGGACATAATTGCCATTCAGCCGGCCCAAGCACAAGGGTCTGAATCCATACGGGTCTTTGATACCGATAACTTCACCTTTCCCGGTCAGCATGGTAAACGAAAAAGCGCCTTTGAGCTTTTGCACGGCGGTAACCAGGGCTTGCTCAAACCCTAACTCCAGGTTTTTAACAAACAGGTGCAAAAATATTTCCGTATCCATGGTGGTCTGGAATATGGATCCCGCCTCTTCCAGTTCCCGTTTCAGGTCGTAGGCGTTAACGATGTTGCCGTTGTGGGCGACAGCATAAGATTTTTTGCGATGCCGAACCACGAACGGTTGGGCATTGGTGAGAATCGAGCTGCCGGTGGTGGAATAGCGTACATGCCCGATGGCGTTTAATCCCTGCAGGTCTTCCATATGCTCGCTATCAAAGACATCCGGTACCAGGCCCATGCCTTTGTAGGCATAAATCGTATTTTCTCTGGCCACGGCAATACCGGCACTTTCCTGTCCGCGATGTTGCAGGGCGTATAAGCCGAAATAGGCCATTTTGGCGGCTTCGGCATGACCGGAAATGCCAAATATACCGCAGGCTTCCCGGGGCCTTTCGCTCCCGACAAGGTCATTGTTCATGGCCACGCACGCTGGGTCGAAATTCATCCTGGGGTGTTCTCCTTATATCCTGTGTTGATATCGTGACGCATCCCCATGAACTTTTTTTCATGCGGATTGCAGGCTGGTAAGCTTTTTAGCATACCTAAGCCTTAGATCAACCCCAAAAAGAAAAAGGGCGTCATCTTGACCGCTAATTGGGAATGCAAGCGAATCAAACGCCCTTGAACACATCAAACAGTATTTCAGATCCGTGGGGAATGTGCGCAGCTACCTAGTCCATGCAAAATTAGAAATCATTCATAACATCGTGTTCCACCATTTTAGGATCCAAGGGGCCATATAAAATCAGGTTCATAGGCTGAAGACTGCTAGGCCATCAGCTGCTAACAGCCTAACAGTCTAAACGCCTAGTTTACCATTGCTTGAATCCCTTTTATATATCATAATACAGGAAAAATTCATGGGGATGCGGTCGCAGCTTGATCGGATTGACTTCATTTTCGATTTTGTATTCGATCCACATATCGATGGCATCCTGGGTGAAGACATCACCCTTTTTAAGAAATTCTTGATCCGCTTTCAAGGCGTCCAGGGCCTCGTCCAAAGAGCCCGGTGCAGATGGAATTTCAGCCAATTCTTCCGGTGGCAGGTTGTAAATATTCTTATCCAACGGTTCACCCGGATCGGTCTTGTTTTCAATGCCGTCCAGGGCCGCCATGAGCAAGGCGGAAAAAGCCAAATAGCCGTTACAGGACGGATCCGGCGTCCGGAATTCCAGGCGTTTGGCTTTGGGTGAAGCCGAATACATGGGTATTCGCACCGCCGCGCTACGATTGCGGCTGGAATAAGCCAAGTTTACCGGTGCTTCAAATCCCGGTACCAGGCGTTTGTAGGAGTTGGTGGTGGGATTGGAAAAGGCGCATATGGCCCGGGCATGGTTCAGAATTCCTCCGATAGCCCACAGTGCTTCTTGGGAAATACCGGCATATTTATCGCCCGCAAACAGCGGATTTCCGTCTTTCCAGATGCTGAGGTGCGTGTGCATGCCCGTGCCATTATCCTCAAATAGCGGTTTGGGCATGAATGTCACCGTATGGTTATGTTTATAGGCTACATTCTTTAATACATATTTAAACCACATGAGTTGGTCCGACATTTCCAAAAGCGGTTTAAAACGCATGTCGATCTCCGACTGCCCGGCCGTAGCCACCTCGTGATGCTGGGCCTCGATTTCGATGCCGAGACTTTCCAGGACCAGCAACATCTCGGTGCGTAGATCCTGAAATTTGTCCATGGGCGGTACCGGAAAATAACCTTCCTTATGGCGCGGTTTGTATCCCAGGTTGGGCCCTTCCTCGCGGCCACTGTTCCAAATCCCCTCGATGGAATCGATCTCATAAAAAGCACGATGCTTGGAGGACTCGAAGGCAATATCGTCAAAAATAAAAAATTCAGCCTCGGGTCCAATATAGGCCACATCGCCAATACCGGTACTTTTAAGATAGGTTTCTGCTTTTTGGACAATGTAGCGCGGATCTCGGGTATATGGTTCCAGTGTCACCGGATCGAAAATATTGCACAGCAAAACCAGGCTGGTCTCCTTGTAAAAAGGATCAATTTTGGCGGTGGTTGGATCCGGAATCATGAGCATATCACTGGCATTAATGGGTTGCCAGCCGCGAATACTGGATCCGTCAAATCCAAACCCGTCTTCAAAGCTTGATTCTGACAGTTCACTGATGGGTACGGTTATATGCTGCCACAAACCGGGAAAATCCATAAAGCGTAGATCCACGACTTTTGCCTCTTTTTCTTTGGCCAAATTTAGTACGTCTGCTGGTTTCATTGTTGGTTCCTCCATATTCGCTTGATAAGTTAGTATAAATTTAATATCAATTGCTTATTTCCATGTGAAGTCAAGGACTGTCAGACCGCGTCCGCACCGGTTTCACCCGTACGCACGCGGATAGCCTCTTCCACCGGCAGGATAAAGATCTTGCCGTCCCCTATTTTACCGGTATTGGCTGCATCGCGAATCTTTTCAACGACCTGGCCCGCGACAGCATCATCCACCACCAGTTCGATTTTTATCTTAGGGATGAAATCGACCACATATTCGGCACCACGATAAATCTCTTTGTGGCCTTTTTGGCGTCCGTAACCTTTCACCTCGGATATGGTCATGCCCTGAATACCAATTTCGTTAAGTGCCTCCTTGATGTCATCCAGTTTAAACGGTTTGACAATGGCTTCAATCTTCTTCATTGTTTCATACTCCTTTTTTGCAGTAGGGAATTCACATTATATGATTTTAGGCAATCGTTCATAAACAGCTGCTTCGATTTCACTCACTTGCCCGTCAGAATCAACTTTCTGTCCGTGGATATCTCTGACATAAAATACGTCCACCACCTGATCTATTTTGGTCGATATTTTCGCCACCCAGATATCCAATTCCAGGCGATACAGCGCATCTGTTATGGCAAACAAAAGGCCTGGGAAGTCATAGGTATAAACCTCGATGATGGTAAAAAAACTGGAGCTGTGATTATCCACCATGACCTTGTGGGGTCTTTTGGACACTTTGGGCTTGATGGTTCCGATTGCGTTGATTTTTTTTTGCAATTGCTCCGAGAGCTTTAATTGATCTGTTAATGCGGCCACCAGGCTGCGCTCGGCCCGGGCCCAGCGTTCATCCTCAAAGATCTTATCCAAAGGCGGCCTCAGGGTAAAAACATCTACGGCCGTATTGTTACGCCAGGTGAATATCTGTGCATCCAGAATGTCCAGACTATTGAGGGTAAACGTCCCCGCAATTTTAGAGAAAAGCCCGGGACGGTCCTGAGCGCAGATTCTGACAGTGCGTGTATCGGCAGCCTCATTTTTATTAACCTGCCACACAAAGGGTTGATCGCCCAAACGTCGGTAAAGGGCGATATCCTCTAGTATCTCCTTGACCGGCAGATTGAGCACATAACGTGGTGACAAGGCATTGAACACCAAAGCCAACTGTTCCCGATCCACAGGATCAGTTGCCGCTGCCAGAATAAGCGCCTGCTTTTTCTCAATAGTCTGAACCGCATGACGGCTGGCGAGTTCACCCCGTTTTAATATGTTCATCACCTTCAAAAATAAATCCCGCAGGAGCGCCAGCGTCCACTCGTTCCAGGCATTTTGACCCGTGGATACCGCATCGGCCACACTCAACAAAAACAACATTTGAAGGTGACTGACCTTTTTTACAATGCGGGCGCAACCAATTGCAGTTTCTTCATCATGTATGTCACGCCGCGTGGCTGTTTTCATCAAAAGGAGATGATGGGCCACCAAAAACGAAACCGTCTCTGCATCTGTCTGGGAATAACCCAGGTCAATCATGACGCCTTGGGCTATCTGGGCCCCGGTTTCGGCATGATCCGTTTCCGCCACCCCTTTGCCGATATCGTGCAGCAAGGCCGCCCAGAGGAGTCGTTTTTGATATTTAAGATCCTTCCAGATCTTGCCGCAAAGCTGGCAGCCGGTCTCATCTTGCTCGGTCCCGAAATTCCGGATCGCTTGCACCGTACGCAATGAATGTTTGTCCACTGGATAGACGTGATATTCATCATATTGGATGCGATTGACTATGTTCTTCAGATCCGGGACAAGCTGAATCAAACTGCCATTTTCCAGCATTTCACCCAGGGCATCGACATTTGCAGCGGGCTTGCGCAGAATTGTTTCAAACGCCTTCACAACCTGTTTATCTGATCTTACGTGGGTATCGATCAGATGTCGAAACTCGCTCACCAGTCGCTTGGCATCTAAACCAAGGGGAATGTCCAGGCGCGCACTTTCGGCATATATTTGTACCAGAAGCGCCGGCGATTTAAGGATCGTTTCAGGCGTTTCGAACCGAAGCATATCGCGCGCCAGCTCAAGGCCAGCGGCAAGATTGGATGGACCACGACGATTCTTTTTCCCATAGGCTCCGGCATGCCCTTGTTCACTCAGAAACATCAGCAGCTGCTGCTTCATGATATCCATATTAGCATGCAGATCACCCAGAAAGCTTTCCACCGCCTGTTGGCCGTTTACCTGCCGGTATTGCATGGATTCAGCCAAATCGATCTGATCTTCAAAATACAGCTGATCACTTTTACGACCGGTCTTGAGATGCAAGCGATTTCGGACATCCCAAATAAAAAAAAGGGCTTTGCGCATCGATTGATACTCTTCATGCGATAAATAGCCAAAGTACTCCAGATCCCGGGGCTGACGAATACCCAGTTTTATGCGACCGATCCAAAGGATGGTGTGGTAGTCCCGCAACCCCCCCTGCCCTTCTTTCAGATTCGGTTCCAATAGATAAGCGGAATCTCCAAAATGACGGTGGCGATCTCGGCTTTGATCCACCAGCCAATCGATGGTTTTTTTGGAATTCTTCTTGAGAATCTTTTTGCGCAGATCATCCAGTAATTTGGTAAACAGAATGGATACCCCGCATATGAACCGGGCATCCAGGTTGGGCGTAAGAATTACGGGGTCCTGACGTGCCATCTGGACGCACTCTTTCAGCGTCCGGGTGGCATATCCCACTTCCAAGCCCAGGTCCCATAGCGGGTAGACAATCTCTTGGATCAAGTCTGCTGCGGCAGGTGGCACGTTATCCTGGAAAAGGAACAGAATATCCACATCCGAATGTACACATTGCTCTCCCCGCCCATAGCCCCCCAAGGCAATAATAGCACACGGATTTTTATACAGTGCCAATGTGGGACCCACATTGCTGTTCTCAAAGCTTTCCCGAAAATACGCATCCAAAAACCCGGCGTGCTGCTGCATGAATGCCAGTGGCTCCATGGCGGTCATCTCTGCCAACAGCTTTTCCCGTTTCTGTTTCAGGGTGTTGGATATCTGTACAAATGGATTTTTCATCGTACAGCTTAAACAAGCAAAGGACATGCCAGTTGGGATCAAATTAAATAACTATGTAATATTAGGTGGTTAGAATATAATTAACAGAAGATTGAATTTAATCCAAATACAATTTTGTAATTAATTGCCCTGAAATGTTACATATTTGTATTGTTATGAATTTTATGTGACAAGATTATGACCTGGTATTGTTCCCCATATAAAAGGTCCATATTCGGTCAACATGCCGTCGCAGATCTTGAAAAGTCTCTTGGGGCACCAGGTGGGGTTTTTCGGCCAGGTTCAGACGATGGACGGTGGCGCGATAGACCAAATAGATGCGTCTCAAAAGGTGGGCGACTTTTTCATCCAGAATACCGGATTCTGCCAAAGCCTGTATTTGGCGGACATTGTCAGAATATGCTACCAACTCAGGATGCGTGCGGGCATGCAGCAAAACCAGATACTGAACCAGAAACTCAATATCCACGATCCCACCCGGGTCCTGCTTGAGATCGAACCAGCCGGGTTCCTTTTGGGCAAGCTCCTGTCTCATTTTTTGGCGCATTTTGATGACGTCTTGCTGCAGCGCTGGTTTATTGCGCTTTCGAGTTAACACCATCTGCCGCACGTCATTAAACCAGTTTATTAAGTTGGTATCACCCACAATTGCCCGGGTCCGTAACAGGGCCTGGTGCTCCCAGGTCCAGGCATCCTCATTTTGATAGTTTTGAAATGATTCAAAATGACTGACCAGCAAACCGGAAGTTCCACTGGGGCGCAGACGCATATCGATCTCATAAATTCGTCCCGCAGCCGTGTGCGTCGTCAACAGATGCAGCACGCGCTGTCCCAGACGGGCAAAAAATTGCCCGTTTTCAACAGGCTTTGCACCATCGGTCTGACCGCGTTCGCCGGCGTGTATAAAAACCATGTCCAAATCAGATCCGTAGCCAAGTTCCAGACCGCCCAGTTTACCATATGCGATGACGGCAAAACCGGTTTTACATGTATGCCCACTCAAGCTTGCCCGGGGGACACCGTGTTTGGCCACCAGGTGCTGCCATGACAGCGTGACCACCTCCTGCAATACCGTTTCGGCAATAGCGGACAAATAATCGCTGACCCGCATCAGGGGCAACACATCCGTAATATCGGCTGCCGCTACCCGCAATTCATGCACCTGCCGGAAGATACACAAGGCTTCTATCTGGTATTCCAGATCTTCTGGCGCAATAATGGACAGCCGTCGTTGCAGCTCCGCCTCCATTTCCGTTTTTTCAGGTGGCGCATAGAGAGTACGCGGATCGATCAGTTCGTCCAGGAGCACCGGATGCCGTGATAGATAGGTGATGATCCAGGGGCTGGCATGGGCCAGTTGAATTAAATGCTTCAAGGCACCCGGGTTTTCCAATAGCAAGGACACATAATTGGTACGTCGTTGGATGGTATCGATAAGGCCGATAATCCGTTTTAAAACCAGGTCCGGTTGCGAAGATCCTGCGCTTGCTTTCAATACAATCGGAACTAGGCGGTCGACCTTGATGCGGCCTTCCCGGCTCAGGGCGCGTGTTTCCGGACTATGCTTGAATTGGTTCAGCACATTAAGGGTTGCGTCAGGTGACTGAAAACCGGCTTTGGCAAGATCCTCACCGGCTTGTTCATCCGTGGTTGTGCCTTCCCAGAGACAGGCAAGTTCCTCATGATCATCCCCGCTGCAATCCCTTTCGTTTTCCGCTTGACCGGGGGCCAGCAAATTATCAAAGTGGAAATGCGCTGTCTGCGTATGATGATTAAATTGGTTTAGAAAGGATGCCTCATTCTCAAAACCCATGGATCGTGCCAGTAAACGCAGGGCCTCTGGCTCAGTCGGTAGATCATGGGTTTGACGGTCGGAAAACTCCTGGAGGCGATGCTCGACCATACGTAAAAAACAATACGCATCCCGAAGCTCATCCCGGGTTTCCGGGTCAATATATTTTTCTTGCACCAACGCATTCAGGACAGCTAGAATTCGCTGGTTTTGCAGCGGTAGTGTCACGCCCCCCCGGATTAATTGAAATACCTGCCCGAAAAACTCGATTTCACGAATACCACCGGGTCCCAACTTAATATTGTTGGCCAAGCCCTTGCGTTTGACTTCAACCGAAATTTTGCGTTTCATGTCCCGCAGTGAATCAAAAGCGCCATAATCAAGATAGCGGCGATAGATAAAAGGCCGAAGACGCTTAACTAGCCTTTCCGCGGCTGTTCTGTCCCCGGCAATAGCCCGGCCTTTGATCCAGGCATAGCGCTCCCATTCCCTGCCATGTACCTGGTAATAGCCAACCATATTGTCAAAGCTGGTTACCAGGGGGCCGTTTTCCCCATCGGGCCGCAGGCGCATGTCCACCCGGAAAACCTGCCCGTCAGCTGTAATTTCGGAAAGGGCCTTGATCAGATTGCGACAGAGGCGCACAAAAAACACATCATTGGAACAGGATCGTTGGGGGTGGTCGGTTTGACCCGTCTCCGGATAAGCAAATATCAAATCGATATCGGATGAAAAATTCAGCTCCTGACCACCCAGTTTTCCCAGTGCAAATACCACCAGCTGCTGACGGACTCCAGACTTTGAACGCGGTGTGCCGTCACGTTGGCATTGGGCATCATAGAGCACCGCAAGAGCGGCATCGACACAGGCATCTGCGAAGTTACTGAGATCTGCCATGGTATCCGCCAGCGTTGCCCGCCCTAGCAAATCCCGCCAGGCAATCCGTACCAATTCTCGCCGGCGAAATTTTCTCAACACCGCTTGTAATATTGGCAGCATCGGTTTCGGATCGGCAGTAATTTCCGGCTGCATGTCAGCCAATCGTTGTGTCAGTTCCTGAACATAGAAATTTTCCGCGTAGGCCTGCATCAAATGTTGGCGCCGGTATAAATCCACCAACATATCAGGAAACCGCAGGCAGGCCTTGGAGACAAAATCGCTGTAAGCCCAAATTTGCAGCAATTCGTCCAAGAAGGATTTTTCTGATTCAATAACAGCCGCTTGGGATTCTGCGGATTCGCGAAAGGCCTCCCACAGATCCCTGGCTTTATTCAACCGTTTTTTAGGGGGGGCTTGAATGGGCCAATTCATAATAAGTTGAAAAAAACCTAAATCATTACCAATTAAAGGTTTGAGATAATTTCATCATATTTCGTGTAAGATATAGGTATTATAAATCCATAACGGATAATATTACAATAGGGCCTGATGATATTTCAGTCCAATTATCCTCTTTATTCATGATGTACGAAACCGCTGCGCTGTAGCTTTCCGCCGCCAAGTTTTTAGCCAACAACACCTTCCCGATTAATCCTCGTTTCTTTTACACCTGATCGTATAGAATACCTCTGAGGTAATATTAACCCACACCAAAGGAGGTATGTCATGACAGAATTGCGTCGAAAAATGATCAGGACCATGGAACTTAAGAACCTTTCTGATCACACCCAAAGAGCCTACCTTGCTGCTGTCACCGGAATTGCCAAGTTCTATAATCAATCACCGGACAAAATGAGCAAAGAAGAGATCGAGGATTATCTCCTCTACCTCAAACAGGATAAGGGCATCGCTCCCAACAGCTGCTACAGCGTGCTGACCGGACTCCGGTTTTTCTACAAACACGTGACCGAGAAAGAGATACCCGTAACCTACAGCATCAGGCGAACGCCGCGTAAGCTTCCTGAAGTCCTTAGCATGCAGGATATTTGGAAGATCATCTGCTCCGCAAAAAACCTCAAGCACAAAATGATTCTGATGACCACCTACTCGGCAGGACTCAGAGCCAGTGAAACCAGGCATCTCAAAGCCGAAAATATCGACTCCAAGGCCATGCTGATCAAAGTCAGGGGAAAAGGTGACAAAGACCGCTATACCCTGCTTTCAAAAAGACTGCTGGTCGAACTAAAAACTTATTATCGTAAATACCGGCCCGGGAGTTACCTGTTTCCATCCTCATTCAGTAAAAAGAATAATCAGCCTTTATCCTACGAGGCAATTCGGTTGATTTACGAAAAGGCCAGAAAAAAAGCAGGTGTCAAAAGAGGAACCGGCATCCATACCATGCGTCACAGCTTTGCGACCCATCTTCTGGAAGCTGGATACGATAT
>Ga0180435_10001227_pt1 | contig 26914 bp, 19 predicted proteins | sample SS_ome_3_FD_132467 | JGI IMG/M metagenome (GOLD analysis project Ga0180435, IMG submission 132467) | Hypersaline lake sediment archaeal communities from the Salton Sea, California, USA - SS_3_S_1 metaG | ecosystem: Environmental > Aquatic > Non-marine Saline and Alkaline > Hypersaline >... | reverse complement strand
GCCTTAATCCGACCGGTGGATGGGTGAATCCGAGTGAAAGCCATCAACCGTTCCGGAGAAGAATAAACCGACGGGTGGGTCTAATGTTTAAGAGCCGTTTTTCCGATATAGTGCCTAAGGGATAACTGTGTCGGGCTCCTGGCATGATAGTTGCTTTTAACCAAGGAGTCCGGGAGGTTCCGGTGAATAAGCCTTGACACGGTTTATGAACGTTTGGTAAAGATGCTCGAATTGTGATGTAGTTCGAATGGCTTTTTCCACCTTCAAGCAAGGGGGGCTTGATTTTGCCACGACAAAAGATCACCTTTCTCATTGTTCCTGAAAACACCTCACATGTAAAACAGGTCAAGTGTTCCAAGGTGTTCCTGGGTGTTGTTGCGGTCATGGTATTGGTACTGTTGACCGGCGCGGGGTTTTTGGTCCACGACTATGTCAAGGTGAAGGGGAAGGTGCCGGCGATGGAGGCCTTGGCCCGGGAAGTGGCGAATCAGCGGGTGCAGATACAGGCATATGCCAAACGGATCGGATCCCTGAACAAACGGATGACCGCCCTGCACGATTTTGAAAAGAAGATACGGATCATCGCCAATGTGGAAGCGCCGGAGCACCAGGACGGCGTATTCGGTATTGGGGGTACGACGGGTCAAGATTTGGAAGACCTGCCCAAACTTACCGAAAGCCACAATCCGGTCATGCGAACGATGCATGCCCAGTTGGAGCAACTGGATGAGGCCGCGTTCGTCCAGAAGAAGGCCTTTGAAAAGCTCCACGATCATATCCAGCATCAAAAATCCCTGCTGGCTTGCACGCCGGCGATCAAGCCGACCCGGGGATGGATTTCCTCCAAGTTCGGGTATCGGAAATCGCCTTTCACCGGATTGAGAGAGTTTCACGGCGGCCTCGATGTGGCCACTCGACAAGGGACGCCGGTGATCGCCAGTGCGGATGGTCTGGTTACATTTTGCGGGAGAAACGGTGGTCTGGGCAAGACGGTCAAGATCAGCCACGGCTACGGAAAAGTAACCCGGTATGCCCACCTGCATGAGATCCTGGTTCAACGCGGCGATCGCGTGAAGCGGGGAGACAAGATCGGCCTGGTAGGAAATACGGGCCGAAGCACAGCGCCCCATCTCCACTACGAAGTGCACGTAAACGGTATTCCCGTCAATCCCGAAAAGTACATCCTCAATTAAGGGCTCGCGCAAAAATAACTTCACATTTTGCCATCTCGGCTTCCGCCCGTCTTTGCCCGATACCTCACTCGCAAAACCTCGACATAGCTTGCTATGCCTGCGATTTTGCTCAATCGGATCGGCCAAATCCGAACCAAATCCGAGCACCCATTCTGTGAAGTTATTTTTGCGCGAACCCTAAGTTCCACCCATCCGCTGCTTGTTTATCTACACACATCACAGGGATACCCGACCAGAAAAGCCTTGGTTGGAATCCGAAATGGCTGATATAAATCAGCGAAGGGTTTTTAATGAATACTTTAGCCGGGATTGGTCTGACATCTTGTGTTTTTCAGTGTTTGGCGGGGTGGCGGGACGACCCGATTTCATAGATCAGGAAGGACTTTTTTTGCCCATGATTGGAAATGTCTTACATAAAATCTTTGGGAGTAAAAACGAACGGGAACTCAAGAAATTAGAACCCCTTGTAGAGCAAATCAACGGCCTGGAATTGGATATCCAGGCCCTGAGCGATAGTCAGCTTCAAGGTAAGACCGTCGAATTCCGGGAACGGATCGACGCGGGGGCTTCCGTGGATGATCTCCTACCGGAAGCCTTTGCCGTCGTTAGGGAGGCGTCGAAACGCACCCTCCACATGCGGCATTTTGATGTGCAACTGATCGGCGGCATTGTGTTGCATCAAGGCAAGATTGCGGAAATGAAGACCGGCGAGGGAAAGACGCTGGCGGCGACCTTGCCCGCGTACTTGAACGCCTTGAGCGGCAAGGGGGTTCACATTGTTACAGTCAATGATTACTTGGCCCGCCGGGATATGGAATGGATGGGTCAGGTCTACAATTTTCTTGGCCTCACGGTGGGAACCATTCTTCAAGGGTTGGATGATCAAGAGCGGAAAGAGGCTTACAATGCGGATATCACCTACGGCACCAACAACGAGTTCGGTTTTGACTATCTTCGCGATAACATGAAGTTTTCCCTGGAGGCAATGGTCCAGCGGCGACATCATTTCGCCATCGTGGACGAGGTGGACAGCATTCTTATCGATGAAGCGCGGACGCCCTTGATCATTTCAGGTCCCGTGGAGCAGACCACGGACCAGGTGTATGATGAGATGAGACCCAAGGTGGTGAAATTGCGGAGTCACCAGGACCGGTTGGTCGGCGGCCTCCTGGGTGACGCTATGGAACGGATCCAACAAGGCAACGAGGACGACACCACGTTGGAACTGTTGTTGAAGGTGAAGCGGGGAGATCCCAAGAACCCCCGGTTTCTGGATCTCATTTCAAAAAACCCGGCCTTGATGAAGAAGGTCGAGCGTCTGGAAGGGCATCTATCGACACAAAAACTGCTTCCCGAAGTTGATCAATCCCTTTTTTGCGTTATCGAGGAAAAGAATAATCTGGCGGAACTCACCGAGAAGGGGCTTCATTTGATCTATGGAGGCCGTGCAGACGACTATATCGTGCCCGACCTGGATGAAGAATTGCAAAAGATTGAGGATAACGAGGACCTGAGCGCATCGGAAAAGCGGGTGGAGCGACAAAAGGCCGAGACGGCCTATAGGGAAGCCTCAGAGAGATTTCACGCCACCCGACAGTTGATTAAGGCGTTTTGGCTCTTCAATAAGGACGTCCATTATGTGGTCAAGGACGGTCAGGTGGTTATCGTCGATGAATTCACCGGACGGATGATGCCGGGACGGCGGTGGAGTGACGGATTGCACCAAGCAGTGGAGGCCAAGGAAGGCGTAAAAGTGGCGGAGGAAAACCAGACCCTGGCCACGATCACATTCCAGAATTATTTTCGCATGTACGACAAATTGGCGGGAATGACCGGAACAGCGGATACAGAGGCGGCCGAGTTCAAAAAGATCTATAATCTGGATGTGGCGGTTATCCCGACCAATGAGCCCATGATCCGAATCGACTACCCCGATGTCATCTACAAGACGGAACAGGAAAAGTTTAAGGCGGTGGTGGAAGAGATCAGAGAACTCAACGGTAGAGGCCAGCCCGTTTTGGTGGGCACCATCTCCATCGACAAGTCTGAGCAGTTGAGTGCCATGCTGTCCAAGGCCAAGGTCGAGCACGATGTCCTGAATGCCAAGAATCACGAAAGGGAGGCCGAAATCATAGCCAACGCCGGGCATAAGGATCATGTGACCATATCCACCAATATGGCGGGACGGGGTACGGACATCGTCCTGGGAGAAGGGGTCAAGGAGTTGGGCGGTCTACATATCCTGGGTACGGAGCGCCACGAAAGCCGGCGTATCGACAACCAGTTGCGGGGCCGATCGGGCAGACAAGGAGATGAAGGATCGTCACGGTTCTATCTGTCCTTGGAAGATGACCTCCTTCGGGTCTTCGGTGGGGAGCGGATTTCCTCGGTTATGGAACGGTTGGGCATGGAGGACGGAGAACCGATCGAACACAAAATGATCAGCCGGGCCATAGAGAACGCCCAGCGAAAGGTGGAAGGTCAAAACTTCGACATTCGCAAGCACTTGCTTGAGTATGATGACGTCATGAACAAGCAGCGGGAAGTGATTTACAACCAGCGGTTGGAAGCACTGGGCGGCGAAGACCTCCACTCGAGTATAGAGAACATGATTTGGGAGGTGTGCCAGGCGATGGTCCATGGGTTTTGTGAGGAGGACACGCTGCCCGAAGAATGGGACATGAAGGTACTCCGGCAGGATGTCTATCAGCAACTCGGTTTCCGCCTGAGTATCAACCGGGAGACCCAACAGGAACTCGACAGGGAATCTCTGGTCAATGAGGTCTATGACGCCGCGCTGGCGGCGTATCGAAAGAAGGAATCGGATGTCGGGTCCCAAGAGCTTCGGGAACTGGAGCGCATGGTGCTTCTGCAAGTGGTGGACAATCTGTGGAAAGAACACCTCCTGGCCATGGATCATCTGAAGGAAGGCATCGGTCTGCGGGGGTACGGACAACAGGATCCGTTGGTGGTCTATAAGCGAGAAGCCTTTGACATGTTTGCTAAGATGATCGAGCGCATTAAGGAGGAAACCGTTCGATACCTGTTTCGAATCCAGATCGCCAAGCCGGAAGAAATTGCCGCCGAAGAGAAGTCCAAGCGGGAAAAAATTAGTTATTCCCACGGGGACGAGGGCGCCAATGCGCCGGTACGAAGAAAAGAAAAAAAGGTCGGTCGCAATCAACCCTGTCCCTGCGGAAGTGGGAAGAAATACAAAAAATGTTGCGGGAAGTAGAGGAGAAACGTCGAGCATCCAACGTTCAATGCTTGAATGAAAGACAGGCGCTCGGAGACGGTTTGACAAGTTCGAACGCCCCAGTGGCAGGTGAAGTAAAGAAGAGAACGTTGAACATCCAACATCCAACGTCCAATGTTTGAATGAAAGACAGGCCGGCGACATTGGTGCTTCATGATTCTCGATATTGCTCAGTCCCGAGCTTTTTGATTCGACGTTCATTTTTTGAAAACCGCCTCCTATAATCTGTCCGAAGTAGAAGGTCCAATGCCATGAACGAAGTTCCCGGGTTTCTGGCCGGGGCGGTGGCCGCCGGCATCAAAAAAAAAGGCCGGAAGGATTTGGCTGTCATCTTTTCCCAAGTGCCGGCCTGTGCGGCCGGCATGTTTACCACCAACCGCGTGCAGGCGGCCCCGGTCATCTTGGACAAAGAACGACTGATATCCGGCCGGGCCCAAGCGATTATTGCCAATAGTGGCAATGCCAATGCCTGCACCGGCCCGGCCGGTATGGATGCCGCTCGGTGTGTGGCCGACCATGCCGCGTCGGCACTGGGTCTGGAGGCCGAACTCGTGCTGGTGGCTTCAACCGGTGTCATCGGAAAACCATTGCCCGTATCGGTGATTACCGAGGCGTTGCCGGAAGCCTCCCGGATGCTGGTCCCTGCCGGTTTTCCCAAGGTCGCCGAGGCCATTATGACCACGGATACCCGCCCGAAGATCGCTTCGAGAACGGGACGTATCGACGGCCGGACATTTACCGTCACCGGTGTCGCCAAGGGGGCGGGAATGATTCGCCCCGACATGGCAACCATGCTCTGCTTTGTCTGTACGGATCTTGGGGCTACCCCCGATCTGCTTCAAGACAGCTTGCGGCGGGCAGTGGAACAGTCATTCAATGCTATTACCATCGATGGAGACACCAGCACGAATGATACCGTTCTCTTGCTTGCCAACGGGATGTCCGGCCTGGATATAGCCCGGCCGTCACGTGGGGCGGTGTTTCAAGAGGCGCTTGATGACTTGCTGGTTTCTCTGGCTCGGGAGATAGTTGGGGACGGCGAGGGGGCCACCAAGTCGGTGGCGATTACGGTCAAGGGGGCGAAAACAGAAGCGGCCGCCAAACAGGTCGGTTATGTGGTAGCCGACTCCCTGCTGGTTAAGACCGCCTTTTTTGGAGAAGATGCCAACTGGGGCCGGATAATGGCTGCGGTGGGACGGGCGGGCGTTTCCGTAAATCCGCAAACCATCGATATCTTTTTTGACGATGTTGTGCTGGTAAGTAACGGCGGCTACGCCGGTCGAGACGCGGAGGCAGCCGCCACACAGGTGTTGAAGAAGCCCACCTTTGTTGTAACGATCGATTTGAAAAAGGGTTCCCGGTCAGCCACCGTGTACACCTGCGATTTATCGACGGATTATGTGAAAATAAACGCCGACTACCGCAGTTAATGGGCGGCGCGGTTTGCCCCTTGCTTCCGAGAGGGGAAGCAAGAATGCAAACCGCGCCCGTGTCTTTACCGTTTAACTGTTCGATTTCAAGGCATGTATGTTTCTATCTTCGCGTTTTGCCTCAACTCCGCTACATATTCGGTAATCTTTTCGCGCACTTTTTGTTGTTTTAGTTGCTCGGTCAGTCGATCTTTGGCTTCTCCATATGGGACGATCGACGCCTCTTTCTTGTCCAAAAGTTCGATCAAATGGTATCCGAACCGGGTTTCTACGATGTCGCTCACCTTTCCCGGTTCCAAGGCGAAGGTGGCCTCCTCGAAGGGTTTTACCATCTGACCCTTACTGAAATATCCGAGGTCACCCCCTTTTTTGCTGCTGGGGCATTCTGAGATTTCCTCTGCCACAGCGGAAAACGCCTCGCCGTTTTCGAGTCGCTCTTGGGCTTTTTCAATGGTTTCTCTGGCCGCGGCCTTTTTCGACTTGTTGGCCTGGGGGTCAACTTTAACCAAAATATGTCGGGCCCGGACCCGCTTGGGTTGTTCGAAGAGTCCCTGATGCTTATCGTAGTAGGCCTTGGCTTCTGCGTCTGTCACCTCGACTTTCTGGGCCACCTGTTTTTCGATAAGTGCCTGAATCGCCAGGCCCTCTCTCAGTTGGTTTTCCAGAACGCTTTGGGAAAGGTTCATCTTCTCAAGGCCCTCCTTAAACGCTTCCTCACTCGGAAATCGCTCCCTAAGGCCCTCTATCCTACCCGCTACCACCGACTCATCAACGGTTATGCCCTTGTTTTTGCTTTCCTGATAGAGCAATTCCCGTTCGATGAGATGGTTCAGTGCGTCTTCTCTGATTTGAGCCAACCCGGGATTTTCCATATTTTTTCCGCGGCTGTAAAGCTGCCGCGTCCGTGAGACTTCCCGCTCGAAATCGGCTTCCGTGATCACCGTGCCGTTGACCACCGCTACCGTATCCGGGGCCTTTTTTTCCGTGGTCTGATCCTTTTCCGACCATGCGGGCCATGCCCCCCAGGCGATCACCAAAAGCACCGCCAAGGCACCTAAACACGTCTTGTTCTTCATCGACATCTGAATAACTCCTTTCTGAGCCATATTGCACATCAACGCATACAAAAGCGAATGCAAGCTCCGTGAGATAATGAGTAACCGAATAACCTATCAGTTAACACCGTAGCATGCCCACGCTTCCTGTGGCAAGACGCATTTTGCCGTATTGCTCCCGTCTGCGCTGAGACCTTGATCCCAAATCCACCGCTTGCCCACCGCTTCGCATCTCCGGCAAACTCGGCAAGCGGGGGATTTAGGTTGATATCTGGGCGCTGACAGGAGGATGCAGGTTGCCGAAGAGATCCGGGCTTCGGGGGTCCCGCGGCGTGGTTCCGTCAGAGCAATTGCCATACAAAGGAAACAACGGCCGTAAAGGGAAAAACCGTTTCTACCAGAAATTCGAATTTGGCTCCCGGTAGTATCCATCGTTTTTCAAAGGCTTGTATGCTCCATCCCAAGTAGATCAAGGACAGAATCAGCCCATATGACAACGTGGAGGCCAGGTTCATTATGGGCGCAAATAGGCATGCGCCCATGGAAAAGACCAGTACCTGTTTCAGCAGGGCCAATACGTTTTCTTCACCCAGTATAATCGGTAGACTCTCCTGTCCCACCAGGCGATTTCCTTGCATGTCCAAGATGTCAAAAAAGGCGGTTCTGACAAAGGCGATGGCCGCGGCAAACAGAGCCACAAAGACCGTGGTCGGGCCCACCGATAACCCTTGGGACAAATGGGGCAGAGCGGCGGTGACGATGCCCCACGCCAGGGCAATCAATATTGTCTTGGACCCCGGGATGTCGCTGATTCGGCGGACCCGCACCGTGCCGATGAGCGATTCCGGTACCAGCCTTACCTTGTACAGGAGTCCCAGGATGCTGATGATGCCTAAAAGGGCGAACGGAAAGGGGCCCAGGAGAAACGCCATGACCAGGCCGGTCGTTCCCGACACCACGGCGAGCATAATTAACGGCCACTGGTAATGTTCATAAAACGCCGCCCGGTCAGGATCGTTGTACCGGACCGCTTCCTGGCCGATAAAGTTGTTGAGTATATGCATGGAAAGGACATAACATATGGCCATAACGGCTGCCGGTAGGCTCGGGCGTATACCGGAAAGGAGGGCACAGGTGTAGCTAAGGCACCCGGCCCCAATGGCCAGATAGGTGTTGCTCAAAAGCAATCCCCGTTGTAGTCGGCGAACCCCCTGGGCGAGAAATCCCATGTGGGCATCGGTTCGATTTTCCAGACTTTGATAGACTTTTTTGATCACCCAGTTCGGTGTGGATGCTCCCGCCGTAACGCCGACGGCCCGAGACGGGCCGAGAGTCTCATAATCAAGGTCCGACTCACTCTCAACATGACATGCACGGACCCCTTCCTGTTCCACCACTTGAGCCAATCGCTGTGTATTACCACTATTGCGCCCCCCGACGACTAAGACGGCATCCACGTCTCGGGCCATTTCTCTGGCTTCCGCCTGACGTTCCCGGGTCGAGTAACAAATGGTGTTGAATACTTGCAGGTTGGCAAATCGGGCCCTGCCGGCGTCAACCACCGCATGAAAGAGCGTTTCGTCTTGGGTGGTCTGAGCGACCACGATAACGTTGGTGTAATGGGGCAGTTGAGAGATCTGGTGAGGATCATGGACCACGTGGGCCCGTCCCTGAGCAAAGCCCATGAGGCCCACTACTTCGGGGTGGTTTTCATCCCCCACGATGATGACCTCGTATCCCCGCCCGGCATATTTGGAAATGATGGTTTGCACCTTGATGACCCGCGGGCAGGTGGCATCAACAACCGTGAATCCGGCCGCTTTCAGGGCGTCCTTGGTTTGCGGCGTGACACCGTGGGCCCGAATGACAATGTGGCCAGGCGGGACTTGAGCGGGGTCTGTAACAATTGATACACCTTTTTGTCTTAAAATATCAAGAACTTGCGGGTTGTGGATCAGTGGGCCGAAAGTGTAAACGGGGGTGGCGCCGCTGTTTGCCACATCCAGGACGATTTCGACGGCTCTCTGGACGCCCATGCAAAAGCCCGCAGTTTTGGCAAGTCGAATCTTCAACAGACAGCCTGGCTTCCCTTCGGACAAGTCGTCAAAAGACGCCTATCCGGTGCCGTGGATCAAGGGTTTGAGGTGTTCTTCCGTGAGCATTTCGATTAGGGGGGGAAGCGGAGTGGTGGGAAGCCCCACGATGTGTACATCTTCTTGTGATAAGGGAATCAAGAACTTTTTAGCGGGACTTGCCGATACGGCTTCCGCCACCCGCGGTGTGACTTCCCCCATCATCGCGTGGGCCAGTACAATGGCCATGGGTCCGATAACGATGTCCATTGCTTGGACGGTTCGAACAATGGCATTCTCGCCGCTTGCGCCACGATTCGCCCGGGCCTTGAGCATTTGTGCCGTGGCAATGGCGTTTGTGCCCAGAGCGGTGATGTCAACCGATTCATCAAAGGTATCGCGAAGCTTTCGGATGATCAAACTCCCGATACCGCCGCCCTGACCGTCAATGACACAAATCTGCATATGTAAACCTTAATCTTGTATAACAAACTACTCGTCTTCTTTGGGTAGCAGTCCTTTGGCTCGAAGCTTTTTCCGCTTCTTGCGGCGCCTTCTTCGCCGATCGATCTCTCTTTTTCTTTCAATTCTCTTGTGACGTGCCATAAACGATGCATCCTTTCTGCGCGTGTTCCTTATTAATACCTTATTATTTCACAACTTGGGTAAACGGTCATCTTTTTTTTGTGTACGGTCGGCGCTGAGGTCACCGCTGCTTTGCCAGCACGGCTTCAGCCGCCGTAACAACGGCATCGGCGGTAAAGCCGTATCGCTCCAAAACGGTTCCCCCCGGGGCAGAGGTTCCGAACCGATCCACCGTGATCGTGCGGCCCTGAGGTCCCACATAATGATCCCAGCCCATGGCGGTGCCGGCTTCTATGGCGACACGGGCAGTTACCTGAGGGGGTAACACGTCATTGCGGTAGGTTTCGTCTTGGGTTTCAAAGATTTCCCAACTGGGCATACTGACCAGGCGTACCGCAATGCCCTCGGCGACAAGGCGCTCATAGGCTTCCATTGCCGGGTGGACTTCCGCCCCGGATGCCAACAGCAGGAGTTCCGGCGGGCCGTCCGGGGCGTCGGCGAGGACATAGGCGCCGCGCAAGACGCCCTGGGCAGCGGCAAGGCCGGTACGATCCAGAATGGGTAGCTTTTGCCGAGACAGGACCAGGGCGGTAGGCCCTTCCTTGCGTTCCAGGCCGAGCCGCCATGCATAGGCCGTTTCGTTGGCATCGCAAGGGCGCACCACGACCAGGTTGGGTATGACCCTCAAGGCGGCCAAATGTTCGACCGGCTGATGGGTGGGGCCGTCTTCGCCCACAGCGATGGAGTCATGGGTGAATACATAGAGCACCCGGAGCTTCATCAATGCCGCCAGACGAATGGCCGGTCGCATATAATCGGAAAAGACCAGGAAGGTGGCCCCGTAGGGAATGAGGGCGTTGCTCAAGGCCATGCCGTTGAGAATACCTCCCATGGCATGTTCTCGGATGCCAAAGTGTATATTTCTGCCCGCCGGGTCTTGCTTGATGACGCCCAGACTCTTGATGAAGGTCTTTGTGGACGGCGCCAAATCGGCGGAACCGCCCAACAGGGCAGGTATGTCCGGTGCAATGGATTCCAACACCTTTCCGGAGGCACTCCGGGTGGCGATCGGCCCGCCATCCGGTTGGAAAACAGGCAGTTTCGCCGGCCAGTCGGCGGGCAAGCGCCCGGCATGTATGTCCGCCCATTGGTGAGCCAGCTCGGGGTATGCCTTTCCATAGGCCTCAAACAGGGTCACCCATTCCCCTTCCCGGGCCTCACCGGTGGACAGAGCCGTGCGAAATCGGGACAAGGCGTCTTCCGGAATATGAAACGGCGTGTCCGGCCAGTTCAGCCGCTTTCTGAGCAACGTGACTTCTTCGGCGCCCAACGGTTCTCCGTGGGCTGAGGCGGTATCCTGTTTGTTGGGACTGCCATAGCCGATGTGGGTGCGGGCGATAATCAAGGAGGGCCGCTGGGTTTCCGTCCGTGCCCGCTCCAGGGCGGAGGTGATGCCGGCCAGGTCGTAACCGTCCACCTTTTGTACATCCCATTCATAAGCGGAAAACCGTTTGCCCACGTCTTCACTGAATGCCAAGGCCGTCGGGCCTTCGATGGTAATCTGGTTGTCCAGATAGATACAAATAAGGCGTCCCAAGCCCAAATGGCCTGCCAAGGAGGCGGCCTCTGCGGTGATGCCCTCCATCATGTCGCCGTCGCTGGCCAGGCAATATGTATCGTAGTCGACGACGGAATAGCCGGGACGGTTGAAATATTGGGCCAAGTATTCCTGGGCCAGAGCCATGCCCACGGCATTTGAAAATCCCTGACCGAGCGGGCCCGCCGTGGTTTCCACTCCCGGCGTTTGTCCGTATTCGGGATGCCCCGGTGTTTTACTCTCCCATTGGCGAAAAGCCTCGATTTCACTGAGCGGAAGATCGTATCCCGTGAGATGGAGAAGCGCGTAAAGCAGCATGGATCCATGGCCGGCGGACAGGACAAATCGATCCCGATTGGGCCAGCCGGGGTTCTGCGGATTGTGCTTCAAAAACCGGGTCCACAGGACATAGGCCAGATCGGCTGCCTCCATAGGCATGCCCGGGTGGCCAGACTTTGCCTTTTCCACGGCATCCACGGCAAGCATGCGGATCGTGTTGATGCAGAGCCGATCAAGCCCGTTATCTTCTTGGGCGGTCTTTCCATGCGGATTGGGTTGGCCGGATTTCACTAGTTCCTCCCTTTCGTGGAATCGTTTACACACCCCGGGGAAGTGTGATTAGACGGGTTTGGCGATGTCTCTGCCCCCATTTGGGATAGGACACAATCCGAGGTATGCTGAAATTTCAGATGATCATCGGCCGTCGACGTATCGCCGACGGTGTGCGCAGTTTTGCAAGGAGATAGTGGAATGTGCGGATATTGTAAAGGATAAAAAGCCAAGTCCTTTACGTCGCCGCATTTGCTTTGACATTCCTGCCTTCCATGAATTATAAGCGATCAGCATTCTTTAACCGTTTTTCCGTGGAGAGAATGGTTGGTGAGTATTTCTGGACACATAGCGTCGAGAATCGAGGCGAAAAAGTCCGATTACATGGCGTATGGCTTTTCCAGGGTGGAAAGCAACGCCCTTAAGACCTTTTTTGATTTGGCTCAGGAATTTGAAATTATCGAGGATATATACCAGCTCTCGGTAGGGATTCCCCGGTTGTTCTTCAATCTCCATGCCCGCCTCTACATCATCGGATTTCCCGAGGATCGGCTTCGCCTGGTTGCCAAGAGTGAAGATGACCACGAGGCTCTGGGGACTCCCCCACCCAGCGGTATCCGGCCCGAAGGGACGCCTTACCGGGAAGGCGACTCCATGGTATTGACCATACACGGAAATCGGCAGCTTATCAAAGAGCTTCCCCTCAGCGGGGAGAACGTGATCGGCCTACTGGAGATATATCCCTGCGACAAGTTGGACTTACATGGTCAGCTCTTCTTTGAGAAGTATGCCAACCGGATCGGCTTCAATGTGCACATGCGTTTTCTCCTCAAGAAATACGGGGAACATGTTGCCTTTATCAAAGGGTTGGTCGGTGATATTGAACACAACGTCATCGTCCCCAACATGGTATACAAACTCTTTTTGAAACGACTGAGTGGAAAGATAAAGAAAAACAAAGAGATCGAAGAAGCCATCCATGCCTATTTCTCAGCGCCGGAAGCCGGTGAAGGCAATATTGCGCCCATCTTGGCGGAGTTGGACGAGGTGAATCGTGGATTGGCCGAAGAGCTGGACAATATCGAAAAGCATTACCGGGCCACCAGTCTATTTCTGGAAACCTTGTTGCGTAAGCGGCATTTTGATGAGGGGCGTCTCACGCTTCGTACCGACAGTTGTGATATCAACAAAGCAGTCATTATTCCTCAATATGAGCGGTTTGCCGACCAGTTTGCGCAAAAAGGGGTTTCTGTAAATGAGGGGTGTGGGGGGATACCGCAGGATGATCAGCCGGTGGTCATCGATGTGGGGCTGATATCCCAGGTGTATGCGAACTTGTTTTCCAATGCCCTTAAGTATGTTGGGGCGGTCACCGGCCAAGATGGTCGGGCGCATAAAGCGATTTGTTACGGGAGAGAGAATCTGAACGATTATTTCGGTCCCGGCAAGAATGGGATCAAATATAATGTGTTTACAACAGGTAACCACATTCCGGAACAGGAAAGAGGAAAGATCTTTGATGAAGGCTACCGAGGGATGGGCGCCGCCGGCCGGCCGGGAACCGGCCATGGCCTGGCGTTTGTCAAAAATGCTGTCGAACTCCACGGCGGGGTAGCCGGTTATGAAGCCGTGCCCGACGGTAACAATTTTTACTTTATATTGCCGGAGTGATCGGCCGGGGGAGCCCGGAAGGTCGAATCGAACCGTTTATGAATGATACCAAAGACCTTTCTCGAATGCGGGGGGACGGGCAGGAGATTTTTGAGGCCGGGGTGGCGGCGGTAGACGGTGCCGCGGCGGTTCATCGCCATTGTCGAATGGATGGCCGCCGGCTCAGAGTGGACGGCGTGGTTTACGATTTGCCTGCCTTTCGAAACGTATATGTTATCGGTGCCGGCAAGGCCGGTGCGTCTATGGCCCGCGCCATAGAAACCCTGCTGGGTGACAGAATTGCCGACGGGGTGATTAGTGTCAAGTACGGTCACGGGGAGCGCCTCACCCGTGTCCGGTGTATGGAGGGCGGCCATCCGGTCCCGGATGGGGCGGGCGAATCAGGGGCGCGTGCCGTCATGGAGACGGCCCTTCGAGCCAAGGCGGACGATCTGGTCATCTGCCTTCTCTCCGGTGGTGGGTCCGCCCTTTTGCCTTTGCCGGTGGAAGGGGTGGGTCTTGCCGATAAGCAGGAAACCACCAAATTGCTTCTCGCCTGTGGGGCGACGATTCATGAAATCAATGCCGTTCGAAAACATATATCCGTGGTCAAGGGCGGGGGGCTGGCCCAGGCGGTGCACCCGGCGCGGCTGATTACCTTAATCCTGTCGGATGTGGTGGGGGACGATTTGGATGTGATTGCCTCCGGTCCCACGGTCCCGGATACGTCTAGTTTTGCAGACTGTATGGAAATCTTTGAAAAATACGGTATCGGCAACAAGGTGCCCCGCCCGGTATGGCGGCATATCCAACAAGGAGTGGACGGGCAGGTGGTGGAAAAGCCCAAGCCGGGAGATCCCGTCTTCAGAGAGGTCCAAAACGCGATTGTCGGCAGTAACGCAGAGTGTGTCACCGTGGCTTCCCGGAAGGCCGAATCGCTGGGATACCATACCTTGGTGCTTTCCACCATGATCGAGGGTGAAACCGCCGAGGTGGCCAAGGTCCATGCCGCTATTGCCAAAGAGATCCTTCGGTCCGGTCGGCCGTTGTCTCGACCGGCATGTCTACTTTCCGGAGGGGAAACCACGGTTACCATTCGGGGTGACGGGCTGGGGGGCAGGAATCAGGAGTTTGTGCTGGCGGCGGCGATCGCCCTGGAGGGCCAAGGTCCTGTGGTGGTGCTCAGTGTGGGAACGGACGGCACGGATGGGCCCACCGACGCGGCAGGGGCCGTCGCTGACGGAGACACCGTGAGCCGGGCAAGGGATGTGGGACGTCCTGCGTACAAAGATTTGGCCGATAACAATGCCTATCCTTTCTTCGAGGAACTCGGGGATCTCATCAAAACCGGCCCGACGGACACCAATGTGATGGATTTGCGGGTGGTTCTGGTGGGGTAGCCCGCAAAAGAAAGGGCGGATATGAGCGAGTTTCATCAAACAGGTCCAATAACCACCCTACACGGGTTTTATGAACTCCAGGACCGGGATCAGTATCTGTCCTGGTTGGAAAATAAACTGGAGCGGGTGTCCCGCCAACGGCGGATCGGTCTTCTCCTGCCCTGCTTGTACGATGAGATTCTTGCCCGTGAGGTTTTGGACAATATCGTCGGGGAAATCAATGATGTTCGGTATCTGTCTACAATCGTGGTTGCCCTGGGTGGGGCCAAGGAAGAGCGACAGTTTCTGGAAGCCAAGGCCTATTTCGACCAGCTTAGACAAGGCGGACGGAAGGTCAAGGTGGTGTGGGTGGACGGCCCACGGATTCAATCCGTGTTCCAAAAGCTGGAGGCCGCAAAGATTCCCGTGGGTGTTCCCGGGAAAGGTCAGTCCGTATGGATGACGTTGGGATACCTCTTTGCGGCTGCCGATTGTAGCCTGATCGCCCTGCATGATACGGATATAGTCACTTACGATCGGCTCTTCTTGGCTCGACTGATCGAGCCCACCGCGAACCCGAATAACGATTTTGAGTTTTGTAAGGGGTATTACGCGCGGATTTCTCCCACTGAAATGGCGATGAAGGGCCGAACGACCCGGATTTTTGTTGTTCCCTTTGTTAAATCACTTACCGACATTTCATATAATCTGGGCTATACCGCGCTGGGGGCGTTCTTCAAATACCATGATTGCTTCCGCTACCCGTTGGCAGGTGAGTTCAGTTTGATGGCCCGTCTGGCCCGGGCGATAGACATTGCCTATGATTGGGGTCTTGAGGTGAGCACCTTATCCCAGGTCTATGAGCGGCTGACCATGAAGAAGATCGCCCAAATCGACCTGTGCAAGAACTACGAACACAAACATCAAGAACTGTCCGAGAACGACGCCGGCAAGGGCCTTCATCGAATGGTCATCGATATCGCGCGGTTCTTTCTCAACTATATGCGATCCAACGGCATGGCGATCGACAGTGCCTTTATCGACATGCTCCAGCAGACCTATTACCAAGTGGCTCTGGGATTTATTAAACGCTATAGCGACGATGCGGCGACCAACGGGTTAACCTATGATCGTCACCAGGAAGAACTCACCGCCTTTTATTTCAGAGGTTTCATTGCCGAAGCCTGGGAAGAATCGAAAGAAAAAGGGGTCATCTCCGAGCTCCCCTCTTGGAACCGTGTCATCTTTTCGGTACCCGAAATCTATGAAGACGTTCTGGCCGCCGTGGAACACGACAACGGGTAAGCGGTGCGACTGGACGGTCATCTGTCTCCAGTGGTCAAGCAGATACGAGAGTCTTTCATCGTGCCACAATCCTTAAAGGTATGGTTTGTCGCTTCAGAAGTCGCCCCTTTTGCCAAAACCGGGGGACTGGCGGATGTGGCGGGGTCATTGCCCGATGCTTTGCGCCATATCGGTGTGGATATATCCATCGCCCTTCCCTTTTACCGAACGGTCAAAAAAAAGGGCCTGGATGCGCAGCCCCTGTTAAAGAATCTCTCGGTCCCCGTGGCCGACACGGACGTGTCGTGTGATGTCTGGTCGGCCAAAACCGATGCCGGCGTCCCGGTCCTGCTTTTTGATTACCCACCCTATTTTGAGCGACAGGGCCTTTACGGGAGCGCCCGAGGAGATTACCCGGACAATCTGGAACGGTTTTCCTTGTTGTGTCGGGGTGCCCTGGTTCTGGCCCAGGAGCTTGGAACCCCGCCGGATGTCTTTCATTGTCATGATTGGCAAACGGCGTTGATTCCGGCCTATCTGAAGACCCGCTATCGCAACGATCCGTTTTTCCGACGGGTTGCGTCCCTGTTTACGATTCACAACATGGGTTATCAGGGCATCTTTCCCGTCCAGGGGCTTGCCGTCTGTGGATTGCCTGCCGCCGTATTCCACATGGAGGGCGTGGAATATTGGGGAGACATGAGTTTGCTGAAAGCGGGGATCGTCTATGCGGATGCCTTGACCACGGTGAGTCCCACCTATAGCCGTGAAATCCAAACCCCGGAATTCGGCTTGGGTATGGACGGCGTGCTGCAGCGTCGTTCAGACCGCCTTTTCGGGATTCTAAACGGGGCGGATTACACCGTTTGGAATCCGGCTACGGATCCCCACATCACCAGTCCCTTCACGCCGACGGATAGGCAAGGCAAGCGGGCCTGCAAGGCCGCCCTTCTCGATGAAGCCGGTCTCGCCCAACGGCTTTTGGACCGTCCGGTTTGTGCGGTGGTTTCTCGGTTGACGGTACAAAAAGGCTATGAATTGATTGTAGAGGCCGCGGATCAGATTGTAGATATGGATGCGGGGTTGGTGATCTTAGGCTCCGGAGAACCGGCGTATCAACGGGCCGTAGCGGCGTTGAAACGCAAGTATCCCACGAGGGTGGCGGTTTGGTTCGGCTTTGATGAACCGTTGGCCCATCGGATCACAGCCGGTAGTGATATCTTATGGGTGCCGTCCCTTTATGAGCCCTGCGGGTTGACCCAGATTTACGCCATGAAATACGGGACCGTTCCCGTCGTCCGGGCCACAGGGGGACTCGACGATACCATCGACCCATTTGACCCGCAATCGGGCGTGGGCACGGGCTTTAAGTTTTACGGGCATAAGAGCCGGGACTTCATTAAGGAAATCAGGCGAGCGGTTCGACTCTATGAAGACCCGGCCACATGGGAGCGGATCATGGATAACGATATGGCCGCCGACTTTTCTTGGGACCGGTCCGCCCGGCGATATCGGGCGCTGTATGAACAATTGAGGCGCGAGCAGACCGTGGGTTAGGAGAGACGAAGAATGGCCGAGACATTCCGAGAAGTGCCGGTGGGAAAGCTGCGCTATCACGTGGCGCCGTCTTATTTTAAGGTGGATGCCACCAATCTACTTTGTCCGGTGAAGCGCAAGGTGGTGGGGCAAAAGCGCGCCATCGAAGCCATCGAATTCGGTATCGGGATGCGGGATCCCGAATACAACATCTATGTGGCGGGGAGAACGGACACCGGCGTGACCTATCTCGCCCGGAGTTTTCTCGAAGAGGTGGCCAAGAAACAACCGCCGCCGCCGGACTGGTGCTATGTCTTTAACTTCAAGGAAACCGATAAGCCGGTGGCACTTCAACTCCCGTCGGGTATGGGCAATACGTTTAAAAGGGCGATGGATGAATTTGCCGCGAACTTGGAAGAAAAGATTCGGGGGGCATTCAAAACGGATGATTATCGGTACAAAGAGCAGGTTTTGCGGCAGGAGTTTGAACAGAATCGGCGCAAGGTGGTGGATAGTCTAAGGGAAAAGGTCGAATCCCAAGGATTTCTACTCCAAATGGATGCCCAAGGGGTTTCCATCATGCCGGGCAAAGACGGTAAGGTCATCCCTCCGGAAGAACTGGCCAAGTATTCCCCGAAAGAAAAGGCGTCCCTGAGAAAAAGGGGGGACAAGCTGTCTGCCAAAATGAACAGCTCCATGGGAGAAATCGGTCGGCTTGAAACCGACATGATGGAGAAGCGCAACCGGCTCGACCAGGAGGTGGCACTCGCCGTGGTGGGCAAAATGATGCAGCCGATTATTTCGAAGTTCAAGAAATATCCGCAAGTGGTGGACTACTTGGCGGCCGTCAAAGCAGACGTCCTGGAGCATCTGGATGAGTTTCGAAAGCCGACGGAAGAGAAAGCGCCCCAGGGAACGCCTGCGGGGGTGGCCTGGCCGCCGCTGTTGAACAATTACAGCGTGAATGTGTTCGTGGACAACTCGGATGCGAAAGGGGCGCCCGTTGTCTACACGTCCCACCCTACCTATCCCGCCCTGTTCGGCCGAATCGAAAGGGAGGCCGTCTACGGGGCCTTGGTGACCGATTATACGATGATTCGGCCGGGGGCCTTGCACGAGGCCAACGGCGGATATCTGGTTCTGAAGGCCATGGACATTCTGAAGTGGTATTTCTCCTGGGAAGCCTTAAAGCGGGCGGTACGTCACAAAGAAGTCAAGATCGAGGATATCAGTGAAATGTATGGGTTCATGACCACGAAGACCTTAAAGCCGGAACCCATTCCATTGAATGTAAAGGTCATTGTGACAGGAGATCCCTATCTCTACGAATTGCTTTATATGTATGATGATCGCTTCAAGCAGATGTTCAAGATCAAGGCGCATCTTGACGACGAGGCCAACCGGAATCAGCGGAACATAAACCAGTCCGTGGAGTGTATGGCCAGGTTCTGTGAGGAAGAGGGTCTTCGGCATGTCGACCGATCAGGGATGGCCAGACTCGTCGAGTACAGTCTGGAATTGACCGGCAATCGCGACAAGATCACCCTGAAGTTGGGTGCGATTGGGGACATTATTAAAGAGGCCGATTATTGGGCCAAGGATTCAAAACGAAAATATATCAGTGCCAAGCATGTGGAAAAGGCGATCGAGAAAAAAAGGTATCGGGCGAACCTTGTGGAAGAGCGGGTTCAGGAACTGGTCAGGAAGGATATCCTTTGGGTTGAAACCTCCGGGTCAAGGATCGGTCAGGTCAACGGGTTGAGCATCCTGCAAACGGGAGACCATACCTTCGGCAAACCGGGAAGGATTACCGCCAATGTAGCCATGGGGAAGCGCGGTGTGGTAACCATCGAGAGAGAATCGGAGCTGAGCGGCAAGACACACACCAAGGGGGTGATGATCTTGAGCGGGTATCTCTCTGAGCATTTCGCTCAGGAAAGGCCCCTGGCACTCACGGCCAGTCTCTGTTTTGAGCAGACGTACGGCATGGTGGACGGGGACAGTGCGTCGAGCACGGAATTGTTCGCACTCCTCTCCGCCATCGCCCAGGTGCCGATCTATCAAGGGATTGCAGTGACCGGGTCAGTGAGTCAGAAAGGGGAAATCCAGCCGGTAGGTGGCGTTACCCGGAAGATCGAAGGTTTTTTTGACATCTGCAAATACAAGGGATTGACAGGGACCCAGGGTGTTATTATGCCGGAGAAGAGCGTCAAGGAATTGATGCTCAAAAAGGACCTGGTGGCCGCAGTGGAAGGGGGGCGGTTCCACGTCTATCCCATACGGCGGATCGAGGAGGGCATTGAGATCTTGACCGGTATGAAGGCGGGAAAGAGACGAAAGGATGGGACCTATCCGAAGGATACCTTGTTCCGACTGGTGGATGAACGTTTGAAGGCATTCGCGGAGAAGGCCAGGGACTTCGGTAAGAACAACAAGAAAAATGAACAACCGGACTGAAAGGCATCACTCGGCGAAGAAGGTTCCCTGTTATACCTGCGGTCGCCGACTGCTCTGGGGGGAAGAAACCGTTTACGGTGAAATCGGCACACTCATTTGTTTCCATTGTTTTGAAAAGGAAGCCGCCCGAAAAGGGATCGTTATTCGGGACGGCAAAATCCTGAGCGACCATCGGGCCTTCTCGACACAACAGGGCAAGTGCGTGTCCTGTCTGCGGTGTTGCCGGGAAATCGGCTGTGCCTTGCTTGATCCGGATCAAGGTTGCCTGATATACAACCGACGGCCACAGGCATGTCGGGACTTCTTTTGCAAAGAGCTGACGGAAAGCGACCTTGGAAATGAACCGACGGACTGCGATGCTTCGTCGGAAAGGAGATGACGAAAGGGACTCATGTCTATGGACGGTATAACTGGTGTCTACGCACCGGAAGACTCCGATTTGATCAAGAAAATCGTCCTGGCTACCGGAGCGATTCAACACCGAGGTAAGGCCAGTACGGGGATCGCCGCCGGTAACGATGAAGGGATACTCACCTATCCCAGACTCGGCAGGGTAGCCGATGTAATCACGCCGGCGGTGATGAGAATGTTTCGGGCCGCCCACCCCACAGTGGCCATCGGAAACGTCGGCTATACGAAAAGTAAGATCCCGGAACCGAAAAAGGCCGAGCCCCTGGAGATTTTGCCGAAAACGACGTCCCCGTATCAATTGGTTCTCACCATGGACGGGTACCTGGTTAAGGAAAACGACCTGCGCTCCGAACTCGAACCGGATTACACCCTGGAGACCCACAATAAAACGGAAGTGGTGGGGGCACTGCTGCACAAATATGTCAGCCAAGAGGGCGTTTCTTTTGAAGCGGGTAGGAAGTTGATCGACCGGTTGCACGGCCGGGCGACCTTTGCGTTGATCGCCCTCGTAAACGACGGCAGGGAAACCTATCTTATTGCCCTCAGCGATGACCGGGCCTTTGAGCCGTTGTGTTACGGAGTGGTCAATGGTGCGTTTGTGATCAGCAGCGAGTCGTGCTCTCACAGGAGGCTTCGGGGATTTATGGAACGGGAGTATGACGGCGCGGAGATGACGATTTGCTCTTCCAAGGGCATCGAAACCAAGCGGGTCAGAGAAGAGACCATGATGCCCGATGCGTTTCAAGGGGTCTACTTCGGCAGCGTGGACTCGAAATTCCGGGACAATGAGATATTTCAATTGCGGCGGAAACTCGGTCTTGAGCTGGTCAAAACCTATAAGGCGTCGAAGGGAGACATCGTCATACCGAATCCGGAATCCGGCTGGGGTGTGACGGTGGGTATCGCCGAAGGCTTGCAGAAGCCCTTGTATCCGGCGTTGATCAAGCTTCCTCAGGCGGTGAGAACATTCCAAGAGGGGGAAAGATCCACAAGGTCCCTGGAAGTGGGGCTGAAGTTCGGGGGCATCGATTCTCTCATCAAAGGAAAGAACATTGTGATGGGCGATGACAGCATCGTTCGCGGAAGCGTCAGTGAAGGCGGTTCGGTGCGTATCGTGTATAATGCCGGTGCCACCTATGTCGAGTTCTGGGTTTCCTATGGTCCCATGTTTTTTCCTTCTTTCAAGGAGTGGTATCGCGGCCTGGAATGCCTGGAAGAGTTGGCCGTGCAACGGGCCTTCAAAGGAAACAAAGTGTACGACAAGAGCCCGGAGGAGATCAATGCCGCCATGGCCAAACTGATCGGGGTGGACGAGGTCAAGTACAACCTGCCCGAGCGGATTCAAGAAGTGCTGGGGGCGGGATCCTTTCAAGCTCTGGATGGAAGTTATCCCATCGACGAAGCCTATTGGCCCGACTGGCTCAAGGTGGAAGTGGAGGAATTCTGCAAGTGGCGTAAGAAATCGTAAGACGATCGGAGTCGATGAAAAGAGATCTTCTTTCTATCTCACTCGTAGAATTGATGTAAATCTTTCAACTGGTATCGGTCAATTCACAGTAATCCATGTGCGTACAGACATGGTCCGCAAATCCGACGCCCAGTTCTTCGTAGAAACTGTAGGCCGCATGGATGCCTTCGCCTTTTAGGATTTCTATCTCTTCCTCATAACGGACCGAGGCGGTAATCTGGCCCTGGTAGCCTCTTTGGCGCATTTGTCGGATTGCGAATACATCCGCGCTGACTTCCGGCAAGGCCAGCATGATGATTCGGATTCGACTGTTTGCCGGTTCCACCCGTTCCCAGAAATCACTGTCTTCAGCGTCTCCGTAGAACACCTTTCGGCCACTTTCTTGGTGCTGCTTTACCAGTTCAGCAGAAAAGTCGACGCCCATGACGATATCTCCATGGCGACGCTGCATCTCATCATAGGCACTGGTGCCTACGCCGCCCATTCCGACAATAGCGATTTCGGCATTCCCGCTGTTGATGGGTCGATCCTCCGGAAGGCGCTTTGCGGTTTCCAAGCGTTTTAAGTAATCGGCGACGCGCGGATAGATGCTGTGAGCCGCCGCGTTTAACGGTGCTGCAAAAATGAACGTCAAGGAAAGGGCGACGGCGATGATGACCAACCAGTCGGCCTGGATCCATCCGGCGGCTACGCCGATCGAGCCGACAATCAAGCCGAATTCACTGTAGTTACTCAAGCTGAAAGCGGCCAACATGGCCGTTCGGGCCCGCAGCCGAAAGCGGGTCAGAATGCCGAAAAAGAGGGCCGACTTGAAGGGCATGACCAGTGCCAGGAGAAGTGCGATCCCAACTCCTGAAAGGGTGGGGGATCCGGAGATACCGATATTGAGAAAGAAGCCCACCAGAAAAAGATCTTTGAAACTCAAGAGCCGTTCGGCCAGTTCCGGAGCCTTGGGGTGGGCGGCGAGAAGCATTCCGAAGACCAGCGCCCCGAGATCCCCCTTTAATCCCACCAATTCAAAGCTGCTGTATCCGGCAGCGGTCATCAAAATCCCGAAAAGCATGAGCAGTTCCCCGTGACCGCACCGACCGACAAATCGTTTCAGTACCGGCCGGACGGTAAAAAGGGACAGGACCAGCACAGCGGCCCACGGAGAAGGGAGTTTTCCGGTAGAGGCGGCCAGAAAAACAACGGCTATGATGTCCTGCATGATCAAGATGCCGATTGCCGTGGCCCCATGACGAGATGCCATTTCCATCTTTTGCTCGAGCACCTTGACTGCGAATACGGTGCTTGAAAAGCTCAGGGCGAAAGCGATCAGTATCGCCGTTTGCCATTCCAGGAGATGAAAATAGGGAAGGCCCCAGATACCGAGCAGGCGGATGCCTACCGCGAAAAGGGCGACGGTAATGAACATGTGGATGGTCGTGCCGGCCCATACCTCGGGACGGGCGAGGCTTTTCAGTTTTAACTTCAAGCCGATGGTAAAAAGGAGCAGGGTGACTCCGATGTCGGCGATTTTTGCCAGGGTCTGGCCACCCTCGACCCCGATGCTGTTTAGGACAAATCCTGCAATCAGGTAACCGACCAGAGGCGGGAGACCGACCCGACTGGCGGCGGCGCCGAAAATGAATGCTGCTACAACCCACAAGGGATCCATATGGACCTCGACACAGAAGCGACCGCTCGTTACAGCTTTCTGCTTTCAAAAAACCGGAACAAGAGAATGGCAAGTACCGTGAGTATGAGAATAATGATCCAATGATTGATGCCGGTAATTTGGGAGAGGTTGATCTTTCCGTAATTCCCGATGGGAATAATATAGGCCTTGGTAAAGGGGTAGGCGACCGCGTAGAGGCCGCCGCCGCAAATCATTCCCAGAATGCCCCAGAAGGCGTCAAATCTGCCTTCTCCCACTGCACCGACCGCCGTTCCCGGGCAATAGCCCAAAAGACCCCAGCCGACACCGAACAAGGCCCCGCCGACCAGCTGGGCACCCAGAGACGTCGATTTCATGCTCAGCTCGACCAGGCCCAGGTCTTTGAACAAATAGATCCCGATCGATCCAACGACAATCGCGCTGAGCATGAATTTGACGATGGTCATATCGATCAGTCTCAAGGCCCCCACCTGTTTGTCGTACCGCAATACATGGGCTTTTTGCAGGAAAAAGCCGAAGATGAATCCCGTGATGACCCCATAAAGCAAGCTCATGTCAATTTCCCCTTCATACGGTAGATGAGGTTGGCGGAGACGATGCCGCCCATAAAAAACAGAATTGCCGCAAGAAACCCGCTTACGGAAAGCTGAGCCAGACCGCTCAGACCGTGGCCGCTCGGTCAACCGCCGGCCAAACGGGCGCCGAAAAGGGCGATGATCCCGCCTAGAAAAGCGACGACCGCCCGTTTCCATGGATTTGGGCCGAACCGTTCCTGCCACATGTCCGGAATGGACTGGAGTTTGAAGTCTCCGGACAAGGTGGACGCCGCGAATGCGCCGATCAGGATTCCCACGAGAAAAAGCAACTGCCAATTGGGCAACGACGACGGGCCGTATTTACCGTTTCCCGTAGTGAAGTACTCGAACACCGACACATCGATGCCGACGGCCTGTTCGATGACCGATGCCGTCCGGGCGAACGTGGTGGACGCACCGAGAAACTGGTCGGCAATGAGCACCGACAAAACCAGCAAAACGCCGGTCAAACCGCCGGCAAGATAGGGACTCCATGTTTGTTTAAACATTGTTTGAGCAATACCCCCTTCAGTGGTTTCAGGTACAGGTTCCATAAACCTTCGTTGGGCCAAGACAATCTACCCTCCACGTTCATACATATACATAGGGGCCTAAAATATCAACGGTTTTAGACCTGGCCGGAAAAATACAGGCAATGCTTACCATAACTACAAATTTGTTTCTCAAAAAACATGAGATCACATATATGTAGCGAAAATTGTCTTCCTCCGGCAGGCTCCTATGTATGGGTATTTTGAAATACTTCATGTAATACCAGCTTCTTATGGGATCGCCTCTCTGCCGGATCACCGTTGGCACGCCAATTGATATACCTCAAAGCACGGCCGATGGAAAAAACTAGAAAGGAGAGAATCCATGAAAAAAATTGAAACCGTCATTAAGCCGTTCAAACTGGAAGATCTCAAGGACGGGCTTGCCGATTTGGGGATTCAAGGCATGACCGTAAGTGAGGTCAAAGGATTTGGACGGCAGAAGGGCCATTCGGAGATCTTCCGGGGAGCCGAATACACGGTGGACTTCGTTGCCAAGATCAAGGTGGAAATCGTGGTGGATGCCGGCATGGTGGACAAGGTGGTCGAAGCCATCTTAACCCACGGGAAGACGGGAAAAATCGGAGACGGCAAGATCTTTGTCCTTCCGGTGGAAGACGCCTACCGGATTCGGACGGGCGAACAGGGAAGAGAGGCCATTTAAAGTATTTAGAACCGGTTATGGGCGATTATCTCAAAAAACAGAAAATAAGATATACGAGAGGAGGAAAGGAGATGAAGGAACGATTGATAAAACCAGTATTTCTTGCTCTGACGGCGTTGCTGGCGATTCCCGCCGCCGCATGGGGGGCGGACGGCGTACCAACGCCTGCCGAGAATGCCGCAGCGATTGAAACAGTCCAGATTCATGCGGACTATTTATGGACCCTTATCGCAGCATGTCTTGTCTTTTTTATGCAGGCCGGGTTTGCCATGGTTGAGGCCGGCTTCACCCGAGCCAAAAGTGCGGTCAATATTTTGATGAAGAATCTGATGGACTTTTCCATGGGGTCCATCACCTTTTGGGCGGTGGGATTCGGTCTCATGTTCGGGGCTACGTCTACCGGCTGGTTGGGAACGTCGGGGTTCTTCCTGAGCGATTTTACACCGGGCGGGGACCCCTGGGTCCTGGCTTTCTGGATGTTTCAGGCTGTATTCGCGGCCACTGCGGCGACCATCGTATCCGGCGCCATGGCGGAGCGGACCAAATTTGTCGGATATTTATCCTATAGTGCCCTATTGACTGCATTCATCTATCCCATTTTCGGTAGTTGGGCGTGGGGTAGCCTATATAATGGAAACGGCTGGCTGGAGGGCTTGGGTTTCATCGACTTTGCCGGCTCCACGGTGGTCCACTCCGTAGGGGGCTGGGTGGCCCTGGCGGGAGCGATCGTCCTCGGACCGCGGATCGGGAAGTTTGCCAAAGACGGTAAGGTCAAACCCATTCCGGGTCACAATCTGCCCTTGGCGGCCCTGGGGGTATTCATTCTCTGGCTGGGCTGGTTCGGCTTCAATCCGGGCTCCACAACGGCGGCCAATAAAGATATTGCCATGATCTTTGTGAATACCAATCTGGCGGCGGCTGCCGGCGCCATCTTGGCCATGTTTACCGCTTGGGCCAAGTTCGGCAAGCCGGATGCCAGCATGAGCTTGAACGGTGCATTGGCGGGCCTGGTGGGTATCACCGCTGCTTGTGCTACCGTCAGCCCCTTGAGCGCAATCATTATTGGCGCCATCGCCGGCTGCCTGGTGGTGCTGTCCGTCCTCTTTTTCGATAAGATCAAAGTGGACGACCCGGTGGGCGCCATTTCGGTACACGGCGTCTGCGGGGCTTGGGGAACCCTGGCCGCAGGTATCTTCAATATGGGTGGTACCTCCGCCAAGATCATCGGAATACAGCTCTTAGGTATCGGCTCCTGTTTTGTTTGGGCCTTTGGAACCGGGTTTATCATGTTCAAGCTCATCGAAAAGACCGTTGGTTTGAGGGTGAGCCGGGAAGAAGAACTGGAAGGTCTGGATTATGCGGAACATCGGGCAAATGCCTATCCCGATTTTCAGATAGCCAGCCGGGTTTGGGCTCCGGCGGAAGCAAAGGGGACGCCTCGGGGTGGCGAAAAAGGACTCGGTGACGTGGCCCGCCCGGCGAATCAGCCGGCAGTATAAGCTGGCCTGCGGGGTGATAGATCAACAAGTGCTCCGCTAAGTT
>Ga0180435_10001226_pt1 | contig 26919 bp, 24 predicted proteins | sample SS_ome_3_FD_132467 | JGI IMG/M metagenome (GOLD analysis project Ga0180435, IMG submission 132467) | Hypersaline lake sediment archaeal communities from the Salton Sea, California, USA - SS_3_S_1 metaG | ecosystem: Environmental > Aquatic > Non-marine Saline and Alkaline > Hypersaline >... | reverse complement strand
TTTTTCAGCTTGCTGCTTCAGATCGGACACGAAACTCGGCCACGGCCCAGACTCTAACTGGTCCAACAAAGGGGTTTCATGTTTTGCCATCTTTTTACCTCCATATCTAGTTAATAATTACCTACCGTAATCCGATACACATCTTGAGAGATTTTTCACCTCCTCTCGACTGGCTTTGTAATTGTCAATTGATTATCTAATAACGTTTAATTCTGTCTGAGAGTTCGTCGTCTTTTTTCTTTTTTAACCAAGGGGCAGATATAAAATGGATCGGGGGTCTTGTCAATAAAAATCCATTGATTCCTGGCACTAATAAAAAGGATAAATTTATGGCCTGGGTGGAACACGACATGATGTGGTTGCTTACCACGATGATGGATGATGTAGTTATTTATGGATGGAATTCATTCTGATCTGCTGAGCTGGCGAAACCCGTGAACAACGGCGGCAATATGGACCGCTATATTGTGGCGGACAATCGGAAAATCCGGGCTTTGGGGGTCGATTCGGTCAGCAATATCCAGATAGATATCCCGGACATCCTTTTCCGGAAGTTTCAAAAAAAATAATTTGATGGCCTCAACCAATTCCCCCGGGATGCGCTGGTTTTGAACCTGAAAGGACAGCCCCTTGAAAAACCCCCTGATGATACTTGGAACCACGTCGAAATGATTCCAGGCCATCTCACCCACGCCATCCAAGCGATCGATTCGCAATTTCAGACACATGTTCAAGAAAAAAATAAGCACGGTATTGAGTATGCTTTCCAGTGAAACATCCGATTGGCCCAGATTAAAAAGGGGTTCATACTTTCTGACGGTTACGAGCTTGACCGAAATGTGTGCCGCATTGATTCGAACCACAAAATCTCCGGCGGCATGATGCCACCAAGCGATCTGCTCAGTGGTATCTATACAGTAATGGCTCGTTAATATCATGGCAGCCTGCTCAAATATCTGCTGGCTTTGTTCCGGCGATAAAAATCGATTCGGGTTGCTGGGATCCCAAATCCGTATCGCCGGAGTATGAAGGTCCTTATCTTTGGAAAGATGAAACTCATAAAAATCGTTGAACCAGTCACCCAAAAGCATGAAAACATCTGGCTGGTCATCAATGCGAACCGCATGACACGCATAAACATGAGGTAAGCAACTGTCTGCATATCGACGGGACAGCCTTTTTAGGCTTTCAAATTCTGCGTTGATCGTATCCTTTCCCATTTGCGACATGGCGACATTGACCACGCAAGCGATGTGTTTGACCGCCACATGCAAATTGAGTCTGGCCGGGTGATAAAAAGCACCGTGTTTTTCAAGATGTATATCCACTTGGGATATGGCTCCGGGCTTAATGGGAGCGTCTGCAATCTGGGAAGCTATTTCGGCAAGGCGGGTGGCCCCCACGATCCCCATAAAGTCGGAAATGGCACTGAAGTATGCCCCGTACGTCAGGGATGTGTGTGCTACTTTTTGAGTCGGCCGGTAATCCCGGGGCAGTTCCTTATCCCACAAAGGATGACCGAACCGAATCGGTTCGGGCCGGTCGGAGACAAAGTATTGCATCGGCGGGATTTGCGGCATTGTGAAGGTGCTATTCTGGGCTTAGGTGGTGGCGCCAAAGATTGCCTGAATGGCCAGACATTCGCGTTACCACGCAACGTTTAGGATTCAGATCATCCAAAATGAAAAATGCGTCGGCACTGTTCGAACGCACCGCAAGGGTCATAACGTCAGCGTCGGCCACCAGGGTCAATTACCGGTGAGGCTTCAGTTCTTCAAGAACCTCGGGCGCCACATCATAACCCAGCTCAACGGCTTTATCGATATTCTCGATGGCCTGTGTGAATTCACCCTTTTCCATATAAGCGATGGCGAGGTTGTTGTAGGCCACCGGGAACTCGGGTGCCATCTCAATAACCTTGAGGTTGGTCTCAATGCTTTCTTCAATTCTTCCAACAGCCAGGTAGGCATTGGCCAGGGTTGTGTAGGCTTGCAGAAACTTCAAGTTCCAGCGGACCGCTTTTTCCAGAGCCGGAATGGCTTCCTCCACGTTGCCCAATTGCATGTGGACGAAACCAATATTGCCCCAACCTTCCGCAAATCCGGCCCGTGCTTTCACTGCTTTTTGGTTATAATCCAGGCATCCTTCCAAATCACCCTGCTGCAAGCGAATGCCGCCGAGCTGGACATAGGCTTCCGCCAGGTTCGGGCTACATCCAATGGCCTCATGCAACTCGTTCTCGGCTTCCTGATATTTTTTTTGTCCCAGATAAGCGACGGCAAGGTTGTAATGCGAGTTGCCGCAATCGGGATTTGAGGCAATCGCGGCCTTCTGTTGCTTAATGTATTCTTCGACATTTTTCGCTTGTGGCATATCATTTCCTCATTTTCTTATATGATCGGTATCTTTGTAATAAAACGGCAAAATTAGAGATCAGTTAAAATAACGCACCATTGAATGTTTGGCAACTCGCTTTTTTCTTGACATACGGCTTGGTGTTATACATAAAAATGTCTTTACCGTGCTCATAAAGCATCCAACTTTACGATATCAAGAGATATTCACCAGTGAACATACGGAGTAAATACCGGGTTTCCGCTCTGAAACACATGCCGCCTGTCGAGCGTAGAAACCCGTCCAGCAAGCAGGGCGTCCGGTTTCCGAACGGTGTCTAAATGCATAGCGGTTCGATTCCCTAATCTATCGTTCCATTTTAATCCAAACAAAATCAGAAAAGAAAATCCGCATCTACATATAGGTTCAAACAGCGGTTCAACAAGGAGGCAGCATGAATCCAGGATGTTATACAGCACTTGTGACCCCGTTTTCAGAGAGTGGGGGCCGTGTCGACTACGAGGCTTTAAACCGACTCGTCACCTTTCAGATTGAAAATGGTATGACGGGGATATTGGCAGTCGGCACCACCGGCGAAAGTCCCACGTTGGCATGGGAAGAGCATCACCAAGTAACCGAATCGGTGGCCAAAGGAACCCAGGGCAAATGCCTTTGTATCGCCGGTACCGGTAGCAACAACACCAAAGAGTCTATCGATGCCACCGAACACGCCGTCGCCGTGGGGGCGAATGCGGTCCTTTTGGTGGATCCCTACTATAATGGTCCCAGCTCTTTGGAAATTCGCCAAGAATATATCAAACCGGTGGCAGCCCGTTTTCCGGATACGACCATCATTCCTTATGTCATTCCGGGTCGGACCGGTGCCCAGCTTTTGCCCGAAGACCTGGCGCTTCTGTTTAAGGACCATCCCAATGTGAGCAGCGTTAAAGAGGCCACCGCAAATATTGACAACATGCGGCGAACCCGCGAATGCTGTGGTGGTGATTATACCATTTTTTCCGGTGATGATGGCATGACATTTCAGATGATGACCGATCCCTTGGTAAAAGCCGCCGGCGTCATCTCGGTCATAAGCAATATTACCCCGCGCGCCATTGGTGACATGGTGAAACACCTGAACGACGGTAATCTGCCCGAAGCCGAAAAATTGAAAACAGCGCTTAATCCGCTGTTTGGCCTGGTAACGGTAACCACCGAGGAACAGTCACCTTTTGGTCCTGTCACCTGTCGGGCCAGAAATCCGTTGGGCATTAAAACCCTTATGTCTATCTTGGGCTTGCCCGTGGGGCCCTGTCGGCAGCCCCTGGGCAAGATGTCGCAGAATGGTATTCAGAAAGTGCTGGCTGCCGCCAAAGAAGTTCAGCAAAACAATCCCGAAATCTGGCAGCCCCTGGCAGAATTTTTTAACGTCGATATGGACGATCGCTTGAATAATCCCGTCTACTTAGCGGGACGTTTCTATCCGGAATACTAAAAACAAAAAGCCCCCCGATGTTAAGGTTCGGGGGGCTTTTTGTTTACAGCTATTTGCTTTTAGACACAGTCGCCGCCTGCTCTTCCGGGCTTTTTTGTTGAAACAGAATATCTTTCAACCAGTCAACCCCAAAATTGAGCAGAGCCACATCATCTTCCTTGATTATTGCCTGCGTTTCCTCATCCACCTGAAACCGTTCCAAAAAAGTGCTTTTAAACACAAACTCTCTGAATTTATCGATATTGTAGCTGACCATGAAAAACAGTTCTTTGGCTTTATCCGTCAGTTTGATATTGGGCGGGAAAGAGCGTTTGCGCACAACCAGATCGGTCCACTTTTTATTGATCTCATCGTGAATATCAACCCCTTGATCTTTGCGCCACTCTGTGACAGTCCAATTCTTGTCCTCTTCGAAACCTAAACAGTGGGGCTCATTGACAAAAAAATAAAAACCTTCATCATCTGCCCCTTCCTTGTGGCTGAGCGTGGCAACCCCCAGAGGATAATAACGGCAGGTTGTGGGACGGTCTTCATATAGAATGCAACCGTCTTCTCTTAAAAATGGGCAGGCCTCTTTGTCATCATCCACCATTTTGAGTGTCACCACCGGCAGGTTGGTTTTTTCCAATAAATGCGGTTCGGTGTAAATGGCCAGGAATTCTTCCGAAGAAAGTTGAAGCCGTTTCTTCAAGCGGATAATATCATATGGTGTTAGTGTTATCCGAATACCACTACAGCATTTGGTAAAACACTTGACGCCTTTGTGACACTGAAATTTGAATTTGCTATTCGGGCCGAGTCGTACCGGTTCGATGGCCGCCATTTTATCTTTTTGGGTCATTCTTTTTCCTTTCAAGCAGGATTGGTGTTAACCTGCTTTCCTAAACCGAGTTGGTGCTGCTTGTCAAAATAATCATTAAAAATTTCATTTCCACGATTTTTCTCAAACCCGCCCATGAATATGATTAAATAGTTATTTTAGATGCTTGCTTTGCCGACAACGAGTATGAGATAATACACTTCCCAGCGACACCGATTAAGGAATTGAACGCACCCCATGCTAAAATGCTGGGCATTCAACGGGAGTCATTATCACGATGCAAACCATTACAACCCAGGTCCTTATCATCGGCGGCGGCATTACCGGTGCCGGATTGGCCCGCGACCTCGCATTGCGCGGTGTCAACTGCGTACTGGCCGAAAAACATGATATTAATGCCGGTGCATCCGGTGCCAACCATGGTTTGTTGCATAGCGGCGCACGCTATGTTTCCAGCGACGCTCACTCGGCCGAAGAGTGCCACAGAGAAAGCGCGCTGCTAAAAAAACTCGCACCGGATTGTATCGAAGATACCGGCGGCCTTTTTATTGCGGTTGAAGGGGATGAAGAATCCTATATTGCCGATTTTCCCCATTTGTGCACCCAGAGCCACATCCCTGTAAAGGAACTGGATGTCAAAGATGCGCTCGAAATGGAGCCCGCTCTCTCCGCCAACACCGTTGCGGCCTTTCAGGTCAATGATGCCTCCGTGGATCCTTTCAAGCTTTCCATGGAAAATATCCATCAAGCGCAATCGCTTGGCTGTCGGCTAATGCGCCATTCTCAGGTCACCGGTTTTCAAATCAAGGCCCAGCGCATCCATGCCACTGAACTGATCAACACATTGACGCATGAATCCTTCCGAATCAAGGCTGATCAGGTAATTAATGCCACCGGCGCCTGGGCCAAAGAAATCGCCGCGCTGGCTGATTGCCCGATTGACGTACTTTATTCCAAAGGGAGTTTGCTGGTAACCCACAGCCGCATAACCCAACGGGTCATTAATCGATTGCGCCCATCTGCCAATGCTGACATCCTGGTTCCCGGAGGAACCGTATCCATTCTGGGCACGACCTCTATTCGCATTGACAATCTGGATGCCATTTTTCCGACCGTCAAAGAAATCGATGCCATCGTGGGGGAAGGCGCCCACATGATTCCGAAGCTGGAAACTATCCGTTACATTCGGGCCTATGCCGGTGTGCGTCCCCTTGTTGGTGTCGCCTCAGGCAACGGCGACCGATCCATCAGTCGCAGTTTTGCTTTAATCGACCATGAGACCGACGGAGTAGATAACTTTACAACCATCACCGGTGGTAAATTGACCACCTATCGCCTCATGGCCGAAAAAACAGCCAACCTCGTCTGTGACCGGCTGGGTGTATCCCAACCCTGCCTGACCAATACGGAAAAACTGCCTGCAGCCCAAGCCACGCGTTGGACCAAACCCGGCATTGCACCCAAATTATGGATCCAGCACAACGATCCGGAAGACTTGTTGTTATGTGAGTGTGAAATGGTACCCAAAAGCGTGGTGACCGATCTCACCCAATCCATTCACGAACAAAACGGCAAACCGGATTTGGTATCGCTGGGTTTGCGCAGCCGCATCGGCAAAGGTGCCTGCCAAGGCACCTTTTGCGCCCAGCGCGTTGCCGCCTATTTATATGAAATTGAAGAAATGACCGGCCGGGAGGGCTTGAACAGCATCCGGGCCTTTGTCGGTGAGCGATGGCGCGGTGAAAGACCCCTCTTATGGGACACCTCGTTGATGCAGGCCGAACTTAAGGAAGCCCTATACTGCGGGCTGTTTGGTATGGAATGCCATGAATCAGACCCCTGATATACAATGCGATCTGTTGATCATTGGTGCCGGTATGGCCGGCATGGCCGCCGCCGTTTTCGCATCCACGCGCAAGATCGAAACCGTCCTGGTGGGCATCACCAGCGAAATGATTTTTGCCAGTGGTCTTTTCGACCTCCTGGGAGTCCATCCCATTGAAAATGGCGCCTTCATTGAAAATCCCTGGCAGGGCATTGCCAACCTGACTCAGGAAAATCCCGATCATCCCTACGCCAAGATTCCGGCAACCACAATCCAAAAAGCAATGGCGGAATTGGTAGCCTATCTGAACGCTACCGGGCTGACTTACACCAGTCACCGTGAGTGCAATGTCCTTATTCTCACCCCGGCCGGCACCCTCAAACCATCGTATTATGTTCCCCAAACCATGTTGGCTGGGGCCCAAGCCTATAAATCCAAGGCGCCCTGTCTAATCGTCGATATTAAGGGCCTCAAAGGATTTAGCTCCCGACAAATCATCGCTCCCTTTAAAGAGTCCTGGCCCGATCTGGCCCAGACATCCATACCATTTCCCGGTTTGGACCAACGCGGTGAACTCTACCTGGAACCGTTGGCTCGCGCCATGGTACTGCCCCAGAATCGTCAAGCCCTGGCCGATACACTCCGGCCATTGATCAATGGATTTCACTATGTCGGCTTACCGGCGATGTTCGGGATCCAAAGACCAGGTGATATCTGCTCGGATCTGGAAAACCAATTGGGTGTTAAGCTATTTGAAATCCCCACCATGCCACCATCCATACCTGGATTGCGTTTAAAGGAAACCTTTGAGTCGGCCCTGCCCGGAAACGGCGTTCGCTGCCTGGTTCCCAAACGGGTTCTGTCGGTAGACAGCCGCGGTCATGATTTTTTTGTGCGCGTTGGCGATGCAGCAACGGATCACGTTATCAAAACCCGCGGAGTCATCTTGGCCAGCGGGCGGTTTTTGGGCCGGGGTCTACGCGCCGACCGCATGAAAATTCGTGAATCCATATTCAATCTGCCGGTCCATCAGCCTGAAAAAAGGAGAGAATGGCATCGGTTTGAATTTCTGCACCCATCCGGACACCCCATCAACCGAGCTGGCCTTGAAACAGACTGTGATTTCCGCCCCCTGGATGCTTCCGGCCAAGCTGCCCACCAAAGACTCTTTGCAGCCGGATCCATTCTGGCGCATCAGGATTGGGTCCGCAGTAAATGTGGCTCAGGTCTGGCCATTGCCACGGCATTTGCGGCGGTAAACGCCTTTATCGATACTTAGACTTATTGGTTCCGTTTCGTGCGAAACGCGGTACAGGTTTTGTTTCGGAACATACTTTTGACAGTTACTCTAGGTGTCCGTTCCTTTGATTTTGTCCAGAGCGCGTCGGGCGAGCGCCTCGGAGTAATCGTCCCATGGGTGGGTTCCCCCATCGTCTTCCCAGCGATCCACGCTAAAATGGCAGCGGTCCGCGCCGCGGGGAATAATTTTGTCCACGAGGGGATGAAACTGTATGCCAGTGAACGCTTCGCAGGCCCGTATCATGCCCTCTACGAAATAGCGCTGGACCCGACAATCAAAGGCAGTGTACCGATCTTGGTGAGGACACCACAGAATATCGAACTCGCAGCGATTGTCATTCGTAATCCAGGGTTTTTCCAAGGATGCATATAAAATAGTGTTGATGCCCGTCACAATGAAAGATATCAACTCTATTTCCGAGAGACCTTCCGGAAACTCCGAATGATCTAGAAACTGCTGACAGGCCTCATGTCCGGCTTTATTTATGGCTTTGCGCACGATGCGTTGTCCTTTTTCACCAAATTCTTCTTCCACAGCCTTTAAAATATTCAAGACGCCGGTGGCCTGCATGGTTCCCCACACAAACAGAACAGCCGGGTCAAAGTCGTCACGGTCCTGAAGGGCCCTTCGCAAGCTTTCAATGGCTTTTTTGTAGGGCAGACCCAGTTTTACATCAGCATACTTTCTTTCAAACCGCTGTCCTTTGGACCAGATTCCTTCCTTGGTCGGGTATTGTGGCTCGGGCATTTCCTTACCTCCCTCTGGTTTACGTTATATCCCTTCCCTCACATTAAAGATCGCACAGTCCCAGTTCGTGAAATTTTTCTTTATTCGGATATCCTGTTTCAGGATTCCACCTTCTTTTAGGTGCTTTTAATTATTCTTGTCAATCGGCTTTCAATAATAATCTACCACCGATCAGCATGAAAATAGAAGACGCCGACAATATTTTGGAATAAAGTAACGTAACTCCGTGACTTTTTGATTTTTTAGATAAATAATCATTGACTTGGCTTAAATCCTTATACATGTGATGATCCTAGGTACAACTGCTTTTTACAAAATGAGTGCTCTTTTGTGAATCCTTTAGCCATAACGCTTTCCAGTCGGGAGTTCTAGCATGGAACGATTAATTTTGAAATCTGGTATGGCCTTGCTGGTCTGCATGTTGATTGGGCATTACACCGATCCGTGTGCTCGTGCGCAGACATCTTTAAAAAATCCGTTTGCGCCGGGCGAAGTCGGTGAATCCGATATGGACTCCGATGGGCAGGAGATGCATGCTCAAGCGGACGATGAACTTGGGGACATATTGGAGGGCTTTGACGATCAGACGAGCGAGGGATCAGAAACAGAGGATTTAAATGATTTATTAGAAGGATTTGAAAAAACGGAAGACCGTGGAGAATACATTTCAGATCAAGAAAAGAAACCAAAACCAGACGCGGTTGATCTGTTCGGGTCTGTAAGCCTGAACAGTTCTTATAACTTCGCGCATAAGGCCCCAAAATCGGGTGAGACAGATTATCGTGGTTTATCCAAGCTTCGCGCGGAACTCGACCTGAACCTGGACCTCTCCCTTTCAAAGAAGTGGAAGGCTTTAATAACTGGATCCGCATTCAACGATTTTGCTTATACAATCAATGGTCGCGATGAATATACCGATGACGTATTGAATGAATATGAAAATGAAGCCGAGCTGGGGGAGATCTATCTTCAGGGCCCTTTACGGCCCAATCTGGATCTAAAGCTGGGCCGCCAGATTGTTGTATGGGGAAAATCGGACAATATTCGCGTTGTTGACGTCCTGAATCCGCTCGACAATCGTGAACCCGGTCTGGTGGATATTGAAGATTTGCGTCTTCCCGTAACCATGACCAAATTAGACATCTATTTTGGCGACTGGAATCTTTGCGGCATCGCTATCCACGAAATCCGATTTAATAAAGATCCTGCTTTCGGGAGCGATTTCTACCCACTCGATACGCCGCCTCCCGAAGATGAAGATCCCAATGAAGGATTCGAGGAGACCGAATTCGGGGTGGCCCTCAAGGGAATCTTCAGCGGTTGGGACATTTCGTTTTTTGGCGCTTACGTCTTTGATGATCAGTTTCATATTGAGGGGGACTTGCCCACGGGCCCAGGAGAGTCACCAAATCTAACGCGGGTACACAGCCGTCTTGGTATGCTGGGCACATCAGCCAATCTGGTCAAAGGAAGCTGGCTTTTTAAAATAGAGGCGGCCTATTTCGACGGTCTGGAATTTTTTAATTTGCCTGATGAGACCAAATCGCGTTGCGATATACTCCTCGGCCTGGAGTACGCCGGCTTCAACGAAACAACCATCTCCGTCGAGGTGGTCGACCGACACATGCTTAATTATGATCCCAAAATCGAAGAAGATCCTGACCGGACGGAGGAAGACGATTACCAGGGTGTCCTCAGGCTTACCCGTGCGTATCTTAACGACACAATCGAACTGACATTTTTGGTTTCAGTCTTCGGTTTGGAAGGGGAAAATGGACATTTTGAGCGTCTGGCAACAGAATACGACCTGACTGACAACTGGTCTATCCTCGGGGGGGTTGCCTTCTATGGATCAGGTGACAAGATTAACTTCCGAAATATTGAAAATAATGATCGCTTTTTTTGCAAAATCAAGGCTAGCTTTTAGCCTTCCTTTTTGCTGAAATATAGATTGGCAAGGGCCGCCAGGGAAGTGCCCACAATCAATAAAAAAGAGATGGCATTGATGACCGGCGTACTGCCGTCGCGCACCTGCAGATAGAGATTGATGGGAAGCGTTGCCTCCGAGCCCACCAGGAATAGCGTCGTATTGAAGTTCTCGAAGGACATTAAAAAGGCAACCGCACCGGACCCGATGATCGCCGGCCGTAAAAATTTAAGGGTGATATGCCAAATCACTTCAAAACGGTTGGCACCCAGGTTCATGGCCGCCTCTTCCAAGGTCCGGTCAAACTTTTTAAGCCGGGCGGACACAATCAGGGCGACCAAGGTCGCAATAAACGAAAACTGACCCAATACCACCAGCCAGAATCCCGGTCTGAACAAACCCACATCCACTCCCAATCGATCCTCAAAAAACATACCCAGGGTATTGCTGAACAGTAGCAGTGAAATGCCCAAAATCACCCCCGGGATAACCAGGGGCGAAAGCATTAGAAAATAGAGTGCTGGTTTAAATCGAAAATCTTCCTGTTCAAAAAGAAAGGCCGCACAGGTCCCAACGGTCACGGATAGAATGGTCACGAAAAAAGCCACCCGGGCGCTGACCCAAATACTGGCCAAATTGATGCTGTCATGAAAAATACCAACCCGATCCGGCAAGTTACCCGTAAACCATTCGATTGTAAATCCTTTCCACGGCAGGGAAGGGAACTGTGAGTCGTTGAACGCCAGCACACAGGTCACAAACAACGGTGCAAACAAAAACACAAAATACAGCAGCATATACAAGCGAAAACCGGCAGAATATATTTTGGATGTGGGTAAGGTTCGAATCATGTGACCACCTTGCTAAGCCGCTGCCGGGTCAGTTTCAAGCCAAGCCAAATCACCAGCGACGATAATACCAACAGCAGAAAGCCAAACGCCGATCCTTGGTTCCAATTAAAACTGGCGATAAATTGGTTGTAGATTTGCTCAGTAAACCAGAGGGAATTTTTGCCCCCCATCAGATTAGGCGTGAGATAGTTACCCAAGGTCAACATAAACACAACAATCGATCCGGACACAATGCCCGGCATGGCATGCGGAATGATGATTTTGATGACAATCGATCCCATATTGGCCCCCAGATCATAGGCAGCCTCGATTATGCTGTCATCCAGGCTGTCCAATACCGAGATGATGGGCACCACCATGAACAGCATCGATGTGTACACCAGCCCCATCACCATGGTCACGTCATGATACAACATTTCGATGGGTTTATGCAGGATTCCCAATTTGAGTAAAAAATGGTTGATCACCCCACTCTCGCGCAAAAGAATCATCCATCCATAAACGCGAACCAGCTCACTGACCCAAAACGGAAGTAAGAGCAGCATGGTTAAAAAGCCTTTGTAGCGCACGTTTACCACCTTGGTGATAAAAAAGGCCACCGGCAGTGCGATCAGAAAGGTAATCGCCGTCACCAGGATGGAGTAAACCGCCGTACGTGCAAACGTGAACCAGTAAATGGGCTCTTTGAAAAAGTTGGCATAATTGGAGAGGCTCCAGAAGGGATTGCCGAGATCATCCTCAATCCGAAATGACATTAACAGCAAGTCAATGTGCGGCAACACGATCATCAGCACCAGCCACAGCAGGACCGGCGTCAGAAAAATAATCATGCCCCATCGGATGCCTTTTTTCATATTTACCTGCTTTTTCTAGCTGTGACGATGTTGTAATCACCGTCATTCATCGGGAAAACAAATCCCGGAACCCGGATCCCAGCCGATTTCAATGCGATCATCCACCTTGATATGATCGTACTGTCGGTTTTGGGGCAGGGCTATCAAGATCTCTTTGTCCGACTTTAACGGATTGGCCAGCAACCGGCTGTTGGCACCGTCAAAAAGAATCGCACGGACCACCACCTCAAACCGATTGAGCTGGGTCAAAGCCGGATCGGGTTGGATCAGCATGGCCTCGGGCCTGAGGAACAAGTTTATCGTGCGATCGCTCTGGATATCCGCTTCCAAGTCGACCTGGAACCGATGACCCTCTTCGGTCTCCACTGCCACCATGGGACCGTTTGTTGCCGCAATACGACCGGACCAGGCATTGTTTTCGCCCACAAACCGGGCCACAAAAGGGGTTTGGGGTGATCCATAGAGATTTTGGGGCGTATCGATTTGTTCAAATCGGCCGGCATTCATAACGGCGACAAAATCGGACATCACCAGCGCTTCGGATTGATCGTGGGTGATGTAGATAAACGTCGTACCCACCTGGGCCTGCAGCTTTTTGAGCTCTACTTTCATTTGCTCACGCAGTTTAAGGTCCAGGGCACCCAAAGGTTCATCCAGCAGCAGCACCGTTGGATCCATCACCAATGATCGCGCAATGGCTACCCGCTGTTGCTGTCCCCCGCTTAATTGATCAATTTTGTTTTCACCAAACCCGGGTAAACCCACGCGCGCCAGTATTTTTGCTACCTTGTGGGAGATTTCATCTTTTTTCTCCCCGCGTCGCTGCAGGCCAAAGGCAATATTTTGAGCCACATTCATCATGGGAAAAAGGGCCAATTGCTGAAAAATCAGATTAACCGGCCGTTTGTTGGGAGGCGTTCCCACCACATTCCGGCCGCGAATTTCAATTTTTCCCCGGGTGGGCTCCGTAAAACCGGCGATCATGCGCAAAAGGGTTGTCTTGCCGCAGCCCGATGGACCCAGTATGGAAAAAAACTGTCCTTGCTGGACATCAAAGGAGACATCATCCACAGCCACAAACTCGTTGAAGTGCTTGGTAACACCATCGACCGTTAAATCAATTTGCATAACGACCCGTATTCCTCAAATTTTTTTGTATTCTGTCCCCAAGGCGGTTGGGTGGTCCTTTTTTTCCATCTGAAAGCTGTTTGAGTCTTTTAAACGGCCTTTTTACTGGTCGTATAAAAAAGGATTATTCAACCGCCTTCGGGAGTCGTTTTTTGCAACACACTTAGTTTGCGGCCTTAACCTTATCCAATATTTTACCTTCCATGGATTCCAGGGCGGCCGGAACGGGCGGATACCATTTTATATTGTCGATATCCTTCATGGGGAACGTGCGTTCAAAATTGGCCCGTACAGAGGCATCCAGCAGCTTGGTAGCGCCCGCCGAAGCGGTGCCGTATTTCTCCATGTTGGTAAATGCGGCTGCATTTTCGGGCCGCAGCATAAAATTGATCCATTTATAGGCACCTTCGATGTTTTTGGCCTTGGCCGGCAGCGCAAAAGTATCGATCCAACCCAATGCACCACTTGCGGGGGCCACAAAATCGATGTCCGGATTTTCTTCATGCAGTTTCCAACCGGCGCCATCCCAGGCCATGGCCACATTGACTTCACCCGAGCGCATGGACTGTAGCAAGGCATCGCCGTTGGTCCAGTAATTCTTCACGAAGGGTTTGCCAGCCATCATAGCCTGTCCGACCTTATCCATCAGCATTTGATAGGCTGCCGGATCTGCATATTTTTTGAACGGGTCATCCCCCATGGCAAATGCCAGCGCAATCAAGGTCGGTCTTTTGAGTCGATAACTTACCCGGCCGTCATACATGGCGTTGAGCAAATCCGAATAGTCTCTTGCGTTGGGCGCAATCTTTTTGTTCACCACCAATCCGGAAGTACCCCAGCAGAAAGGCACGGCATGGGGTTTGCCATTTACCATGGTGTTCATTTTTACAGCATCAAGCATGGAAGCAATGATCTGACCGGTTTTAATTTTGGAAAGATCAATGGGTTGATAAATTTTGTATTTGGCCTGAACCGATGAAATCCGATCCTGGCTCGGTTGGGCCAGGTCAAAGCCCGCCCCCCGGGTGGCCCGCAGTTTGGCGATCATCTCTTCGTTGTTTGTATACGTGACCTTTACGGTTATGCCGGTTTCTTTTTGGAACTTATCGACCAAGTCCTTGGGTGCATATCCTTTCCAGGTCAACAATTCGAGTGTTTCGGCCGCGGCCATTCCAACGGTTGCAAAAATAAACAACATACCAACGATCATGTATAATGCTTTTCTCTTCATGACGAACCTCCTTTTTGTTGTGGGTCTTGGTTTTGATGATTTCATCTTGCAAAAGAAAAATTCCTGTTTCCAAACTTAACCGATCTGGGCTTTGATGGTCTGATACCCGCCGGCGATAAAGGCAGCCGCAATTTTTTCCTGGGTTTCTTCGTCCGGCATGATGCAGGACATATAACCGCCGCGACCACCGCCGGTCACCTTGGCACCCAAAGCGCCCAGGGATAAGGCCTGCTCACAGAGATCCACCAGGATTTCGTGCGAGAGATCCATATCGATCAGGATTTGATGATTGGCTGTCATGATCTTTCCCACGGTTTCAAGATCGTAGGCTTCCAGGGCCGCTTTCATCTGTTCTCCCTGGCGCCGAATGGTATCCAGGCGCGAATAAAACAGATCCGGATCCAGTTCCAATTGTCGATTGGTATAGATGTCCAGCTTGGAGGTGTCCGCAGTGATACCGCTGTTGCCCAGAACCACCCGGATCGGTTCCCTGATCTGGATTTGTTCGAAATTTTTTTGTTCGTCCTTGATCCAATATTTTATCAACCCACCGTAGGTGGAAGCGGTATTGTCAACCCCGCTGGGAATACCGTGATAGGCAAACTCACCTTCCCAGCCCACATGATTGATCTGTTCGATCGAATAGCCCATATCAAATTCATCATTGAGTGCACGTGCTAAGGAGACGCAACTGGCGGCGCTGGCACCCACGCCGCTGCCGGCCAGCAAGTCGCCGCCGTAGGTGATCTTGATGGGCGCTTTTTTGACATCGATCTCCATGACCTCCAGAATGTGATTGATGGAGTCCACCTGTTGATGCTTCTTTTTTTCTTTATATCCGGGAACCTCCATGCGGTTGTCTTCCAGGGTCCACCCCTCGCCATCGGTTTGTTCCACCACCGCTTCGGTCACATAAGGCAGTGCCGCCACAATGGCGGGAACTTCCCGTAACACGAACTGATCTCCAATCAAGATTGTCTTCCCAAATGCCGTACCTCTTCCCATGGTCATCTCCTTAATATTGGTTTTAGGTGTTGGGTTTTAACCCAACTTTCGGTTTTCAGACAGGGGCGATATGAAATGAACAATCCGGCAGCGATTTTCGCTGTTTGAGCCGCTCAGGGATCTTTACACCAGCGCCAGATAAGGACTTTATCGTATATGAACCTGACCATTATGGATTCAAATGAATTTTACATCTTGGCAGGCGCTGCTGTTAAGACCTCTTGCGGTGAGTTCGAACAGCGCTGCCGGATTGTTCATTTCATATCGTCTGAATCCCGAACTTTGAGTTTTAAGTAGCCCTCAATATTTTCTCCATTTCGTTAATCAATGCAGTTTCTTTTCCGATTGCCAATGTCGTGGCTGCGGTAAGACTGTGACAGGCATCTGAAAAGCCTCCGAGCCGGCCGGTGGCCTCCGGAAGAAAGGTGTCCAGTCCGGGCATGTTGCCGGCGCGAATTGCTTGCTCCACTTTCACGGGGGCACGCATGCTTACTTTGACTTCGTTAAAGGTGATGGCGCCAAACCCGGGTATCTTGTTGGGAATCACCTGAAAACCGGCGATGTATTTATTCGGATCAAACCCTTCCGTTTCTTTATAGGCGTCACAAAAAGCACCGATCATCTTGACCCCCATGGGGTTGAAGCGTTCCTGTACATGAAACCATTGAATGTGTTGCGTGTGCGTAATGTCGCCTTGCCGGATTTTTTGAATCTGTTCCTCGAAAATATTGTTTTGGACATCGCGCAGATCCGACAACATCTGATCCGACTCCGGGCTTGTCCCCTCCAGACAGACCTTGATTCCCATATCGGGACCATCCTGGTAATAGCCGGCGGCCCCCAAGGTGTCCAAGTAGAAACCCAATTCCAGACAGGACCGCGGACCCTTGGGTGTAATCAAATAATAATCCTCGCCGTGGTCATGTTCGCGGATCTCAAAGCGTCCCTGGCTTTGAGCCTCCAGGGCAATTTCACGGTTCAGCGTTGCCAGACGGCCATCCAGCAAGAATTGATCGCCCACGGCACCAATGGCGGCGAGATAGACCAAGTCTGCATTGGCCGGATCCCAGGTTGTGGCAAAAAGATAACAGGTTACGGAAGCGGTGATATCCAAATCGCCCTTGAGGCCAAACAGTTCCGGATCCAGGTTGTGCACTTTGTCATCGGTGGATGGGTTGGCCTTGTGATGATCCAGAATCAGGGTGAGGTTTTTACCGTGGTTCAGATCCGATATCAGGGGTGCAATCCGACCGGCAAAATCGGTAAAAACAATCAGCTTTTGCTCTTGTTCAAAAACTTTTCTCAAAACTGCCGGGTAGGGTTTTTCAAGGCAATAGCGTTTGACCGCGAACCCCTGACGCTCAAACGTCCGGGTTAGAATGGCTCCGGAGGTGAGACCATCTGAATCGTTATGATGAAATATTTGCACTTTCTTATCCGGCCACTGTTCCACCTTCTGAATGGCTGCTTGCATGGCCGCAATCAGGTCCGCTCGCATAAGGTTGCTCCTTTATCGCTATTGTTCTTGCTTTTTGGGGTCAGCAGATTCGTATAGCATGACTGCACCAGAAATGGATCTTTGGATATTAATCCATCCACTTCCAGCTTAAAGGCATGATAAATATCTTCCGCGGTATTGATATTATATGGAAAAACTTGAAATCCTTCCTGATGCATCGCCTTTACCTGATGCCTCTCCAAAAAAGACAGATTGGGATGGTATGAAAATGCATTTAATTCCATGCACTGGGCAACTGTTTCACCGGGCAGGAAATATTTCGAAATAAAGGCAACACGGGTGGCCTGGTCCAGTTTTTTGACATTGTGTAATACCTTCGGGTCAAAACTGGAAATCAAAACACAGGCTTGCTTTTTTTTGCGACTGACCAGATCGACCACCGCCTGTTCAATCTGTTTTGGGCCCTTGTCTGATGCCTGCTCGTACGATTTGATTTCGACATTGAGGCAAATCTTCCCGGCAAAGCGGTCCAAGACTTCACCCAATGTCGGAACCCGTTCTTGAGCAAAACGGGGATGAAACCAACTGCCGGCATCCAGTTGCTTCAATTCTTTTAGTAAATAGCCATGAACCGGGCCGGTTCCGTTGGTTGTGCGGTCTACGGTATTATCATGAATAACAACGACTTGACAGTCTTGGGTAAAGCTAACATCCATTTCTATATACTGGGCCCCGGCCTGGGCCGCCGCCGAAAATGCAGCCATGGTGTTTTCAGGAAATTGGCTTTGAAATCCCCTGTGGGCCATGATTAATGGTCGTTCAAAGATTGAAATCTTCATTTATCGTTTCCACCGGTATTTTTCAGTTGAATCGCTCCCATAAGCCAACCGGCCATACAAAGTCAATTCTTTCTTTCAGAAAACACCATTTTATACAACCGTTTGAAATTTATATCAAATTTAATTTTGAGTCACTTTTTAACGCCCGTAACCTGTGCGGGCGCTTGGAATGATCCTTGACAAGCCAAAGCACACGCGTGTACCCATTTCTCTGCTTTGATTTGCCTGGTTGCAATTGTGGCTGTAATACAAACGTCTAACCCTGGTGACAGTGAGATGAAACCATTCCAACAATTTCCAAAAACGAGCCGCTCCAAGATTCAATTTGTCCTATCCGATATCGACGATACCCTCACCACCAACGGTCGCCTGCCCGCGGCTGTATTTAGCGCCATGGAATCGCTCCAAAAAAAGGGCATCCGGGTTATTCCTATCACCGGTCGGCCGGCCGGATGGTGCGATCACATAGCGCGCATGTGGCCCATCGATGCCATCGTGGGTGAAAACGGTGCCTTTTTCTTTCGATATGACCGCGCCATCAAAAAAATGCAGCGACACTACTTCTTGTCTGAACAACAGCGTGATGAAGACCGCCAAAAATTGGAACAAATCAAACAAACAATTCTCCAAGCCGTTCCGGGTGCTGATGTCAGTGCCGATCAAAGCTATCGTGAAGCCGACCTGGCCATCGATTTTTGTGAGGATGTCCCCCCCTTACCCCAAGCCGACATCGATAAAATCGTTTCTATTTTTACACAAGCCGGCGCCCAGGCCAAAGTGAGTTCCATCCACGTCAACGGCTGGTTTGGTGACTACGACAAACTGACCATGAGCCGAATTCTTTTAAAGAATGTATTTAACCTCACGGATAAAAATATCAAAGATCAGGTCCTGTATATCGGGGATTCACCCAATGATTGCCCCATGTTTGCACATTTCCCGCATTCGGTCGGGGTGGCCAATATTCTCTCTTTTAAAGGTCGCCTGGATGCCGAACCCGCCTGGGTCACGCAACATTCCGGGGGCCATGGGTTTGCCGATATGACCCGGATATTGCTATCATAATACTATCACTGCCCCAGTCGAGCCCCTGATTCGCGATCATAAACGTGTAAATGCTCGGGGGCGACCTTTAAATGAATTTGGGAATTCTTTGCAGTATGCCGGATGCCGGAAAGACGCAACGATACAAAACTGCCATTTTCACCCAGGTGCCCATGAATTAGGGTGTCCGCACCCAAGGTTTCCACGTGATCCACCATTATTAGCATCACGCCATCCCCGCTTTCCGTTGGGGTCAGGTGTTCCGGTCGTATGCCTAACCTTACCTCGTAATCCCCACGATCAGGAATACCCCCGTTGGGTAGCGCCAGGTTTTCTACCCCCGGAAAATGGACTTCACCACCATTGCTACTCAATTTCGCATCGAAAAAATTCATGGCCGGCGAGCCGATAAAACCAGCCACAAACGCGGTCTGGGGTTTTTCATACACTTCCAAAGGTTTGCCGATCTGATCCGCATGCCCTTCTCTCATAACAATCAAACGATCGCCAAGCGTCATGGCTTCCACCTGATCATGCGTCACATAGATACTGGTAATGCCAAGATTCTCATGCAGATTGCGTAGTTCCAATCGCATCTGAACCCGCAGTTTTGCATCCAAATTGCTTAAGGGCTCATCAAACAAAAAAACTTTGGGCTCGCGCACGATGCAACGCCCCATGGCGACCCGCTGTCGTTGCCCACCGGAAAGCTGCCGGGGTTTGCGGTTCAGCAAATCCGACAACTCTAAAATTTCGGCGGCTTTTTGTACCCGTTTTTCGATCTCTTCTTTGGGCATGCGTCTGATCTTGAGACCATAGGCCATATTTTTAAACACGGTCATGTGCGGATACAGCGCATAATTTTGAAACACCATGGCAATATCGCGTGCGGCCGGTTCAAGTTGGTTGACTATCCGGCCGTCAATGGCAATGTCGCCCTGGGTTATCTCTTCCAGGCCCGCAACCATACGCAAAAGGGTGGATTTGCCACAACCGGAGGGTCCCAGGATAACCACAAATTCACCATCTTGAATATCACAACTGATGCCATGAATGACTTCATTCTTCCCAAAGGATTTGAATACGTTTTTTAAACTGACATGGGCCATACGGGTGCTCCTATTTTTCAGTTTCCGTCATGCCTTTGATAAACAGTTTCTGCATAAAAATCACAATAAATACAGGAGGAATCATGGCCAACATGGTTGAGGCCATGATAATATGCCAGTCGGCCTGACCCTCGCCCACATCCAGCATCCGCTTGATGCCCAGAAACAGGGTATAGTATTTTTCATCGGTGGTGATCATCAGGGGCCAAAGATATTGATTCCAGCCATAGATAAATAGAATAACGAATAAGGCTGCAATGGACGTCCGCGACATGGGCAGAAGGATATCGAAAAAAAACCGGATGGGGCCACCGCCATCAATGCGCACGGCCTCGCACAGTTCATCCGGAACGGTCATAAAGAACTGACGAAAAAGAAACGTTGCCGTCGCGGAGGCAATCAAGGGTAGAATCAAGCCGGGGTAGGAATCTAGCATGTGCAGATCCGAAACCACTTTATACGTGGGTAAAATACGAACCTCAACCGGAAGCATCAAGGTGATAAAAATCATCCAGAAAAAAGTCATGCGTAAGCGAAAGCGAAAATAGACGATGGCATACGCCGCCAGAAGGGAAATAAAGATCTTGCCGATGGCAATGCCAAATGCCATCACCGCACTGTTGAACATCATTCTTACCACGGTGGCACCGACCTCGCCACTGCCGACGGTTAGTGCCTGGCGGTAATTTTCGACAAACTCGCCACCGGGAAAAACAGGAAACGAGGATGCGATTTTGTCCAGGGTGTGGGTCGACGCCACAAAGGTCGTGTATATGGGAAATGCAATTAGAATACACCCCAATATCAAGATGACATACGTCAAAACGGTTAACCACGGTCGATGCTCAACCATCATCTACTCCCGTATGGTTTGAATCCGATTTTATTCAAACCATTCCATTCCGAGCTAGTAGTGCACCTTGCGCTCGATATATCGAAATTGAATCACGGTCATGGCAATGACCAAAACCATTAAAATGACCGACTGGGCAGCGGAACCACCCAGGTCCACAGCCTCAAAAACATCATGATAAATTTTAAACACCATAATATTGGTGGCCTCATTGGGTCCACCCTCGGTGATGGCATGAATCACGCCAAACGTTTCAAAAAAAGCATACACCAGGTTCATGACCAGCAGGAAAAAAATTGTCGGAGATAGCAATGGGAAGACAATCGTCCAGAACCGTCTCCAGGGTGTGGCGCCGTCTATGGCAGCAGCCTCGATAAAGGGTTTGGGAACGGCCTGTAGCCCGGCCAAAAAAAACAGAAAATTATAGGCAATCTGCCGCCAGGCAGAAGCGATAATCACGAGCACCATAGCCTGGCCCCCATTGAGAGAAAAATTCCAGTCTATGCCGATGGCCTTGAGAAAATAGGCGATCATGCCCACCGTTGGATTGAATAGAAAATACCACAGCACGGCGGCGGCAACAGCGGCGACAGCATACGGCCAAATGATCAACGTCTTAAAAACCGTCGCACCTTTAACAACGCGATCGGCCATGACGGCCAGGATCAGAGCGACCGACATGGCGATGGCCGCCACCGAGAAACTGAAGATCATGGTCACCTTGATGGAATTCAGATAAATCGGATCCGTGAAAATATATTTGAAGTTTTCCAATCCCACAAATTCAGTGGAGAGACCAAAGGGATCTTCTTGCTGAACCGACTGGTAAATGGCCATCAATGCCGGCCAGATGAAAAAGACAACGGTGACGATAATTTGGGGTGCAACCAAAAAATAAGGCAGTACTTTGCTCTTGAAAATGACGCGTTTTTCCATATTATTACCCCGGGATTTTTACATCCAGCAAATGATCGTGCGATCAGATGATGCGGAGTCAGCGCTTCTTTTCAGGGGAAAAGAAGCGCTAACAAGGGTAACGAGCTATTTGTTGGCTTTTTCAAACTTCCTGAGCAAGCGGTTTCCTTTCTTGGCCGCATCGTCCAGACCTTCCTGGGCTGTCTTGTCTCCAGTGAAAATGGCTTCCAAGGTATCATACATAATGGCGCGCATCTGTACAAAATTTCCAAAACGGAGACCCCTTGAATTCGCCGTGGGCTTGTTGAGGGTCATCTGTTTCAGGGCTGTTTCCATTCCGGGTTTCTCATCATAGACCCCCTGGCCCTTGGTCACATAATAGGCATCCGTGGTAATGGGCAGGTACCCCGTAAACTGGTGCCAGTCCGCCTGAACGGCTGGAGAGGAAATATAGTTGAAGAAGGTCGCCACACCCTTGTACTCGTCATCCGAATGTCCGGCCATAACCCATAGGCTGGCACCGCCGATGATTGTGTTTTGGGGTGCGCCAGCGACATCAGCGTAATAGGGCAGCATGCTGGTTCGGAATGGAAACTTACAGGTTTTTTTGAACCCGGCGTAACCGGCCGAGGATTCGGTATACATGGCCACTTCACCGGCTGAAAACTTGGCATTACCCTTATTGCGGCGGCCGCCGTATACGAATATTTTATCCTTTTGCCAATCGGCTAAATTCTGGATATGCTTTACATGCAGGGGGCTGTTAAATGTAAATTCTGTATCCATGCCCTGGAAGCCATTGGACTTGGTCCCGAAGGGCGCATTGTGCCAGGCGCTGAAATTTTCCAGATGAATCCAGGAAATCCAGGCGGTTGAAAATCCGGAGTAGCCCACCGCGGTCAGTTTTTTGGCGTAGGCGGCCACGTCAGACCAGGTTCTGGGCGGTTTGTCCGGATCCAATCCGGCCTTTTTAAATGCATCCACATTATAGTAGAGCACGGGTGTGGAGCTGTTAAAGGGCATGGATAACATTTTGCCTTCGGGTGTGGTATAATAACCGGTAACGGTGGATAGATAGGCGTTTGGATCCCACGGTAAGCCCGCTTCGGCCATGACTTCGTACACCGGCTTGATGGCACCTTTGGCCGCCATCATGCTGGCCGTGCCGACTTCAAAAACCTGCAAAATATGGGGGGGTTGTTTCGATCGAAACGCAGCAATGCCAGCCATCATGGTGTCGCTGTAATTCCCTTTATAGGTTGCCACGACTTTATACTTGTTCTGCAGGCTGTTAAAATCCGATACGATGGATTGAACTTTTTCTCCCAACCTGCCACCGTGTGCAAACCACCAGTTAATTTCGGTTACCGCCAAGGCATTTGTCACACAAAAACCAACGGTCACAATCATTGCCAGAGTTAGAATACGACATCGTTTCATGGTATTGCCTCCTTTCCTCACGGGTTTAAATAATACGTCATTTGCGTTCGCCGATTCCAGCGGTTGATCCGCGTACAATGAGTTCGGTATCAAATATCTCCATTTGCATGTCCTGGTTCTCATCAGTAAGTAGCCGGGCCGCCTTTTTACCCATGTTGTAGTAGGGCCACTGAATGGCCGTAAGCGGTGGGTCCAAAAGAGGGATAATTTGATCATCCACATAGCACAATATCGAAATTTCCTGGGGAACCTTATTTCCCCTTTCCCGAATGGCTTTCAGGCAGGCCGGTGCCATTTCAAAACCAGCCACAAAAAATGCTGTAATCCCATCGTGTTGGGCTAAAAGAATTTTTGTTTTTTCGTAAGCCTGTCCATAGTCATAGTCTGCATGGACAACCAGCTCCTCCTCAAAAGCGATATCAACCAGGTGCAAGGCCTTTTTATATGCTTTTAGGATCTTTGCCGTTACGGGTGCCCGGTAGTTCCCCCCCAGCATGGCAATTTTTTTGTGCCCCAGCCTTAGCAGATGCTGCATGCCTTGTAAGACGGCCTTTTCATAGTCAACACCAATGTAGTTTACCGGTGAACGACCCCAATAGTAATTCACAACCACAAAATTGAAATTGAGATCAGTGAGCACGTCGATATAGCTTTTGACATAGCGCTGATTGGTATAACGGGTGTTGAAAATTATCAATCCGTCTACTGTGTTTTCCCGAACGATCTGCTGGATGGGTCGGTGCTTGTATAAATTTCGTCCACCCGAAAACAATACGAGATCAAATCCGCTCGGGCTCAGTACGTCCTGAATTCCGGTTAGCATTTCTAAAAAGGTGAAGTTTCTGAAAATGGGAATTTTAAAGGGCGTATACAAACCGATGGCATGCATCTTCCCGGACGCCAGTCGCTTGGCGGTTAAATTCGGATTGTAATTCAGTGTTCGGATAGCATCGCGTACGCGTTGGCGTGTGGCCGGGCCGACCCGCTTGCCGGTGGCTTCATTGACAACCAGAGAGACGGTGGTGTGGGATACACCTGCCAGGCTGGCAACATCTTTCAGCGTCACTTTATCCATGTTTGGCTCCCCGTGGGTACCCCCGATAGAAAGCCGGGGATTCTATTCCCAAGAGACGGACGCGACTCATTAACTTTTAAACGTTATCTTTAGATAAGTTTACCGTTAAACCTAGTATCAACAATTTGTTGTTTTGTCAAGGATAAAGGCTTGTCCATAGCCCCAATAATAAAGGGCTTGCTTTTACAGAGCTTGCAGCAATATAGTAGCAGTCTTCGATTGCCTTTTGCTTGTGTCCAGAGCAAATACCATCAACAATGCCGTCGCTGTTATTTTTTCAAAACGTCGGAACAATGTTCCCAAACCAAGAACCAAAACGCGCAATGACATCGCCTTTCAATCTCCGAATTTTTTTGATCCTGTGCCTGTTGACCGCCCTTGTTCCCGCTTTCAACCTAACAGCATACGCCGATCCATATTGCCGCAAAGCCGGGCGCCACGACTCAGAATCGGTTCGGATCATCGGCCATCGGGGCGCGGCCGGTCTCAAGCCTGAAAATACCATAATCGGCTTTGCCAAGGCATTGGAGCTGGGCGTGGATGCCATTGAATTGGACGTGTTGATGACGGCAGACAAAGAATTGGTGGTTCACCACGATTATCGTCTGAAACCTGAAATTACGCGAAACAGCGACGGAACGTGGGTACCCGAACACGACATTACGCCGATTATGGCGATGACCTTAGATCAATTACGACGGTTTGATGTGGGCCGGCTCAAACCCGGTACCCGCTATGCCTCAAAATACCCGCGACAAATGCCTTCCGACGGTGAGCGGATTCCCCTGTTACGTGAGGTCATTCAGTTGATTAAAAATTCAAACCACTCCAAGGTGGAATTATGGATTGAAATCAAAACTTCGCCGGAAAGCGCCAGCAAGACGCCACCACCTGAAACGGTGGCCCAACATGTTGTTGCTTTGCTACAAGACCATCACTTCACCCAGCGTGTAAAAATCCTTTCATTTGACTGGCGCTCGCTTATTCATATTCAAAAGATCGCACCCACCATTCTAACCATTTACCTCACCTCTGAAACCAAGCAATTTAAAGCCGCAAGCTTTCTAAATCCGTGGGAGTCCGATTGGACGGCTGGATTTGACATGGGAAAATACAACGGTTCAATCCCGCGCACAATCGCCGCCGCCGGCGGTTCCTGGTGGGCACCCAAGTACACGCAAATCACGGCAAAGCAATGTCAGGAAGCCCATCAATTGGGGCTCTGTGTTGCCGTGTGGACACCTGATTCAAAGAAAGCTTTCAAAAAGATGATTCAGATGGGGGTAGACGCGATTATCACCAACCACCCCGATCGTCTGCTACAAATTCTGGCCCAATAGCTAAAATAGAAGTTTACATTTTTGGGGATTTAAAAACAGGTAGATTTCCTGTCCTTCTTCCTGGGGAAGGTACTGCGATATCTGCACCCGCACCGTGGTACCGTTCACCCGAACAAATAAGTACAGAAAATTACCCAGGTAGGCCTTATTGGCGATGGTGCCCTTGAAAACGTTTTGACTCTCATGCGGTGGCTCTACAAATACGTCCACATCCTCGGGGCGTATGGAGGCATAGGCTTTATCGCCAACTTTTGTTTCCCTTGCATGTGATATCATACACAACAGGTTGTCACTGAAGTCAGTCCTTACCGAGATCTGTTCCTTGTCCGGATATACCTGACTAATTTCTCCGGAAATAAAATTCATGGTGCCGATAAAGTCGGCTACAAATCGGTCCGCTGGCTGTTCGTATATTTCTTTTGCCGAACCGATCTGGATGACATTGCCTGTATTCATGACCGCAATTCGGTCCGAAATCACCATCGCCTCTGCTTGATCGTGCGTAACGTATACCGCCGTGATACCCATCCGTCTTACCAGGGACTTAATTTCAAATCGCAGCTCTTCCCTGAGCTTGGCATCCAAGTTGCTCAACGGCTCGTCCAACAGCAATACTTTGGGATTTCTCACCAGGGCTCGTGCCAAGGCCACACGCTGCTGCTGCCCCCCGCTCAATTGCGACGGATATCTGTCTTCCAGACCACCTAAACCCACCAATTCAAGCACGTTCCGGACTTTGTCGCGAATTTCACTTTTCGATATTTTTAAAAGTTTCAGACCATAAGCCACATTGCTGTAGACCTTCATATGCGGCCAGACCGCATAGTTTTGGAACACCATGCCGATGCCTCTTTTGGATGGTTGCACAAACCCTTTCGACAGCATTGGCTTTCCGTCGATGACGATATCCCCATCCTCTGGTTTCTCCAATCCGGCAATACAACGCAATGTGGTCGTCTTCCCGCACCCGCTGGGTCCCAGCAGCGTCAGCATTTCGCCTTTTTCTATCTCGAGCTGGATACGATTTATCGCCACGACATCTTTAAAACATTTGTACAGGTTTTTTATCTCTATAAAAGACATACAGACTGTCTCCTTCGGGTTTCCACGCAATCTGAACTTTTTGAAATATCTTACACTTGCCTACTAATTTCTTAGTCGGCCGCACCCCAGGCGGCCTTGAGGACACCGCCGCTGATTCTGGATATAATCAGGAGAAGGATGAATGTGATGACGATCATTAAAAAGGCCATGGCGGCCGCGATGCCGAATTCCATGCCGCGATGCCAATTCAAATAGATACCGATGGGCAGGGTCTCCCATCCGCC
>Ga0180435_10001224_pt1 | contig 26931 bp, 20 predicted proteins | sample SS_ome_3_FD_132467 | JGI IMG/M metagenome (GOLD analysis project Ga0180435, IMG submission 132467) | Hypersaline lake sediment archaeal communities from the Salton Sea, California, USA - SS_3_S_1 metaG | ecosystem: Environmental > Aquatic > Non-marine Saline and Alkaline > Hypersaline >... | reverse complement strand
CCATGAAAAATCTTTCCTTTCCCATTCATCCCTTCCACAATAATCCTGTAATAGCCGAGATCGTCAGCTGTAAAAAAGGATAGTGTGGCCTTGCCGTTTTCGGCAATAAGCTCAGGATTCCAGAATAAGGTCGTTCGGTGGTCAGGCCTGGGAGATTCAATGTTCTCAGGGGTGTATTTCGGAGAATAGAATTCCCGATTGCTGGAAACACCCACTACTTTTTTACTGATTGCTCCAATTAACTCCATTTCCTGGTTAATCACTGCTCCGGTCTTGGTGTAAATTGCAATGACTCCATTATTACCCCGGGAGCCATAAATAGCTGCTCTGGCACCTTTCAATATTTCCACTTTATCAATAATGAGCATGGGAATAGATCGAACTATACTAAGAGGATCATCACCGATTGGCATGCCGTCTATAACGAACAATGGAGTAGCTCCTCCGAACATTGTATTCATCCCCCGCAGTCTTATTTGATTCCCATTGATGCTTAACCCTGCTACCCGACCCTGCAGGAAATGCAATATATCAAGATAGTGATAATCTGATTCCTTTACCATCAGCACATCATCAGCTCTACTATGGATTCTGAAATGTCCATCATCTTTCTCACCCCGCGTTCCCTTAACTTCTACCCCTTCAAGTAGAATGAATTCATCTTCGGAACGGAATTCGCGATACGCTACATCGCTATGATACCTCTGGCGATAGTGTTGCATAGGTAGATCTGAAATCTGCTGCGCTGCATCCAGCATTTGAGGAGGGATAGCCGGGTTAAGCTTGATTTCAGTGTCTATGCTGACCACCGATCGCTGCTTTCCTTTTTCGTTCAATACCTGGGCAAATACGGTGGCTGTATCATAGAAAATCAGGTTTTCAATGGAAAAGCTGCCGCTTGAGTCAGTTAGCCCCTCGAGAAAAATATGTTCATCGGCTGTAAACAGTCCGACTGTTATTGCTCCGTCTGCTAAAGGTTTCTTACCGATGTATCTTTCTGCATATCCTTCAAGATTTATGCCTGCAGTTTTTTGATATTTGAAGCCCTCAGGAGGACCATCTGAGGAATATTCCGGATAGGAGCTCCATCCATGTGTTAGCATAAGCAGGTTTAACTTATTCTTAGAAGATAAATCTGCATCATCGATGAAATAATCTGCTGGTGACTCGATATATCCCTTGAGTTCAGAATCAAGAAACAGGTATGATGCCATATGCTGATTGACTCCTCCTGCAATCAGTGCATTTTCATCAACCACGGTAATTGACAGACTGGAGTACGCTGAATCCAGGCTGCCCGGGTCGTTATTGATATCCACATTCACCGGGCTTCGGGTGGCAAACTCCTTTTGATTTGTTTTAATTTCAAGTTCGCTTATTTCATCATTGTTTACGAAGACCATGCGCTCTGAAACAGGCTCTAGTTCTTCATTCAACAGGATAAACCTGTTTACTCCTGCCAGCAACACATCTGTACCAATCTTCAGCATCATAGACCGTTTGTTTTTTATCTCCTTGCTGAATAGCAGGCTGTCTCTTGAAAAGCATGCAACATAGTAGGGATCTCTGGAACGCTTCCTGGAATTTGAAATAATTTTCAGCTTCAGTTCCTCCGGGTTTTGCTTCAGCAATACCAGTTTAATGCCTTCAGACCTGATGTCCTCAAACCGGTAGGTGAAACCGGGGAAGCCATCGATGATTACTTCATAGCTTTCTCCCTGTAGGGGTGTAAAGAACAAACGGCCCATGCCCTTATAATCAGATTTGAATGCTACAAGTGCATCCCCACTACCATCCAGTACCATCCCCTGGATCGCTTTTCCATGTCCGGTCTGATCAATGGCCTTAAAGGCAATGAGATTCTGGGAGCCAGTCAGCAAAAAACCTCCTTCCGGGAAGAATGAAACATCTATCTTTTGTTTTTCATCCTTAACAACAGCATTTTCGGATTCAATCTCAAAGGAGTTTTTCACCTCAGATATCCGGATTGTTTTATGAAAAAACAACTCTTCTCCAAAGTTTTTCTGGTAGTCGGTATATGCACGGATCAAGTTTGGACCGGTGGTGGATGTATCAGAAATTACAATGCATCCTGAGGCCAGGCCATGTTCGCAGAGTGAGACCTGGTTTTGAGTAATTGTTCCTTTTGTATCGATTAGTTCGATGTAAAGGTTTTGAATATCTGATACGGGTGACATGCTTTTCCCATCCACCAAATAGGCTTTGTACCAGATGGTGTCTCCAAGGAAATAGTAATCCCGGTCTGTCTGGAGGTAGACTTTCTCAATGCCTGGAGCTGCCCGCATATCTGATGCTGAACCATTGCTCTGTGCCGTTGAGGTGTTAAATATCAAAAAACAGGAAAAAAGAAACAGAGCAGCTTGAATCAATTTCATGTTGGAGTTATTATATTGTGGTAAAGTGATAGCCACAATAAATATGCCAGACGCAGCCTATAACTGTCAGCGGATTGATCATCTGGCTATCAGAGCCAGGGCTGAGAATAATTCCGGATATACTTTGGCCAGTTTATAGTGGATTGCTTTTCCCAGAATCAGCCTTCCTACGGGATAGTAATACTTTTCAGTTTCAGTAAATCCTCCATAGGTGGTCAGCATTTTCGAAAGTGACCTGTATGTAAAATAATGAAGATGCCCTTCATCCCGAAGCGTAACATTCTGATTATCATATGTCAGCAAGCCTTCATTTTTTGAGCCTGTGGAAGGGAACTTTCCTTTGAGTAATTTAAACCGGGCCCCGTAATCAGCAATATTGGGCGTATCGATGTAGATAAATCCATTTGGTTTAAGAGCCTCCCTGATTCTTCGCATGGTATTTAATGGATCAACCAAATGCTCGATAAGGGCGATCATGATGATGGCATCGAATGGTCCTATGCTTGTAAAGTCGAAACTTTCAACTTCGATTTGTTTAACCTCCAGCCTGCTGTCCCGAATGGTTTTTTTGATCCCTTCCAACCTGTTGCTCGATAGATCTGATGCCAGGTAGCTGTCAATGTTTGCATTGCTTTTTAAAATGCTGTTTGTAATGATGCCATTTCCTGCGCCCAGTTCCAATATGGAGCCACCCTTGAAATGATCGCTGAAATATTTGATTCCGGCTTCATACCTGTTGGTGGGGTATTTCTTATAAGAGATTGTTTTGACACTGGCCTTATCCTTTTCCAGGGAATATTTGTTCTCATAGAAATTTTTTAAATCGTTTTCCATGTTTCTCTTAGCTTTTAAGGCATAAGTTATTAAAACTGGTCAGGCCAGGTCATATGAAAGGTGCCAGGGAGTCTTCTACTCGCTTTTCTTCTTTTTAAAGAGTCTGGATGTGAGCAGCATAAAACAGCCGAATGCCAGCATCAGGAGGCCGGAAAAGAGGTTGATGTTATAGCCCATTGATTGTTCGTACATGGCGGTGTCACCGGCGGTGACCAGCCCCAGAATTGTGAGGATAAGTCCCATGATAGTGAACATCAGTCCGATTGGTATTTTTATATCAAGTCCCATTGGATATCGCTTTTTTTCAGTTTACCAGACAAGAATGGAAATAATGATAAGGATCACGCCCACGATTACGGCCAGTACCTCAGGCTTCTGGTACCAGTATTTCGAATCGTCTTTGACCTTGGGGGTCAGAGAATAAACCAGCCCTTTCAGTTCGTCGTCGGTTTTCAGTTTTTTAGTCAGCAGGGTAATAAACAATGTGAGCAGCAGTGCTGCGGAGAATGCGTAGACTGCCGTCCAGTAGTTCTGCGCCATCTCACTGCCGTAGGTGTGAACAACGCCAAAATAGCCGCCCTTGACACCTGCTGAGGCTCCGGCGGGAAGGGTGAGACCATGGTGAATGGCTGCGGCGATGGTTCCTCCGATCAGGCCCCAGAAAGCAGCATGCCCCGTGGTGCGTTTCCAGAACATTCCCAGCAGGAAGGCCGCAAAAAGTGGTGCATTCACAAATGCGAAGACCAGCTGCAGAAAATCCATCACATTGTTAAAGGACCTGGCCACATAGGCCGTAATGATACTGACCAGGACGCCTATTACAGTGGTCCATTTTCCGACCTTCAGGTAATGATTGTCGCTTTTATTTGGCTGGATATAGCTTTGATAGATGTCGTAAGTGAAGACGGTGTTGAAGGCGCTTACATTGCCGGCCATGCCAGACATGAAAGAGGCCATCAGGGCGGTTATACCAAGTCCCAGAACACCTACAGGCATATAACGCATCAATAATACCGGAATCACCTTGTCGTAATCGGTCACCATGGTGCCCTCCTTCAAGGGCAGTTCAAGTGAACCCGCGTTGACCAGTGCCAGCGCGATCATGCCAGGAACCACCACCAGCAGGGGCAGGAACATTTTGGGCAGGGCCCCGATGAGGGGCGTTTTACGTGCGGCCGACATGGATCCGGCGGCCATCCCGCGCTGGACCACCAGGAAGTTGGTGCACCAGTAGCCGAAGCTAAGCACGAATCCAAGGCCAAAGAAGACGGCGAACCAGTTTACACCCATTGGATTGGCATCGGCACTTCCTGTAAACTTCCAGGAATGCAACATATCAGCGGGCAAATTGGCCTGGATGCCCTGCCATCCGCCTACTTCCTTCAGGCCGATGAAGACCAGCGGTGCAAAACCAATAACAATGAGGAAAAATTGCAATACTTCGTTATAGATGGCCGAGGTCAGTCCGCCCAGAACCATATAAACCAGGACGATCAAGGCGGATATCAGGAGATAGAAATCGAATTCTCCAATATGGAGGCCCAGGACGTTCCAGTCGATCTCCAGGGGCATGATCACCTGTGCCAGCAGGGCCAGGGCATACATGGAGATACCGGACGAGAAGACGGTCATGATGGCAAAGGCAAAGGCATTGAAGCCCCTGGTTTTCTCATCAAAGCGCAGCTTCAGGTATTCAGGCACCGAACGGGCCTTGGATCCGTAATAGAAGGGCATCATAAAAATGGCCAGGAATATCATGGCAGGAATGGCACCGATCAGGAAATGATGGATAATGATCATGCCATATTTGGCGCCGGAGGCAGCCATGCCGATCATCTCGAGAGCCCCCAGGTTGGCAGAAATAAAAGCCAGGCCAGTTACCCAGGCCGGCAGGGAACGGCCTGCTTCCAGGAAGGCCGAAGAATCTTTCATGTATCTTTTCAGAGCCCAGCCTATTCCCAGTACAAATACGAAATAGATCAGAATGATGGCCCAGTCTATGGTCCCGAGTGAAAAGGTGCTTTGCATTGAAGAGTGTTGTTAGTTTCTGCTAGTAAGGCAATAAAAATAGATACAAAAGACTAAGGATTCATTCTAAATTATTTAAGGCTCTTGAATAATCCTTATATAAGTGTTATACTTACACTTAAGACACTAACTATGCACTATGCACTGGGAACCAGGACTGGTTAACAGGCACTAACTAACTATTATGGCGCAACTCGACTGGATTATACTGGGACTCTTCTGCCTGGCTCTTGTGGGAGTCATTTTCTGGGTACTCAGGAAAAAAGACAAGGACACTTCCGACTACTTCCTGGCTGGCAGGGATGCCACCTGGATAGCCATTGGAGCTTCTATCTTTGCTTCCAACATTGGTTCGGAACACCTGGTGGGACTTGCAGGAACCGGGGCAACCAGCGGCATGGCCTTTGCACACTGGGAAATGCATGGCTGGATGATCCTGATCCTGGGATGGCTCTTTGTTCCCTTTTATGCACGTAGTGGTGTGTTTACCATGCCTGAGTTTCTGGAGCGGCGCTACAATTCAAAATCCCGTTCCTTTCTTTCCATCATCTCCCTGGTGAGTTATGTCCTTACAAAAGTGGCGGTGACAGTATATGCCGGAGGAGTGGTATTTAAAGATGTGTTCAACATCGAGTATGTGGTCCTTTTCAATCAGCAAATAGATTTCTTCTGGGTCAGTGCCATCGGGCTGGTTGTGCTGACCGGGCTTTATACGGTATTCGGTGGAATGAAAGCGGTCCTTTATACTTCCGTACTGCAAACTCCCATTTTGCTGGCTGGCTCCATTGCCATTGTAGCCATTGGCTTAAGTCAGCTGGGGGGGTGGGGCAACCTGATGGAGATCATTCGTGCCACCGACGTAACTTACCTGAATGATGCAGGTGAGGTGGTTTATCATTCCACCACCGATAGTATGGCCAGCCTGATGCGATCGCCAAAGGATCCACAGTATCCGTGGACGGGCGTGATCCTGGGTTCGGCCATCATTGGATTCTGGTACTGGTGTACGGATCAGTTCATCGTTCAGCGGGTGCTTTCGGGTCGCGACCAGAAACAGGCCCGCAGGGGAACCATTTTTGGAGCCTATCTGAAGCTGACTCCGGTATTCCTTTTCCTGATTCCCGGAATGATTGCCTTTGCACTGAAGCAGCAGGGTTCCCTGGATTTTGCCACCAATGATGCAGCTTTCTCCACCCTGGTTAAAGAACTTTTGCCCAAGGGATTCACGGGCATAGTGGTGGGAGGGATTCTGGCTGCCCTTATGAGCTCCCTGGCCTCCCTGTTTAACTCCTCGTCCATGCTCTTTACGGTCGATTTCTATCAGAAACTTAGACCCAGGGCCTCGGAAAGGCATTATGTGCTCGTGGGGCGGATCGCCACAGCGGTCATCGTGATTCTGGGAATCCTGTGGATCCCGGTCATGAAGAGCATCGGGAAAGTTCTCTACGAATACCTTCAGGATGTCCAGTCACTGCTGGCCCCGGGTATTGCAGCTGTGTTCCTTCTGGGAGTGCTGTCCAAGAGGACCACTCCCTCGGCCGGTTTTATCGGACTGGTGGTTGGTTTTGTACTGGGCATGCTGCGACTGGGTCTGAACATCTATTTCGGCGATACGGTTTCAGATGGATTTATCTACGAGTTGATCGTTGCTCCCAACTGGCTGCATTACGAGATCTTCCTCTTTGCCCTGGTAATTGTTCTGATGATTGTTGTAAGTTTCTTTACCAAACCCAAGGACCCGGCCACTATCAGAGGACTCTATTTTGGTTCGGCCACTGCCGAACAGCGGGCCATTACGAGAGCAAGCTGGACCAAATGGGACCTGATTAATTCAGCCATTATCATCGCCATTATCATTGCTTTCTACGTCTATTTCTGGTAGAGGAGGAGCCGGTCTATGAGCATTGAGAAACAGTATTACAGGGATCATCCCACCTTTCATGTGGCCGTGGACAGTATCATCTTTGGTTTTGACCAGGGGGAGTTGAAGCTTCTTATACACAAAAGGCAGTTTGAGCCAGCCAGGGGAGAATGGTCCCTCTTCGGAGGCTTTGTACAGCAGGATGAAAGCCTGGATGAGGCAGCCAGCAGGATACTCCACGAGCTCACGGGCCTGGAGAACATCTATATGGAGGAGTTAAAAACCTATGGGGAGGTGGACAGGGATCCGGCGGGACGGGTGATCTCGGTGGCCTATTATGCCCTGATCCCTGCCAGTGAGTATACGGAGGCCGGTAATAGCAATACCGGTGCCACATGGGTGAGCATTACCGATCTGCCTGCCTTGATAATGGATCATAAGCTGATGGTAGAGAAGGGCTTACGGCGTTTGAAAAGAAGAGCATCCTCTCAGCCTATCGGATTTGAACTACTTCCGGGCGAGTTCACCATGCCCCAGCTCCAGGCACTCTACGAAGCCATCTACCGGGAAGAGCTTGACAAACGGAATTTTCGGAAAAAGATCCTGGCCATGGACGTGCTTATCAAACTGGATACAAAAGACAAAAGCAGCTCCCGGAAAGGAGCCTTTCTCTACCGCTTTGATAAACATAAATACCAGAAGCTTTTGGAGGGGGGCGATAACTTTACAATATAAAAATATGATGATAAAAGATTTGAAGACACTGGAGGCGTGGTTTGTGACGGGAAGTCAGCACCTCTACGGAGATGAGACCCTGAAACAGGTCGATCGCAACTCAAAGGAGATTGCTGCGGCCCTGGATGTCAGCCCGGAGATTCCGGTAAAAATTATTTTTAAGCCCGTGCTGACCACTCCGGAGGCCATCCTGACCCTATGCCGGGAAGCCAATGAAGCCGAACATTGCATCGGGCTGATCACCTGGATGCATACCTTTTCCCCGGCAAAGATGTGGATAGGCGGATTGAATGCCTTGCTGAAACCCTTCCTGCATCTCCATACCCAGTTTAACCGGGATATCCCCTGGAATGACATTGATATGGATTTTATGAATCTGAACCAGAGTGCCCATGGAGGCAGGGAGTTTGGATTTATCGGATCGCGGCTTCGGATCGAGCGCAAGGTGGTGGTGGGACATTGGTCCACCGAAGAGGTCCGTCGTAAATGCGGTGTCTGGCTCAGGGCTGCTGCTGCCTGGCATGACTGGCAGGGAGGAAAGGTGGCGCGTTTTGGCGATAATATGAGGGAAGTGGCGGTGACCGAAGGGAACAAGGTATCGGCACAGATTCAGTTTGGCTACAGTGTCTCCGGCTTTGGAGTTGGAGACCTGGTGGCCAGGGTGAATGAGGTGAGCGACACGGAGATTGGAGAATTACTTCAGGAATACGAAGCGCAATACAGGCTGCCCGGTGAGGCTATGGAGGGAGGAAGTCTTAGAGAATCGCTAAAGGAGGCGGCCCGCATAGAGAAGGGCATGCGGAATTTTCTACAGGAAGGCGGTTTTTCAGCATTCACCACCACCTTTGAGGATCTGCATGGTCTGAGTCAACTGCCAGGCCTTGCCGTACAGAGACTGATGGCCGATGGTTATGGTTTTGGAGCAGAGGGCGACTGGAAGACCGCGGCCCTGGTAAGGGCCATGAAGGTGATGGCACTTGGATTGGAAGGTGGAAGCTCTTTTATGGAAGACTATACTTACCATCTCCATCCCGACGGAATGAAAGTACTTGGGGCTCATATGCTGGAGGTTTGTCCATCCATTGCTGAGGGTAAAGCCGGTCTGGAAGTGCACCCCCTGGGAATAGGAGGGAAGGCCGATCCGGCCCGCCTTGTATTTGATGTGAGATCCGGATCCGGAGTAAATGCTTCCCTGATGGATATGGGGAGCCGCTACAGGTTGCTTGTAAATCCCTGTGATGTGGTGCCGGCCGATGCACCCCTGCCCAATCTGCCGGTTGCCAGGGTAGTCTGGCAGCCCGAACCCAACCTGGAGGTGGCGGCCGGTGCATGGATACTGGCAGGTGGTGCCCACCATACCGGTTTCAGCATGGCTGTGACCGCGGAACACCTGGAAGATTTTGCTGAAATTGCAGGTATCGAGTACCTGCTCATCGACCAGGATACCTCTGTTTCCTCATTCAAGAAGGAGCTTCGATGGAACGACTTGTACTATCACATGGCTAAAGGATTGTAAGATGTTAGAGAAACTGAAGGAACAGGTGCTTGAAGCCAACCTGGCCCTTGTGAAACACCAGCTGGTTGTATTTACCTGGGGAAATGCCAGTGAACGGGATCCTGAAACCGGGAACGTGGTGATTAAGCCTTCGGGAGTCTCCTATGATCAGCTCAGTGCGGATCAGATGGTGGTACTGGACCCGGAAGGCAGGCAATTGGAGGGGGAGCTGAAACCCTCTTCGGATGCCCCGACCCACCTGGAGCTATACCGGAATTTCCCGGATATAGGAGGGGTGGTGCATACACACTCTAACTGGGCCACATCCTGGGCACAGGCAGGGAAGCCTGTCCCTGTTTACGGGACCACCCATGCCGATTATTTCTACGGAGCGGTGCCATGTACCAGGCCGCTGAACCGCGGGGAGGTTGAAAAGGAATACGAAATTAATACCGGCAGAGTTATTGTGGAAAGCTTTCAGCAAGTGGATTATCATAGCATGCCCGGGGTGCTGGTTCATGGCCATGGGCCTTTTACCTGGGGCCTTGATGGCATGGAAGCGGTACAGCATGCGGTGGTTCTGGAGGAAGTGGCCATGATGGCCTTCCGCACTGAGTTTCTGGGAAACCAGAAGCCACTGAAGCAGTTTCTCCTGGATAAGCACTTCAAGCGTAAGCATGGAAAGAATGCTTACTATGGACAGGAAAATAAGAATCTTTAAATTTCAGAAGTGATGAGTTATACCATTGGAATAGACTACGGTACCGACTCGGTTCGTGCCCTGGTTGTGGATGTGAGGACCGGAGAAGAAATGGGAACCCATGTGTTTGAATACCCCCGGTGGAAAGCGGGTAAATATTGCGATCCCTCAAGCAATCGTTTTCGTCAGCACCCCCTGGATTACCTGGAGGGACTGGAAGTTTCTGTGGTGGGAGCACTGCAGCAATGTGGGGCCGATGTGGCCCAGCAGGTGGTGGGTATTTCGGTGGATACCACCGGATCCACACCGGTAGCAGTCAACCGGCAGGGAACACCCTTATCCCTGCTTCCGGGTTTTGAGGACAATCCCAATGCCATGTTTGTGCTCTGGAAGGATCATACGGCCCTGAAAGAGGCAGAGGAGATCAATGCACTTGCCCGAAGCTGGGGAGGGGAGGACTTTACAAAATACGAAGGAGGCATCTATAGTTCTGAGTGGTTTTGGGCCAAGGTGCTGCACGTGCTTCGCGAGGATAAAGTAGTCCGTGAGCAGGCCTGGTCGTGGGTGGAGCACTGCGACTGGATTCCGGCCCTGCTTGTAGATGATACCGATCCCCTGAAACTCAAAAGAAGCAGGTGTGCAGCTGGCCATAAGGCCATGTGGCATGAGCATTTCGGGGGACTCCCCCATGAGGAATTCCTGGTGAAACTGGATCCCTTGCTGGCAGGTTTGAAAGATCGCCTGTTTGAAGACACCTACAGTTGTGAAGTGAAGGTGGGTACCCTGAGTGAAGAGTGGGCTCAGAAACTGGGATTGCCAGCCACAGTGGCTGTGGGAGCAGGGGCCTTTGATGCCCACCTGGGTGCCCTGGGTGCTGAGATCGGACCCTACCAGCTCAGTAAGGTCATGGGAACCTCTACCTGTGATATGATCATTGCTCCTCCGGAAGAAGTGGGAGAGAACCCGGTGGAGGGCATATGCGGACAGGTGGATGGGTCCATTGTGCCGGGAATGGTGGGACTGGAGGCGGGACAATCGGCTTTTGGTGATATCTATGCCTGGTTCAGGGACCTTTTGATGTGGCCTGTGGAGCAGGTTGTTGCAGGGATGAGTGGACTGGATGAGACTGTCAAACGAAAAATCGAGAAAGAGACCGCCGACCGTATGATTGCCTGTTTGAGTGAAGCGGCTGAAAAAATCAATCCGGCCGATTCGTCTTTGCTGGCCCTGGACTGGATGAACGGACGCAGGACTCCCGATGCCAATCAGAACCTGAAAGGTGCCATTATGGGACTGACCCTGGGATCAGATGCCCCGGCCATTTTCAGGGCCCTGGTGGAATCAACTGCCTTTGGCGCGAAGATGATCGTGGATCGCTTTGTGGAAGAAGGGGTGCGCATCGACGAAGTGATCGCCCTGGGAGGGGTGGCCAAAAAATCCCCGATGGTGATGCAGATTGTAGCCGATGTATTGAATAAACCCATTAAGGTGGCCCGTTCCGAACAGGCTGTGGCCCTGGGATCGGCCATGGCAGCGGCAGTTGTTGCCGGAGTTCATATGTCCATTCCCGAAGCCCAGCAGGCCATGGGAGGAGGATTTGAGAAGGAGTACCATCCCGATCCTGGCATGGTTTCAATCTACGCCAATCTGTTTGAAGACTATAAACGATTTGGTAAGTATGTTGAGGGGGAGACCAACGCGATGGATGCAAACAAATAGTTTGCTATATTTGTTCCATAGGAAATGGGATTCTGTATGCGGACTATTACACTTATAGGAATATTGTTTTTTTCAGTGGCTTCGCTGCTGGCTCAGTCGGCCGAGGAAGAAACGATGCGTCTGAAACAGCAGAGTTCAGAAATGTACCTGGAGGAAAGCCCCCAGGAGGATATGCTTCATAAGGATGCTGAGCAGGAAAAGAAGAAACCTGGAAACTGGAATTTTTCGGTGGGAACCAGCTATTCGTTTATGAAGGGCTATGGCTCAGGAATGAGCTTCTATACGGCACCAACTTATACCCTGGCGCTGAATGAGCGCTGGTCACTGCATGGCGGTGTGATCGCTTCCTACTATCAGGGCCTGAACTTTAATCAGCCCCAGGAAGACCTGTGGCCCGCATCTTTCACCAGTCTGTCCGTTTTTGCTGCAGCCTCCTATCGTATGAGCGATCGCCTTATACTTCACGGAGCTGGTGTAAAGCAACTGCTTACGGCACCTGTAACCCCGTTTACTCCCTATCCCATGGGGGATCTCTCCCTTGGAGCCACTTACAAAATTGGGGATAACATGACCATTGGCGCCTCTGTTCATATGAGAAACTCGAGCGGGTATTACAATTCGCCCTTCGGCAGCACCATGTTCCCCTCACCCTTTGGCTGGTAGCAATGACGGTTCTGCTTGCCTCCCTGGCCCCTGTATTCATTATTTTATTTTATATCTACTTCAGGGACAGGTATGAAAAGGAACCCCTGGGTATGCTGATCAAAGCACTGCTCCTGGGTATTGTCATAGTGCTTCCGGTGATATTTGTTGAACGTTTGCTGATGAATCTGATGCCACAATCGGGAAAGGTGCTTGCAGCAGCCTGGCATGCCTTTGTTGTGGCAGGTACTACCGAGGAGCTTTTCAAATTTCTGGCCCTTTATCTCCTGATCTGGAAGAGTCCCAGTTTTAATGAGAAGTTCGACGGAATTGTCTATGCAGTTTTCGTTTCGCTTGGTTTTGCCGGGGTGGAGAACGTGCTTTATGTCCTGGACGGGGGGATGCAGACGGCACTGACCAGGGCCATCACGGCAGTTCCCGCTCATGCCATATTTGGCATCACCATGGGCTACTACCTGGGAATTGCCCACATGTATACGGAGCTGAGAAGCAAATACCTGCTTCGGGCCCTCCTGGTTCCCATTATTTTACATGGCATATACGATTTTATCCTGATGGTGGAAATCGGATGGCTGCTGCTCCTGTTTATTCCTTATGTGATCCTCCTCTATGTCTGGGGAATGAAGAAAATGAAAGTGCTTTCCGACTCTTCGGTATTTAAGCCGGTGGAGGAGGCCCAGGATCATCTTCTCAATTGATTTGCATCAATAGCTGTTCGGGGTCTTTGCAATTTTATTATATTTAGTAAACCCTTATTCCAAGCTATGTACGATTCAATAATCCCAACGGCCGATACCATACCGGTTCACTGGTTGTGGTTTCAGGTCTTACTTGTATTTACCTTCTTCATACATATGATCCTGATGAACTTCCTCCTGGGGGGGAGCCTTCTGACAGTATGGGATCTCCTTACCGGGAAACTGGAGAAGAGGACCTCAGGCAGCATCCCGACACTGGTTGCACTGACCGTAAATTTCGGCGTGCCACCACTTCTTTTTGTCCAGGTACTTTACGGACATTTTTTCTATTCCAGTTCTGTTATGCTGGGCGTACCATGGATCCTGGTGATTCCCATTCTGATCCTGGCTTATTACGGTGCCTACATCTTCCTGAAGCAGAACGATAAGGCACCAAAACTATCCAAGGGGGCACTGATCTTTACCTGCCTTTCCCTGCTCTATATTGCCTTTGTATTTGTGAACAACAATACGCTGGCCATTCAGCCCGACCGTTGGGGCATTTATTTTGAAAATCCCGGTGGAGGGAACCTGAATCTGGGTGAACCCACCCTCTGGTCCAGATACCTGCACTTTCTGCTGGCAGCCCTGGCCATTGGGGCCCTGGGCAGAGCAATAGCCTACCACTATTCCAAAATGGATAAAGATGAAAAAGAGGTCCAGATCAAACGGAACCTGAAGATTTTTGGATGGATCACGGTGATCCAGTTCGCCGTGGGAAGCTGGTTTTGGTTGACCATGCCTGATACCGTCTGGAAGATTTTCATGGGCGAATCCTTCTTTGCAACCCTTATGATGGTGGCCGGCTGGTTGCTGGCCCTGTTGATCCTGCACAGCGCTTTTACAGGAAGATTAGTATCAGCAATGATCCTTGGGGCCCTGGAGGTCCTGGTGATGGTTATTGTCCGTGACCTTGCCCGGGGAGCTTATTTAAACGAACTGTTCCGTCCTTCACAGCTTGAAAATGTGGGAGAGCAGTCACCCCTGATAGCCTTCCTTCTGATTTTTGTGGTGGGGCTTGTAGCCATCTACTATATGATCCGTTTGATCTTCAAATCTAAAACTTCCCAATCATGAACTATCCTGTCTGGTATCTCCCCCAACTGGGAGGAGGATTGTTTATAGCAATCATTGCAATACTGCATGTAGTTATTTCTCATCTTGCAGTGGGAGGTGGTCTTTTTCTTGTATTGACTGAAAGAAAGGCTGTAGTAACGAAAAATTCCGCCCTGCTCGAGTATGTGCGGAAGCATACCTGGTTCTTCCTTCTGCTTACCATGGTTTTTGGTGGGATGAGCGGCGTGGGGATCTGGTTTATTATCGCCCTGGTAAATCCGGCGGCCACTTCCAGCCTCATTCACACCTTTGTATTTGGCTGGGCCATTGAGTGGGTCTTTTTTATCGGGGAAATAGTGGCCCTGCTGATCTACCATTACCGTTTTGGGAAGATGGATTCGAAGTCCCATATGGCCCTGGGCTGGCTATACTTTATTTTTGCCTGGCTAAGTCTTTTTATAATAAACGGGATTCTTGGTTTTATGCTGACTCCCGGAAAGTGGATGGAAACCGGTGGTTTCTGGCAGGGATTTTTTAATCCCAGCTACCTGCCTTCATTGATTTTCCGGACCTGTATCTCATTGATTTTTGCAGGTGTATTCGGACTGGTCACAGGTGCATGGCTGAAGGACAGGGAGATGCGACAAACAGTTTTCCGTCTATGTGCGAAGTGGATGTATATTCCACTTGGCATCCTGGTACTTACGGGAATTTATTATAGCCGGGTGATTTCTACCGAATCCTTTGAAAATCTCTTCCATTTTAACCGGGAGAGCAGCCCCTTTATTACCCTGATCATCATAAGCTCTGTCTTGCTCTTTGGATTGGGCCTGTTTACACTGGTAAAGACATCACAGTCTGTTCAGAAAATCGGGGCGCTGATGCTGGTGGTGATCTGCTTTGGCTGGATGGCCGGTTTTGAATATATGCGGGAAATCGCCAGAAAACCCTTTGTGCTCTATGGCCATATGTATTCCACCGGGATCAGACCGGATCAGATGGAGACTTTGAACCGGGAGGGCTTCCTTGCCCATGCCAAATGGACGAAGATTAAGGAGGTCACCGAAGAGAATATGCTGGAGGCCGGGGCTGAAATATTCAGGTTGCAATGCATGGCCTGCCATACCTTCGATGGCTACAACGGTGTGTTGAACAAATCTGACCAGTTGACCGAACGGGGCCTGGAGGCCATGTTAACGGGTATGGGGAAGGTAAATTCCTACATGCCCCCCTTTGCCGGAACCGATCCTGAAAAGAAAGCTGTGGCCGCCTATATTTACAGGGAACTTCTGGATAAGACGACGCTTCCGGCTGTGCCGCATGAGGTGGAGCCTTTGCCGCTGGACATTCCACCCTTCGATCCCGATACCAGTGAATACGTGTTACTGGTCTGGAACGATCTGGGGATGCACTGCATTTCCGACAATGAGAAGTATTTCTCTTTCCTTCCCCCGGCCAATACCTTTAATGCGCAGCTCTTCAAAAGGGGCCCGCTCCCCCGGCTGGTTACCAGTGGTGTGACCATGGAGTATGAGGTGGAAGAGGGCTTTGAGCATCCGGAATATCACTCCATGTTCTGGGAGTATGACGAAGCCATTTTTGGTGTGGATCTGCCCGAGGGAACCGGTCTGATGGGCAAGGGAGTAAACGGGACCATGGAATTGCATGGCCCGGTATATGCGGCGCATCTGATCCCCGTGGTGCCTTATATGGATGACAAGACCTATAATCCCTATCCGGTATTTACAATCAGCGCGAAAGATGAATCCACCGGTGAATTACTTGCCGTTACAAAGGCAGTGGCCCCCACATCCACTGAAATGGGATGCAGGAACTGTCATGAAGGCGGATGGGCCTGGAACGAAGTGAGCGGAATGGCCGATCTGACAGCCATTAATATCCTGGAAGCACATGACCGGATGAACGGGACCACCCTGCTGGCAGATGCCGAACAGGGCGAGCCCAAGCTTTGTCAGTCCTGCCATGCCGATCCTGCAGTGATGGCACCCGGAAAGCCCGGTGTTTTGAATTTTTCCACAGCCATTCATGGTTTTCATGCCAACTATCTTTCAGGAATGGACCAGGAGGCCTGCAACATGTGTCACCCATCCCGTGTGGAAGGGAATACCAACTGTTTCCGGGGCAGGCACACTGACGTAGGCCTTGGCTGTACGGAGTGCCACGGAACCATGGAGGACCATGCGCTTGGATTGTTGGCCACACAGCCGGATATTGCTGCATCTGAACGGCTTGCAAGGGGACTGGAACCGGTATTTGCATATTCGAAGGAGGAGATCAAACCCAGGATGCCCTGGCTTATGGAGCCCGACTGCCGCTCATGCCACACGAATTTTAATATATTTGAGGATGGCTTTGCCGGAACTGCCTTTAATAAATGGGCTCCGGGTTTTGAGGCGCTCTACAGAAACCGAACCGATAATCACGGAGTCATGTGTTCGGCATGCCACGGATCGACTCATGCGGTATACGGAGCCATAAATAAATATGGCCTGCATCGCGATAATCAGCAGCCCCTGCAGTATCAGGGCCTGGCCGGAACAATTGGAACCCATGGGCAATGCATGGTATGCCATACCGTAGAGATGACCAGCAACGGGCACCACCGGAACATGGTAAACAGGGAGCTGCCAGCAGCTCTGGTAGAATAAGAATATGAGATACATGACCAGATACAGAATGGGAACCTTTTTATTGATGGGAGCAATGCTCCTGTCTGGCTGCAGATCCAAAGAAAAGGTATTTCCCCTTGGTGAACTCCTTCCTGAGAATGAAAAATTCTGGGAAGTGGTTCCCCGTGGCACGGTGATCGAGCGCATTGGGATCAATTTTGAATTTACGGAGGGGCCTGCATGGCATCCCAAAGGATTCCTGGTTTTTTCAGATATTCCTGGAAATACAATTTACAGGTGGACCGGTAAAAAGTTTGTTAGCTTCCGCGACTCATCCAATAACTCCAACGGGCTTCTTTTCATGGGTGGAGGCGATTTGCTGGCCTGTGAACATGCCTCCAGAAGCATTACCCGGTATTCCCCGGAGGGGAAGCTGACCACTCTGGTGGATTCCTATGATGGAAAAAAGCTGAACAGTCCCAATGATCTCTGCCGTTCCTCCCTGGGGGCCCTCTTTTTCACAGATCCGCCCTGGGGATTGGCCGGGCGGAATGATGATCCGGCCAAGGAATTGCCCTTTAACGGCGTTTTCAGGTGGAAAAACGGTGAAGTAAGCCTGATCGACAGCACCCTCTCGTGGCCCAATGGCATCGCCCTTTCTCCAGATGAAAAATATCTCTATGTGGCCAATATGGAGATTATTCAGGAGGATGAGGGGGAACGCTACGATGTGTTCTGGATGAGATATACACTGAATGAAGATTTGGATCCTGTGGATAAGAAAGTCTTTTTCAGGGCAAAGGATACTACACTTCCGGGGGGACCCGATGGGATGAAGGTGGACCGCTCCGGAAACCTCTTTGTGACCGGTCCGGGTGGCATCCTGGTGCTGGACAGTGCAGGGGTTCATCTGGGGACCTTCTCCATACCCATTCCGGCCACCAACCTGGCTTTTGGTCCCAGGGAGCGTGAAATATTTGTGACCGCAAGGTCCACCGTATACAGAATTAGCATGAAGTAAGCGATGCATAAAGCAAGGGATCATATACTGATTATTTTCGGAGCCTCGGGTGACCTGACCAGGCGGAAGCTTATTCCGGCCCTTGGCGAGCTGCAAAAACTGGGACTTTTGCCCGATAGATTTGCAGTACTTGGCGTGGGGAGAAGCAAACTCGATGACAGTACTTTCAGGGACTTGATTTCCGCTCACATGGAAGATGCAGAGAAGATGCTTCCACTGCTGCATTATTACTCCATGGATACCAGGTCCGCTGAAGATTTCAAAGGTCTGGCTCGTCATCTGGAAGAGATGAGTTCGGAGCTGGAGATCGATCCCAGCTATTTGTTCTACCTGGCTACGCCACCCTCGCTCTACGAGCTTATTCCCCGACTGCTTTCCGGGGTTGGACTTACAGCTGAAACAGGGGGGAGCTTCAGAAGGATCATCATTGAAAAGCCCTTCGGTACGGATTATCTTTCGGCCACTGAATTGAACAAGAAGCTACTTTCTCATCTGAAGGAGCACCAGGTGTATCGCATTGATCACTATCTGGGAAAGGAGACTGTGCAGAATGTGCTGGTGACCCGCTTCTCCAATGGAATTTTTGAACCCCTTTGGAACCGCAACTATGTACAGCATGTGGAGATCACATCCTCAGAGAGCCTGGGGGTTGGTACCAGGGGTGGATACTATGACGACTCGGGTGCACTGCGCGATATGTTGCAGAACCACCTGCTTCAGCTGGTGGGGCTGGTGGCCATGGAAGCCCCAACAGTGATCAGTTCCGATGCCATCAGGAACGAGGTTCTGAAAGTATTCCAGTCCTTCCGGCCCATTACCGGAAAGGCCATAGAGGACCAGGTTGTCAGGGGACAGTACCTGGCATCCCATGTACGGGGAGAGGCCATGGCCGCCTACCGTTCAGAAGAAGGGGTCCCACAGGAGAGTCGGACCGAAACCTATGTGGCCATGAAATTATTTATCGACAACTGGCGATGGGGTGGTGTTCCCTTTTTTATTCGAACGGGTAAAAGACTGCCCACCAAAGTAACTGAGATCGTCGTCCATTTTAAACCCTCTCCCCACACCCTGTTTCTCGATCAGGAAAGTGATGCCATAAAGGGAAACCAGCTGATTATCAGGATACAGCCCAACGAGGGGATCCTTTTGAAATTTGGAATGAAGGTGCAGGGAGCCGGGTTCAAAGTACAGAATGCCAATTTGGATTTCTATTACAAAGATTTGACCGACAGCTATATCCCGGCAGCCTACCAGCGTCTTCTGCTGGATTGCATGCAGGGCGACAGCACACTCTATACCCGTGGCGATGCCGTAGAGGAAGCCTGGCGCTTTGTGGATCCCATTCTCAAGGCCTGGAAGGAAGATCATTCCATCCCCCTGCATGGATACCCCTGTGGCACCTGGGGGCCCGAAGTGGCGGATCTGATGTTTGAACAGGAAGGCTATACCTGGCGTTATCCTTGTAAGAACCTGGCCGATGATGGTCTTTATTGTGAGCTGTAATGGAAAGGAAGAGGAATTATATCTATCCGGATAAGGATACACTTGTAGCCGCTTTTACCTGTGAGTTTTCCAACATATTGAAGGAGTATGCAGAAGAGGGGAGACAAATCCACATCGCCCTTTCAGGAGGATCCACTCCGATTAGCATATTCAGAAAGCTTGCTGAGCAAACCAGCCGGGAGGAATGGTCTCATGTGAGCCTTTACTGGGGAGATGAACGCTGCGTTCCTCCCGATGACCCCGAGAGCAATTATGGCAATGCGCGGAAAGAATTGATTGATCCGCTGGGACTGGATAAGGCCCTGATCCACCGGATCAGAGGCGAAGAGGATCCCCGTGAGGAAGCTGAGCGTTATGGAAATGAGCTATTAAAGTTTCTGCCGGGCGAAAGTGGCTTTCCGGTTTTTGACTGGATATGGCTTGGTCTGGGAGCAGATGGTCACACCGCCTCTATTTTTCCCCAGGAGATTGAATTATGGACTTCGGGATCGCCCTGTGTGTTTGCGCATCACCCCAATTCGGGTCAGTCAAGAATTTCACTGTCGGGGGGAGTGCTAAACGCAGCAAAGCGAGTCACCTTTATCACCACAGGAGAGCAAAAAGCCCAGGTGGTCCGGGAGATTTTCATGAAGGAGGGGAACTATAATCAATACCCGGCATTTTATGTGAACCCGGCATCCGAAGACCTGGAATGGTACATGGATCAGGATGCGGCCAAGCTACTCTGAGATGGACAATCCGCATACCCTTGAATATGCCAGGGCCCTGGACCGGGATGATCCCCTGCGACACTTCAGGGAGGAATTTGCAATCCAGGATCCTTCCATGGTCTACCTGGACGGGAATTCCCTGGGACGCCTGCCTTTGAAGACGCTTGATTATATGGATCGTGCCACCAGGAAGCAGTGGGGCGAGAAGCTGATACGCAGCTGGAACGAAGGATGGTATACACAATCGATCCGCCTGGGAAAGAAAATAGCCCGGATCATCGGGGCCCATCCCGATGAGGTGATCGTTTCCGATTCCACCTCGGTGAATCTCTATAAACTGGCCTATGCCGCCTTAAGAGCCAGGGAAGACAAAACGGAGATAATTTCGGATGATATGAATTTCCCCTCTGATCTCTACATCCTCCAGGGCCTTGTCAGGCAGTTTGGTGAACCCTACCTGTTGAGACTGCTGAAATCGCCTGATGGGATTGCCTCGGATATGACCGAACTGGTCAGGATGCTTAATCATAACACGGCTTTGATTTCCCTCTCACATGTTGCCTTTAAAAGCTCCTATATGTACGATATGGAGCGGGTGACCGAATTGGCCCACCTGCACAATACCCTGGTCCTGTGGGACCTCAGTCATTCGGTTGGGGTGGTCCCGGTTGATCTGAACAAAGCGAATGTGGACCTGGCCGTAGGTTGTACCTATAAGTATTTGAATGGTGGACCGGGTTCGCCAGCTTTTCTCTACGTAAAGAGGGAGTTGCAGGAGCAACTGGAGAATCCAATTCAGGGCTGGTTTGGCGAAAAAAATCCTTTTGAATTCCATCTGAATTACCGCAGGCCCGAAGGAATCCGAAAGTTCCTGGCAGGAACACCACCGGTACTTTCCTTATCGGCCCTGGAACCTGCCCTGGATATGATTATGGAAGCGGGGATCGCCTCCATCAGGCAAAAAAGTGTGGCGCAAAGCGAATATTTACTGTCCCTGGTGAAGCCCTGGAAGTCTGGCAGCGGGATCCGGGTGGGTTCGCCGGAACTCACTGAGAAGCGGGGATCCCATATCTCCCTGAAGCATGCAGAGGCTTACCGGATTTGCCGGGCCTTAAACGATCCCGGACTGGGGACTTGTGTGGTGATCCCCGACTTTCGTGAGCCCAATAATATCCGTATGGGCATCAGTCCCCTGTACACCTCATATGAAGATATCTATTTGGCAGTGATGCAGTTGAAAGAGATTGTCGAAGGAAAGTTTTATGAAAACTATCCGCAGACCAGGGACCGGGTGACCTGAACTCCTGTTCATACCGAATCTATATAAGCCTGTTTTTAACATTTCGAATGCAACCATTCGGGTAGCTTTTCGTTTTGTATACATACAAAACCTGACCCTATGGCTTCATTAACTGAAATTTCAGGCGAATTGGGACGTAAACGTGCGGCCCACCTCTTGCGAAGGGCCACCTTTGGGCCCACCATTGCGGAGATCGATCAGTTTGCTACCCTAACAGCTCCTCAGGCGATGGCGCTGTTGCTGGATGATAGCGCTGCAGATCCGTCTCCTCCCATCGATGTGCTGACCGGCTCCACCTGGGTGGATCCCACCGCTGTGGATGGTCCCCCGCATGCAGGAGACTCCAACAGCGAACAGGACCAGTTGTTCGAGTATTTTCAGGCCTGGCACCTGGATGTAATGCGTAAGGCCCCGCTAACGCTTAAAGAACGTATTACCTGGTTCATGCATACCCATTTACCGGCACGATGGACCGAGATCAACCAGAGTGAGGCGATCTATTATCAGAATTGCCTGTACAGGCATTATGCCTACGGCAGTTTCAAGGATCTCTTTAAAAAGATCTGTGTGGATAATGCCATGCTCCGTTACCTGGACGGTTATTCCAACAAAAAGAATTCTCCCAACGAGAATTTTGCCAGAGAGATGTTTGAGCTCTATAGCATTGGAAGGGGAGAGCAGGTGCTTGAAGGAGATTATACCAATTATACCGAGGAGGATATCAAGGCTGCCACCCGGGTCCTGACAGGCTGGGGACTTGATGAAACCTATAGTTATATTGATCCTGATACAGGATTGCCGGCAGGAAAAATGGGATCCCAGATGGCCGGAGATGGAACAACTGAACTGGCCACCGAGCATGATACGGAGCCAAAAACTTTCTCTTCCAAGTTTGGCGGGACCATCATTCAACCCGCTGCCGTGGTGGAAGGGTTTGCAACTGTGGAAGCGGCTTATACCGAGTTGGATGAGATGATCGAGATGATCTTTGCAGAGCAGGAGACCGGCCGCTTCATCGCCCGGAAACTCTATCGCTTCTTCGTCTATCATTTTATTTCGGAAGAGGTTGAAAATGATATCATTGGACCTCTCGCGCAGACGCTGATCGATAATGACTACAGCATCCAGGAACTCTTGAATGTGCTTTTGAAGAGCCAGCATTTTTATGACCAGGATGATTCCGTGGTGGAGAACGACATTGAAGGTGCCCTGATTAAATCGCCGGTGGATATTTTTACAGGCCTTTGCCGGATGTTTGAAATTCAGTTCCCGGACCGGGAAAGCAATACGGAGACCTTCTACGAAGATATGTCCTACGCGGTCTCCAAGCTGGTGGATCAGGGACTCAATTTCTATGAACCTTTCGAGGTGGCTGGCTACCCGGCCTATCACCAGATGCCCGGATATAACAGGAACTGGATCACCACCTATGCCCTGGCTTACCGCTACCAGATGGGGGGAGTTCTGATGAAGACCCTGGACCAGTCTGCCGAGCGGAGTTTCGAACTGGATATTGTTGACTGGGTGGAGAACTCGGGCAATATTTCGAACCCATTTGATGCTGAGGTGATTATGGATGTGCTGGTGGGCAATCTGTTTGCGGTTGAACTGACCCAGGAGCGCTATGATTATTTCCTCTATACGGTCTTTCTTGATCATCCGGAGGACCATTCCTATGCGCTCGGCCAATGGACCTCGGTCTGGAATGCTTATGACAATGGAGGGGAAGATACCACGGTACGAAGTCTGCTGGAGCGACTGTTCTCCGCGCTAATTGAAACACCAGAATTTCAAATATACTAGGCTATGAAAAGAAGAAAATTTATACGGAATGTGGCCTTTGGAAGTGCTGCGGGAATGTCCCTGGGCGGGGTCCCATTGAACCTGCTGGCTGCAAACAGCCCGATGGCCAGGTTTGCTGCGGAAAGTACAAATGATAAAGTTCTGGTATTTATCCAGTTACACGGAGGGAATGATGGGCTGAATACCCTGATTCCCATCTCCCAGTATGATGAATACTATGATTTGAGACCAAACATAGCCATCCGGCATGACGGAACCCGCTCTTACCTGAATGTGGATGAAACTGTGGATTATAATGCCCAGGTGGGACTGCATCCCGATATGCTGGCCTTTAAGGAAATGTACGACCAGGAGAAGGTGGCCATTATCCAGAACGTGGGTTACCCCGATATGAACCTGAGCCATTTCAGGGGCAGGGATGTGGTATTTATGGGAGGAGACGAAGGGGAGAACAACCAGTACAGTTCCGGATGGATGGGGCGCTACCTGAACAATATCTATCCCGGCTATCCCGATGCCTTTCCCAGCCAGACCATGGAGGATCCCCTGGGGATCGAATTAAGCGGAACCCTTTCCCTGGCCTTTCACCGGGAAAACGGCATCCCCATCGGACTGAATATTGGAAGTCCGGATCAGTTTCACGAGCTGATCTCCAGTGTGGGGGTTGATCCCCCCATTGCATTTCCCGATAGTCATGCCGGTGAGGAACTTCGTTACATCATGGAGTTTGAAAAGAAATCCAACCAGTATGCCGGTCGGCTGAAAGAAGTGTATGATGCCGGAAGCAACTCCACGGTTGAGTACCCTGAATCCTATCCCTATGCCTCACCCATCCGGGCCAATGGTCTCAGCTCCCAGCTGCGGCTCATTGCCAGACTGATCAAGGGGGGCGTAAAAACCAAGATTTTCCTCTGCCGCATCGGGGGCTTTGATACCCATGGAGAACAGGTGGATGAGAATGATTCAAGTCTGGGAACCCATGCCGCCCTGCTTTATAATATGTCCGGTGCAGTGAAGGCCTTCTACGATGACCTGAACCAGCTTGGAATTGATGAGAAGGTTCTCTCTCTCACTTTTACCGAGTTTGGTCGCCGGGCCAAATCCAACGACAGCTACGGAACCGATCATGGAACGGCCACTCCGGTCTTTGTATTTGGTACCCAGCTGAACAATGGGATATACGGGGTGAATCCTTCGCTGAAGCCGGAAGACATGAATAACTACAACCTGATCTATAATATCGATTACAGGCAGATCTATACCTCCATTATCCAGGACTGGTTTGAAGGAGACGATCAGGCCCTGATCGATACCGGTTTTGATGATTGGGTGGATACGCGCTTGCCCATTGTCGATACCGGGGGGACCCATGCCTATAGTCCGGGAAAGAATCCCACCTCCCTTTACCTCTATCCGAACCCGGTGCAGGACATGCTCCATATACAGTACAACCTGGAATTCAGGGGAAGTGTTAGCTTACATGTCGTCGATGGTGCAGGCAGGAAGCTCAAGTCGGTGCAGCATGAGGGAATGTTTGGTCCCAATGCAAGTATCCTGGATGTTTCGGATCTGAAAGAGGGCATGTACCACCTGCAAATGATCCATAAGGGAAAAAGGATTCACAGCAGCTTTCTGAAGTTGTAGTTAGTCTTCTTCAGGAACAAAGAGGCCCGGTGGCATTTTAACCAGGAGGGGACGCTTGTATTTGCCCAGGGTATAGATACCTGCCAGGATGGCGATGCCCTGATCTGCAGTCTGGATAAGATCCCGTACCTCCACACGTTCGTCAAAGTCTCTTGTATGCGTGTTTAACAGGCTGTCCGACTCCAGGGCATATTGATACACCACCAGGGAGTTATCGTTGGTCTGGGATGCAAACAGGGAGAAGTTTTCCGTATCCGTAGTAAGCTGCAGGGGCATCACGGCTGCCCGGTAGGTCAGTTCATACAGGGTTTCGGCAGGCATATCCTTGATGTTCTCACTGCTTAGCACATCAACTTCGGCTCCGGCCATGATGTAATTGTTTCCTTCATAGTAGGAGGTGAGCCCAAACAGGGTTCCTGACTTCTGGATCAGAGAACTGATCCCTTCTTCTGTCTGGTATGAATATATATTTCCAAGGGCCGATAAAGAGGTCCCGTCAAGGAAAACAGTCCGCAGGGTATAGTTATAAAAACAATTCACAAAGTAACCGGAAGCAGAGCTGTTGCTGTAGGACCCTATGAAGAAGGGATAGTCCTGCCCCATCTTGTTCAGATGCTGCTGTATCGGATATGCCAGTTGGTCGGTATTTACATGCAGCCTGTTACTTTGTTGCAGTTGAAAGTTGCTGTTGTACTTGGCAATCCAGGAGGCATCGGTAATAAAATCATAGCCCAGTACCAGGAGGTTTCCCTGCTCATCGGTATAGGAATACAGGGGCATGGTGATATCAAGGGCCTGCTGTGCGGTTTCAGATCCGCTGGAAGGGTCAACTGTGACCACGTAGGCGTTAAATTGCTGATCCATGGCCACAAAGCTCAGGGTTCCGTTCTGAAGGATCAGTTGTGAAGAGGGAGCCAGCCATTGGTAGTCCATGGTCCAGCTGACCACTCCCGAGGAAGAGGTGCGAACCAGTGAAGTATAGGGATATTCAATGTCGGCATTTTCGTCTTTCACAGCGGAGAGAATAATAAAGCTGCCATCGGGCATTTCCACCACGCTTTCGGGATAAAGGGCCAGTTCTTCATCCGGGTGGTTATAGATTTTTACGAATCCATCTTCGGGCAGGATGTCACTCTGGTTTATCTCACAGGCTGTTACAATCAGCAGCAGGATGCCAGCAAGTGTTATATGGCTTAATAGTTTACTCATGTCATTAATAAAAGCATTCAACATTGCTGTAGTGCTTCTGTTTCGAAAGCGAGAAGAGGACGGAGAGATTAATCTGGATGTCATTAAGCATAATGTCGTCCTGGGCAAAGGTCTCACCACCTCCGGTCTCAAATCGATCGGCTTTGTTGGTTATATTATGCAGGCCCATATGGTATCCCACATTCAGGTCAAGGATCACATACCTCAGATCAATATAGGTCCCGGCCACAGCACCGGCCGTAAACCTGGAACTTATGAAAGTTTGGTTGGATGCATCAAGTGAGCCCAGGAGATTGCTGTAAGCAATTGAAGCTCCGGCATAGGGGCGGAAGCGTTGCAGGTCAAATCTGTATCGGACCTCCAGTGGAACAGTGAAGTAGCGAAGCAGGTAGGGGGTTTCCTGTTCCACCGTTTCATTTGAAAATACAAGCTCATTGAGCTTGCTGAACCTGTAGGTATAGGTGCCGGGTTTCAGGGCAACTATAAGATAATCATTGAACCATTCAATCTGAACAAAATATTGATTTCCAATATTCTGAAATATATCCGAATAGGTATTCAGATAAGTGTCCCCGCTCAGGTCCTCATATATATTATAGGGCTCCAGATCAACGATTTGAGCAGAGTTGACCCCGCCTCCAAAACCAATCCTGAGCTGGTTTAAAAAGCCTGAATTCTGCGCAGAGATGCTGTAGCTTAACATCAATCCCAGCAGGATAATAAGAGTAGTTTTAGTGTTTCTCACCTTATCAAAACAGATTTAATGCAAAAAGGTTGCATCTAATTGTCTTAAACGAACAAAAGGCAAGTATGTTATAGCTCCGGGGCAAAGAATGCCCCGGAGATATGGCATTTGTTACAGGGAAGCAATGATCTTATTCAGGTTG
>Ga0180435_10001223_pt1 | contig 26932 bp, 23 predicted proteins | sample SS_ome_3_FD_132467 | JGI IMG/M metagenome (GOLD analysis project Ga0180435, IMG submission 132467) | Hypersaline lake sediment archaeal communities from the Salton Sea, California, USA - SS_3_S_1 metaG | ecosystem: Environmental > Aquatic > Non-marine Saline and Alkaline > Hypersaline >... | reverse complement strand
CGGCCTGGGCAAAAGGGAAAAGTTCACACTGGCGCGGTTCCAGCAGGCCTGCCTGAAAGCCGCCGGGATCTTGCGCGATCACCCCCTCCGCAGCTGCCACGTCTGCCTGCACGACGTCGAGGTCGGCGCGCAGGAACCCGCCACCTTGCTCCGGCAGGCGGCGCTCGCCCTGCACCAGGGAAACTACTTGTACACGGTCACCAAGCAGCTGAAGGACGACGCGCCGGCGCCGCTCGAAGCGGCCTCCTTCCAGGGCGGTCCGGAACTCGAGGCAGCCCTGAACCAGGCGCGGGGATTCGCCGCCGGTTTCGAGAAGGCCAAGATGCTGGGCGACCTGCCGCCCAACATCTGCACCCCGGCCTTCCTCGCGCAGGAAGCCGCCGCGATCGCCAAGGCCTACGACCGCGTCGAACTGGAAGTGCTCGAGGAGAAGGAAATGGCCGAACTGGGCATGGACGCGCTGCTCGGCGTGTCCCGCGGCAGCGCCCACGATGCCAAGCTGATCGTGTTGAACTACCGCGGCGCTGCCGAGGACCGGCGCCCCGTGGTGCTGGTGGGCAAGGGCATCACGTTCGACTCCGGCGGCCTGTCGCTCAAGTCCGGCGAGAACATGATGCAGATGAAGTACGACATGTGCGGCGCCGCCGGCGTGATCGGCGCCTTCGTCGCCTGCGTGGCGCTGCAACTCGAGATCAACGTAATCTGCATCGTGGCGGCCGTCGAGAACATGCCGGACGGCGATGCCTACCGTCCGGGCGACGTGCTTACCAGCATGTCGGGCAAAACCATCGAGGTGCTCAACACCGACGCGGAAGGCCGGTTGGTGCTGTGCGACGCTATCACCTATGCCGAGCGCTTCGATCCCGATTGCGTGATCGACGTGGCGACGCTGACCGGCGCCTGCGTCATCGCGCTGGGCCACCACGCCAGCGGCCTGATGAGCAACGACGACGAACTCGCCGACGCGCTGCTGGCGGCCGGCGACGCAGCCGTCGACCGCGCCTGGCGCCTGCCGTTGTGGGAGGAATACCAGTCGCAGCTGGACTCGCCGTTCGCCGACATGAAAAACATCGGCGGCATGCCGGCAGGCGTGCTGACCGCGGGTTGCTTCCTGTCCCGCTTCGCCGAGGACCTGCGCTGGGCCCACATCGACATCGCCGGATCCGCCTGGAAATGGGGCAGCAACGACGGTGCGACCGGTCGCCCCGCCGGGCTGCTGGCGCAGTTCCTGCTGGACCGCGCCGGCTGACGACCCGCGATGGACCCCGCCTGCCAGGTCGACTTCTACGTGCTCGCCCGGCCCACGCAATCGGCCGGCGAACTCGCCTGCAGACTGGCGATGAGAGCCTGGGAACAGGGCCACCGCGTGCTGGTGCGGGTCGCGAACGAGGAACACGCGCGCCGCCTGGACGAGCAGATGTGGGACTGCCCGGCAGGCCGCTTCCTGCCGCACGGCCGCGGTGGCGCGGCGGCCAGCGCGCCGGTCGGAATCGAAACCGCGGACAACCGGGTTCCGGGCGAACGTGACCTGTTGATCAACCTCTGCGTCGAACCGGTGGCGGACGTGAACCGGTTTCGCCGCCTGCTGGAAATCGTGCCGGCGGAACCAGCCCAGCGCGACGCATCGCGCGAGAAGTTCCGGAACTACCGGGCGTTGGGGCTCAGCCCCGAAACCCACCCGATGGGATAGACAATCATCATGGACAAAAGCTACGACCCCCACGCCATCGAAGAAAGCTGGTACCAGACCTGGGAGGAAAAGGGCTGGTTCGAACCGTCCGGCCAGGGCGAGGCCTACTGCATCATGCTGCCGCCGCCGAACGTCACCGGCAGCCTGCACATGGGGCATGCCTTCCAGGACACGATCATGGACGCGCTCATCCGCTGGCAGCGCATGAAGGGCGCCGACACCCTCTGGCAGCCCGGCACGGACCATGCCGGCATCGCCACGCAGATGGTCGTCGAACGGCAACTGCTTGCCGAGGGCAAGTCTCGCCACGACCTGGGCCGCGAGCGTTTCGTCGAGGCCGTCTGGAACTGGAAAGAGCATTCCGGCGATCGCATCGGGCAGCAGATGCGCCGGCTGGGCTCCTCGGTCGACTGGTCGCGGCACCGTTTCACGATGGACGAAGGCCTGTCGCAGGCCGTGCAGCGCGAGTTCATCACCCTGTACGAGGAAGGCCTGATTTACCGCGGCAAGCGCCTGGTCAACTGGGACCCGGTGCTGCACACCGCGCTGTCCGACCTCGAGGTCGTGTCCCGGGAGGAGCGGGGGCACATGTGGCACTTCCGCTACCCGCGCACGGACGGCAAGGGCTACATGGTGATCGCCACGACGCGGCCCGAGACGATGCTGGGTGACAGCGCGCTGGCCGTGCACCCGGACGACGAGCGCTACGCCGGGCTGGTCGGCCGGGAAGTGGAACTGCCGCTGACCGGGCGCACGATCCCCATCATCGCCGACGACTACGTCGACCCCGAGTTCGGCTCCGGCTGCGTGAAGATCACGCCGGCGCACGATTTCAACGACTACGAGATCGGCAAGCGCCACGACCTGGCGATGATCAACATCCTCGACGACAACGCCGCCATCAGCGACGAGGCGCCCGAGGCCTACCGGGGCCTGGACCGCTTCGAGGCCCGCGAACGCATCGTCGAGGACATGAAAGCCCTCGGCCTGCTGGAGAAGATCGAGGACCACCGCTTGATGATCCCGCGCGGCGACCGTTCGCACGCGGTGGTCGAGCCCTACCTGACCGACCAGTGGTACGTGAAGATCGAGCCGCTGGCGCGGCCGGCCATCGAGGCGGTGGAAGACGGGCGTATCGAGTTCGTGCCCGCGAACTGGTCCAAGACCTATTTCGACTGGATGCACCGCATCGAGGACTGGTGCATCAGCCGCCAGCTATGGTGGGGGCACCGTATCCCGGCCTGGTACGACGAAGAAGGCAACATCTACGTCGGCACGGACGAGGCCGACGCGCGCGCCCGCGGCGGCCTGGCCGACGACGTGCCGCTGCGCCAGGACGACGACGTGCTCGACACCTGGTTCTCCTCGGCGCTGTGGCCGTTTTCCACGCTCGGCTGGCCCGAGCACAACGACGCGCTGGACCGCTTCTACCCCACCAGCGTGCTGGTCACCGGCTTCGATATCATCTTTTTCTGGGTCGCCCGGATGATCATGATGGGTCTGAAGTTCATGAACGACGTGCCGTTCCGCACCATTTACATCCACGGCCTGATCCGCGATGCGCACGGGCAGAAGATGTCGAAGTCCAAGGGCAACGTTCTGGACCCGATCGACCTGATCGACGGCATCGAACTCGAACCGCTGGTGAAGAAACGCACCACCGGCCTGATGCAGCCGCAGATGGCGCCGGCCATCGAGAAGGCAACGCGCAAGGAATTTCCGGACGGCATTCCCGCCTACGGCACCGACGCGCTGCGCTTCACCTTCGCCGCCCTGGCCACGACGGGCCGCGACATCCGCTTCGACCTGGGCCGCATCGAGGGCTACCGGAACTTCTGCAACAAGCTGTGGAACGCGGCGCGCTTCGTGCTGATGCAGACCGAGGGGCAGGCGGTGCAGGCCGCCGCCGAACCCGGCCTGGTGGACCGCTGGATCCTGTCGCGGATGAACCGCATGCTGGCCGAGGTGGAAACCCAGATGACGGACTTCCGCCTCGACCTGGCCGCGCAGGCGCTGTACGAGTTCACCTGGAACGAGTACTGCGACTGGTACCTGGAACTGTCCAAGGCGGCGCTGCAGTCGGACGACGAGGCGGCGCGCGCCGCCACGCGGCACACCCTGCTGTCCGTGCTGGAAACCACGCTGCGCGCGATGCACCCCATCATGCCCTTCATCACGGAGGACATCTGGCAACGGCTGCGTCCGCTGCTCGGGCTCACGGGGGAGACCATCATGTTGCAGCCGTTTCCGCAGGCCGGCACAACCGATCCGGACGCCGAGGCTGACGTCGGCTGGCTGCAGAACGTGATCCAGGGCGTGCGGCGCGTGCGCTCCGAGCTGAACCTGCCGCCGGCGCGCACGCTGGACGTCTGCTTCCAGGGCGGCGGCGAGGCCGACCGCGACCGCCAGGGCCGGTTCGAGGCGGCGCTGGGCTCGCTGGCGCGGATCCAGTCGGTGCAGTGGGTGGGTGACGATTTCGACACGGCGCAGTGCGCGGTCGCCCTGGTCGGCGAACTTAAGGTCCTGATTCCTTTGAAGGGGCTGGTCGACGTGGACGAGGAGCTGGCGCGCCTGAACCGGCAGTTGCAGAAGGAAAAGGCCGAGCTGAAGAAATCCGAGGGCAAGCTCGGCAACTCGCGCTTCGTCGACAACGCGCCCGAAGCCGTGGTGGCCCAGGAACGCGAGCGCCTGGCCACGCACCGGGCGAACGTCAGCAACCTGGAGCGCCAGGTCGGACAGATGGAGGCCTTGCGCTAGAGCTTCAGGCGCATGACGATCGCGTCCTCGCGCCCAGCGCCTTTGCTGTAATAGCCCGGCCGCTTGCCGATCACGGTGAAACCGCTGCGCTGGTAAAGCCGGATCGCGTCGCGGTTGCTGGGACGCACCTCGAGAAAAATGCTTTCGCAACCGTGCGCCAGCGCCAGCCGCACGACGTGCTCCAGCAGAATGCCGCCCAGGCCGCGCCGCTGCCACGAGGGGGCCACGCAGAGGTTCAGCAGGTGGGCCTCTTTAGCCGCGTGCGTCAGGATGCAGTAACCGACCAGGCTGGCGTCCGCCTGCAGACCCCAGCACTGGTAACCCACCCGCAGGCAGTCGGCGAAGATCCCCCTTGTCCACGGATGCGGGTATGCCTCGAGTTCGATTTCCATCACGCGGTCGAGATCGGCCTCGGCCAGCGGCCGGACCAGGTAATGAAGGGTTTCGGCCTCGGCGCTCACCCGTCGACCCGGCCGGCTTCGCCGGGGTCGAGCAGCTTCCACAACGCCTGCTTGGCCGTGCCGTGCGTGGCCAGTTCGTCGAGATCGGCGACCACCGCGACCTCGGAAGACTTCAACACGGCGGGAGCGTCCGCGCCCAGCAGCTGTCGGGCCGTTTCCCGGCCGAAGACGACGACCCGCGTGATCAGTCCGTTCCCGATGGCCTGCTCGAGGGTGGGCGCATCCGGCAGGCCTGCAGGATCGGGCCAGCCCCAGGTCGGGTCGTCGCCGACCGCGCGCGCGATATCGGCCGCCAGGGCCGTTTCCCTGTCGCCGGCGCGGGCGCATACCAGCAGGGTGCTCCCCTCGCCCGGCGCCAGGGCCAGGCGGTCACGCCGCGCCGGAGACGACCGCGCGACCCAGACGTCGAAACCCATCGCTTCGAGGTAGGCCTGCTTCCGCGGGTCAATCATCCCGTTTCTTCCGCCGCTCCCTGCGGGTTTTCCATTGCCGTATGCCGAGCAGCGTCATGACCAACCCGGAGACGACGTACACGACGCCCATCGCGGCGAGCATCGTCGGCGGATCGATCGCCAGCAGAACGAAAACCAGCACGACCAGGAACAGGAAACCGACGGGTATCCGGTCACCCCGCGGCCAGCTTTTGAAACTGAAATAACGCACCCGGGAAAACATCAGCAAACCCAGCACCACGGTGACGACCAGCATCAGCCAGCGGACCGTTGCGCCCTCGACACCCTGGTCGTTGAAAAACCAGACGATGGAAACCAGCGTACCCGCGGCCGCCGGCGATGCCAGCCCCTGGAAATAAGTCTTGTCCGCGTTCTGGGCCTGCGCGTTGAAACGCGCCAGGCGCAGCGCGGCGCAGGCCGCGAACAGGAACGCCGCGAGCCAACCGAGCTTGCCCGCCAGCGGCGAGACGTCGCGCAAGGTGGAAAGCGACCAGTTGAAGGAGAGCAGGGCCGGCGCGAGGCCGAAGGAAATCAGGTCGGACAGGCTGTCGTACTGCACGCCGAACTCGCTCTGCGTGTTGGTCAGGCGAGCGACCCGGCCGTCCAGGCCGTCCAGTACCCCGGCCACCACCACGGCCACCGCCGCGGTTACGTACTGCCCGTTGATGCCGGAAATGATGGAATAGAAACCGGCGAACATCGCCGCCGTGGTCAGCGCGTTGGGCAGCAGGAAAACACCTCGGTGCACTTTTTTGTCGTTGGATTCCATCGTTCGGTCTGTCGCATCGAAACCGGGAGGAATCATACCATCAATGCCCGCGCCGATACCGTCAGGGCGCGCAGACCCCCTTGGTCGGATACCGCCCCGGAATCAAGCCATCGCCGGCGCTTCTGTGCTATAAATTGGTCTCAAACCACCGATTGGTGCGAACCATGAAAAAGGGATTCCGGCAAACATCGAGCCGCATGGTCGTCCTGGCCGGCGCCGCGCTGGCTTGCGCGCTGAGCTTTTCCGCGGCGGCCGACCAGGTGTACACCTGGACCGACGAGAACGGCGTCACCCACTTCAGCGACCGGGAGCCACCGGACACCGACACCCAGGTGATCGACATGGCGGAAAAATCCGGAGGCGTAACCTACTCGAAGCCGCAGGAAGCGAGCGATGGTGAAGCCGTGGCCGAGGACACCACGGCGTCCGCCGGGGCGGACGCGACGCCCGGGCAGCAGCGCCGCGAGCAGATCGCCGCCAGCAGTGCGGAACGCCGCGCCGCGCAAGCGGATCAGAACGCGATGTGCCAGAAACAGCGGGAATTGCTGGCCCGGCTCGAACCCGCCCGCCGGGTGTACTACACCGACGACAGCGGCCAGGAGGCGCGCATGACCGACCAGCAGCGCATGGATGCGATCACCGAGACCCGGAACTACATCGCCCAGTATTGCGATTGACCCGGCCCCTGCCAATGAGGGCCCGGTGAAGGTAGAATCAGCGGTTTGATTTTCCAGGAAGCCGACCGCGGATGAAAACCAGCAAATTCCACCTGATGACCACCCGGGAGACCCCGGCGGACGCCGAGATCGCCAGCCACCAGCTGATGCTCCGCGCCGGCATGATCCGCAAGCTCACCGCCGGCATTTACACCTGGACTCCGCTCGGCTGGCGCGTGCTGAAGAAAGTCGAGCGCATCGTGCGCGAGGAAATGGACCGCGCGGGTTACCTGGAACTGCTGATGCCGGCCGTGCAGCCGGCGGAGCTGTGGCAGGAGACCGGCCGCTGGGACGATTTCGGCAACCAGTTGCTGAAGATCCACGACCGCGCGGGCCGCGGCTACGTCTTCGGCCCGACGCACGAGGAAGTCATCACCGACCTGGCGCGCAACGAGCTGCGCAGTTACAAGCAGCTGCCGGTCACCTTCTACCAGATCCAGACCAAGTTCCGCGACGAGATCCGGCCCCGCTTCGGGGTGATGCGGGCGCGCGAGTTCCTGATGAAGGACGCCTACTCTTTCCACATCGACGAGGCGAGCCTGGACGAGACCTACTGGGAGATGTACGAGGTGTACTCGCGCATTTTCACCCGCGCCGGCCTCGAGTTCCGGGCGGTGCGCGCCGACACCGGCGCCATCGGCGGCAGCCAGTCGCACGAGTTCCACGTGCTGGCGGATTCGGGCGAGGACCAGATCGCCTTCTCGACGGAGTCCGACTTCGCCGCCAACGTCGAATTGGCCGAGGCCCTGGCGCCGGAGGGCGATCGCCCGGAGCCCGGCGAGGCCATGCGCCTGGTCGACACGCCCGACGCGAAAACCATCGACGACCTGGTGCAGCAGTTCGACCAGCCCATCGAGAAAACGGTCAAGACCCTGGTGGTCGAGGCCTCGGACGAGGTGGAGGCCGGCTTCGTGGCCCTGCTGGTGCGCGGCGACCACGTGCTGAACGAGTTCAAGGCGGTCAAGCTGCCGCAGGTGGCCAGCCCGCTGCGCTTCGCCGAGGACTCGGAAATCCGCGACGTGATGGGCGCGGGCCCGGGCTCGCTGGGCCCGGTGAACTGTCCCATCCCCTGCGTGGTCGACCGCACCGTGGCGAAGATGGCGGATTTCAGCGCGGGCGCCAACATCGACGGCAAGCACTACTTCGGCATCAACTGGGAGCGCGACGCGGCGCTGCCCGAGGTCGCCGACCTGCGCAACGTGGTCGAGGGCGACCCCAGCCCGGACGGCCAGGGCGAAATCCGCCTGGCCCGCGGCGTCGAGGTAGGCCATATCTTCCAGCTCGGCACCAAGTACTCGGAGGCCATGAACGCGGTGGTTCTGGGCGAAGACGGCAAGTCCCACACCATGCCGATGGGTTGCTACGGCATCGGCGTTTCACGCATCGTCGCCGCCGCGATCGAGCAGAACCATGACGAGCACGGCATTTGCTGGCCAGAACCCATAGCGCCGTTCCAGGTGGCCCTGCTGCCGATGAACGCGAAGAAGTCGCACCGCGTGCGGGAGGCGGCCGAGAGCCTCTACGCCGAACTGCAGGCGGCCGGTGTCGAGGTGCTGCTGGACGACCGCAACATCCGGCCGGGCGTGATGTTCAACGACATGGAGCTGATCGGGATTCCACACCGCGTGGTGATCGGGGAACGGGGGCTGGACGACGGTGTGCTGGAGTACCGCAAGCGCACCGACAGCGAGAATTCCACGATTCCGCTGGACGGGGCGCTGGCAGCGATCCTGGAAAAACTGGCCTGAACCGCACCGACACCGCCACGGCATTAAAAAAACGGGCCGGCGGCCCGTTTTTTTTGTCCACGGGCTGGCAGACTAAACGATACTGAATGCCAGGGTACCCACACCCGCGATTCTGCAGCCCACCACGTCGCCACGCTCCAGCGGACCCACGCCGGCCGGCGTGCCGGTGAACAGCAAGTCGCCGGCCTTCAGTTCGAACAGCCTGGATAGTTCCGCGATGACCTCCGGCACCGACCAGATCATGTCGGCCGTGCTGGCGCGTTGGCGCATCAAGCCGTTGACCGCCAGGCTGATTTCGGCCGCCTGCGGGTTCCCCGCGCGTTCCGCCGGCTGAATGGGCGACACCGGCGCGGAATGGTCGAAACCCTTGGCCGTGGTCCAGGGCCCTCCGCGCTCCTTCGCGGCGGCCTGCAGGTCGCGCCGCGTCAGGTCGACACCGACCGCGTAACCGTAAACGCAGGCCCCGGCCTCCTCCGGCGCCAGGTCGCGACCGCCGCTCGCCAGGGCGACCACCAGTTCGACTTCGTGGTGCAGATTCCCGGTCGCGGGCGGATACGGCACCCGCTCAGCCGTGGTCAGGGCATCTGCGGGCTTGTCGAAAAAAACCGGCTTCTCGCGACCACTGGACCCCATCTCCCGGGCGTGCTCGGCATAGTTCTGGCCCACGCAGTAGACGCGACGAACCGGGAACCGGTGTTCCGAGCCCGCCACCGGCAGGGAGACCCGCGCCGGGGCGGCGATAACGTAGCCGCTCACGCCAGGCCACGCAGGCCGACGGCCTCGCGGATGCGGGCCAGGTAGGGCGTGGCGAAGGAGCGTGCCTTGGCGGCGCCTTCGACCAGGACTTCCTCGATCCGCGCCGGGTGGGCCACGAGTTCGTTGTAACGCTCACGCGCTTCGGCCAGTTCGCCGTTGATCAGTTCGAAGGCCTGCTGCTTGGCCTGCCCCCAGGCGATGCCGTCGGCGAAGGCCTGCCGCATCTCCTCGCGCTGCGCTTCACTGGCGAAGGCCGCGTAAATCGCAAACAGGGCCGAATCGTTCGGATCCTTGGGCTCGCCGGGTTCCAGCGAGTTGGTCACGATGCGCATGATGGCCTTGCGCAGCTGCTTTTCCGTCAACCACAACGGGATGGTGTTGTCGTAGCTCTTCGACATCTTGCGGCCGTCCTTGCCGGGCAGAACCGCCACGTGCTCGGAAGTGACCGCCTCGGGCAGCACCAGGATCTCGCCGTAGTGATGATTGAAACGCTGGGCGATGTCGCGCGCCATCTCCAGGTGCTGGATCTGGTCCTTGCCGACCGGAACGTGGGTGGAGCCGAACATCAGGATGTCGGCGGCCATCAGGATCGGGTAGCTGAACAGGCCCATGTTGATGCCGAAATCGGGGTCTTCGCCGGCCGCGACGTTGTCCTGTACCACGGCCTTGTAGGCGTGGGCGCGGTTCATCAGGCCCTTGGCCGTCGAGCAGGTGATGATCCAGGTGAGCTCGGTAATCTCGGGAATGTCGGACTGGCGATAAAAAACGGACTTGTCGGTGTCCAGCCCGAGCGCCAGCCAGGTGGCCGCGATTTCCAGCGTGGACTGGCGCACGAGCCCGGGATCCTTGTTCTTGACCAGCGAATGGTAATCCGCCAGGAAATAGTAGGAATTGACGTCGTCCTCGTGGCTGGCCTCGATGCAGGGCTTGATCGCGCCCACGTAATTGCCGAGGTGAGGAGTGCCGGTGGTCGTGATGCCGGTGAGGACCGTTCGCTTGCTCATTGGTCGCCTTTTACGCATTTCGATGTGAATCCGGTATTCTAAGGGAAACAGGGGTGCAATTTCGAAATAAAATCAAGGACGATGAGGGCCGGAATACAACCAGTTGACGCAACGCCGGAATGGCGAACCGCCGGGTTTTTTGGCACGGCGGCCTTGGCCGGTTTCTTGCTTTTCGCGCTGGCGCACGCGACACCGGCGACTGCCGGGGAGCCACCCGGTGAGACCGCCCCCCTGACGGCCGAAGAAATAGAGGAAATCCCCGAACTCGATCCCTGCGACTGGTATTTCGTCGACCAGCAACTGCCGGAGAAATCACGTGAAGTGCTGCGCAGCTGGTCCTGCTACACCTTCCGCTGGGTCGACAGCTGGTGGGGGGACGAGTACGAATTCGACGCCGACGAGGTGAACGGGTGGATGACCATCGGCGGCGAATACCGCAAGTACGACGGTTTCGACGGCCGGCTACGACTGAAGGTCAGGGCGCCGTTGCCCAATATGAGCAGCCGCTGGAACCTCTGGCTAGGCCGCCTGGACGAGGATTCCTACCTGACGGACACCATGGGCCAGGGCGGAAATTTCCTGACTCCGGGCATCACCGGCCTGCGTGAAACGGACGAAGACGACTCCTGGCTGCTGGGCCTGGGGCACCACCGCCCACGCCGCAACAGCGGCTGGGACTGGAGCGTCGGCGTGCGCCTGAACTGGCCGCCCGAGCCGTACGCCAAGCTCTGGTACTACCACTTCAGCAAGCCGAGCGAGAACACCAACCTGAGACTCCGGCAGACCTTGTTCTGGCGCAACGACGACCACCAGTTCGGCACCACCAGCAGGGGTGACCTGACCTGGCTGATGGACGAGACGAACGCGATGCTCTGGGAGGGTTCCGCGACCTGGTCGGACGACACCGAGGGCGCGCGCTGGTTCGCCGGCCAGACCTGGTACCACCTGTTCCCCGGCGGCACCGGGATGTCCTTGCTGGCTTTCGTCAAGGGCGAGACCGAGCGTGACGTACCGCTGCGCGACTACGGTTTCAACCTGATCTGGCGCCGGCCGTTCACGCGCGATTACCTCTACATATCCTTCGGCCCGAGCCTGACCTGGCCGCGGAAAAAAGAGGAGGACGTGCGGGAAATGAACATCGGCTTCGGCGTCTGGCTGGAAATGGAATTCGGCGACTGGCGGTATTGATAAATCCGCCGGGTCAGTCCGTCTCGCCAGGCGGATCGTTCGGGCAGCGCGCCAGGTCCTCGTTTGCCAGCTCGGGCGTGCCGGAAGCGTCCGCGAGTCCCCGCAGGCAGGCCATGAGGTCCGGCAGCTTCTTTCGCAGGTAGTGGCGCACCAGGAGTTTCGGCGCCGGCAACGAGGGCTGGAGGTGGGCGGTGTACTCGACCAGCAGGTAATCGTCGACGGGCTCGAACGTCCAGTGCGTCTCGAATACTTTCAGCTCGCCCTCGACCATGCGCGACTCGACCTCCCGGTAAGGGACGTATTTCGATTCGAACACGATATCCAGCTCGCCGAACGGCCAGGGCCGCTTGACGGCCTGGCGGGTCCGGCTGCGGTTCCCGACCCACTCGAGCACCTCGCAGGACCGGATGCCATCGACATAGACCATCGCCTGCTCGCAGGACAACAGGGTCTCCCACACCCGCTGCGCCGGCGCGTGCATCACCGCAACGACCCGCGCAGCGCCACCCGATTCGAATTCGCGAACGCTGCGCACGATGACCTCCCCGGCCTGCAGGCGCGGCAACCACTCCGGTTCCATGTCGAGGCTGGCCTGCCCTGACAGGAAGGGCAGCGACAGGCCGACCAGGATGTACAGCCGTTTCTTCACCGCCCCAGTATAATGGCCGGATGAATCTTCGCGCGCTCCAGTATTTCGTCAAGCTCGCCGACCTGAGGCATTTCAGCAAGGCCGCCGAGGCCTGTTTCGTCAGCCAGCCCACGCTCAGCACCCAGATCAAGAAACTGGAGGAAGAGCTGGGGGTACAACTGGTCGAGCGGTCGCCGAAGAACATCATGCTCACCCCGGTAGGAGAAGAAGTCGCCGACCGGGCAAGGCTGGTGCTCAGCGACATCGACCAGATCCGCGCCGTGGCCCGCCGCAGCGGCAACCCGGCGGACGGCGTGCTGCGTCTCGGACTTTTTCCGACCCTGGCGCCCTACTTTCTGCCCCACGTGGTGCCGGGCATCCGTGCCCGCTACCCCAACCTGACCCTGCAACTGGCGGAGGAGAAGACGGAAACGATCCTGTCGATGCTGCGGCAGGGCGGCCTGGATGCGGGTGTACTGGCACTGCCGATCAACGACGAAGGCCTGGCCATGGAACGACTGTTCGCGGAGCCTTTCGTGGTCGCGCTGCCCGGCGAGCACCCGCTGGCCGAACGGCAAAGCATCGCGATGTCGGACCTGGAGCACACGGAACTGCTGCTGCTGGAGGAAGGCCACTGCCTGCGCGAGCATGCGCTCGAGGTCTGCGCGCTGGCCGGGGCCCACGAGCGGGTCGATTTTCATGCGACCAGCATGGAAACGCTGCGCCAGATGGTGGGTGCGGGCGTAGGCCTGACATTGATGCCGCTGCTGGCCGTGAAACCGCCCATCGCCCCCACTGAGAACGTGGCCATCCGGCCGTTCGAAGACCCGGTTCCGAAACGGACCCTCGCCCTCGTCTGGCGCGGCTCTTCCGCCCTGTCCGGCTTCTTTTCGGAGCTGGCCGAAAACCTCAAGGCGCTGCCGGCAGGCCTGCTCGATTACGGCGTCTGAAGCGGGTTCACCCGACTGGATTTTGGTTTTCAGGGCGTGCTTTCCACGGAGTCGCGCCCGTGGTTTGTGCCACAAAGTCCGTTACACCATGCCCAGCCAGGATTCCGGGTGTGACTCGAGAACTGTAAGAGCGGGCTTGCCCGCGAAAAGCCCGCCGTGACGCAAGCCACACTAGCAAACAGACCGGCTACCGAAGCGGGGACCCCGCCAGCCACTCGAAGCCGCGGTCGCGGGCAAGCCCGCTCTTACACGACAATGAAGCCGCCCACGCCGACCCTTACAAGAACAGAATGGCGGATGCGCTCAGTATTCCAGGTCTTCCAGCAATTCCTGGCTCTCGTCCGGACCCTCCGGAATGTCGGCGAACAGCGGCGTGGACAGGTAGCGTTCGCCCGTGTCCGGCAGCATGGCCAGGATAACCGAGCCCGGCGCGGCCTTCTCGGCGACTTTCAGCGCGGCCGCGAACGTGCCGCCGGAGGAGATCCCGCAGAAAATCCCTTCGTTTCGAGCCAGCGCGCGAGATGTCTCGATGGACTCCTCGTCGGTGACCAGCACGTTCTCGTGGGCCACTTCGCGGTCGAGCGTGTCCGGCAGGAAATCCGGGGTCCAACCCTGGATCTTGTGCGGCTGCCAGGGCTGCCCGTCGAGCAGCGCGGCCCCGGCCGGCTCCGTGGAGACGATCTTCACCCCGGGGCGCGCCGCGCGGATCATCGCGCCGGCACCGGAGATGGTCCCGCCCGTACCGTAGCCGCTGACGTAGTAATCGAGTCGGCGATCGGCGAAGTCGCTCAGGATCTCGGGGCCGGTCGTGTTGCGGTGGAAGGCCGGGTTGGCCATGTTTTCGAACTGTTGGGTCATGAACCAACCATGTTTCGCCGCCAGTGCCTCGGTGGCGCGCACCATGCCGGTGGCCCGCTTTGCCGCCGGCGTCAGGACGACCCTTGCGCCGAGGAAACGCATCAGGCGGCGCCGTTCTATTGAAAACGATTCAGCCATCACCGAAACGAAGGGGTAGCCTCGCACCGCGCAGACCATGGCCAACGCGATACCGGTGTTGCCGGACGTGGCCTCGACCACCGTCTGCCCGGGCTTCAGCAGTCCTTTCTTCTCCGCGTCGAGAATCACGCCCAGGGCGAGGCGGTCCTTGACGGATCCCATCGGGTTGAAAGACTCGACTTTCACGTACATCTCGACACCCTCGGGTGCCAGGCGCTGGATGCGGATCACCGGCGTTTTGCCGATCGTTTCGAGAATATTCTGGTAGATCACGGGAAGGCGCTCCGCTGGAAGTCAGGAAGCAGAAAGGGTACTCCCGGGCGCATCGACTTGTCCAACGCCGGCGGGAAGCTCGCGGGGTGCCGCGGCGAACCGGCAGTTCGCCGCGGGCTGCGTTTTCCCGTTCAGAGTTCCAGCGAAACCTCGACCAGTTGCGGGTCGTCGGCGCTCGGCTCGGACTCGAAACCGAGGGACTTGACGAACTTGAGCATGCGGCGATTCTCCGCCAGCACCGTTCCGATCATGCGCGTATGGCGGCCATCGCGGGCAGCTTCGACCAGCGCCGCCATCAGTCGCCGCGCGATGCCGCGGTGCTGCCAGTCATCGGCGATCACGATCGCGAATTCGCAGGTTTTCGGGTCCGGCAGCGTGTAGTAGCGCGCCACGCCAACCTGCCTTTCCTTGCCCTGTTCCTGCACGATGGCGATCAGGGCCATTTCGCGGTCGTAGTCGATCTGGGTGAAACGCGACAGGGCTTCCGGCGTGATTTCCTGCAGGGCATACATGAACCTGAGGTAGCGGCTGCGCTCGGACAGGCCATTCACGAAATCGCGCTCGATGATGGCGTCCTCGGGACGGATCGGGCGGATGGTCACGGCCGTGCCGTCCGAGAGGTCGCTGCGCTGCACGAGTTCGCGCGGGTAGGGGTGAATGGCCATGTGATCGAACGGCCGCGCCGCCTCGTTGTAAGGCGCGACGACGATTCGCGCGTCCACGGCCACCACGCCGTCGGGGCTCGCGATCACCGGGTTCATGTCCATTTCGACGATGGCCGGCAACTCGGTTGCCATCTCCGATACGCGCAGCAACATGTTCACGAGCGCCTCCCGGTCCACCTCGGGCGATCCGCGCGTCGATTCGAGCAAACGTGCGGCCCGCGTGCGGGCGATCAGGCGGTTGGCGAGGAAGTCGTTCAGGGGCGGCAGGGCGACCTCGCGGTCCCTGAATACCTCCACCAGAGTGCCGCCCAGGCCGAAACTGATCGCCGGGCCGAAAACCTCGTCGCGCACCACGCCGATCATCAGTTCACGACCGTGGCGGCCTCGCCACATGGGCTCGATCACCACGCCGTTGAGCCGCGCCTCGGGCTTCAGCCGGGCGATCGAGGTCATCATTTCCTGGTAGGTGTTGCGCACGTGACGCGCCGACGGCAGGCCCAGGCGCACGCCGCCCACGTCGGTCTTGTGCGTGATGTCGGGCGAGTCGATCTTCATCGCCACCGGGTAACCCAGCTCCTGCGCCACCAGGATGGCTTCCTGCGCCGAGCGGGCGGGAATGCTCTTGACGATCGGAATCTGGAAGGCGGCCAGGATGGCCTTGGACTCGGCCTGGTTGAGGACGCGGCGGCCCTCGTCCATCGCGTTCTCCACGATGATGTTCGCGTTTTCCAGTTCCGGCTCGACCCCCTGCACCATCGGTCCCGGCACCTGCAGCAACTGCTGCTGGCTCTCGTGGTACGCGGCCAGGGCGGCGAAGGCCCGCACCGCCGCCTCCGGCGTGCTGTAAGCCGGGATGCCGCACTGCTTGAACATCTCGCGGGACGGCCCCACCGAGGCGTCGCCCATCCAGCAGGCCAGGACCGGTTTGCGGGTCCGCTTGCGCAGTTCACACAGGCGTTCCGCGACGTCGGTCGGAGCCGTCTGCGCCTGCGGCGTGAGCACCACCAGCACCGCGTCGACATTGCGGGAGGCCAGGCAGATCTTGACGGCGTCCTCGTAGCGTTGCGGGCTGGCGTCGCCGATCACGTCCACCGGGTTGTTGTGGGACCAGTTCTCGGGCAGGACCTCGTTGAGGTTCTCGATGGTCTTGGCGCCGAGTTCCGCCAGCGTGAGGCCGACGTCCGTGCAATGGTCGGCGGCCATCACGCCCGGTCCACCGGCGTTGGTGACGACGGCGAGGCGGTTGCCGGAGGTCCTGACGCCCGACGAGAGCGTGGCCGCGGTCGCGAAGAAATCCGTGAAGTCCTGTACCCGCAACGCACCCGCGCGCCGCAGGGCCGAGTCGAAGACCGCGTCGGAGCCCACCAGCGCGCCGGTATGCGACACCGCGGCCTTGGAACCCTGTTCGTGCCGGCCCGATTTCATGATCACCACCGGCTTGGTGCGGGCGGCGGCTCGCAGGGCGCTCATGAACCGCCGGGCGTCCTTCAGGCCCTCGATGTACAGCATGATGCTGTCGGTCGCAGGGTCCATGGCAACGAAGTCCAGGATCTCCCCAAAATCGACGTCGGCGCCGATACCTGTGGAGATCAGGCTGGAAAAACCGATTTCGTTGTTCTGCGCCCAGTCCAGGATGGCTGTGCACAGGGCGCCCGACTGCGAGATCACGGCGATCCGGCCGGGCAGCGCGTTGCCTGCGCTGAAAGTGGCGTTCAGGCCGATATCGGTGCGGATCACGCCGAGGCAGTTCGGTCCCAGGATACGCATGCCGTAACGGCGCGCCCGGCGCAGCATTTCGGCTTCCAGAGCAGCTCCCTTCGGTCCGGCTTCCGAGAAGTTGGCCGAGATCACGATCGCCGCGCCCACGCCGGATTCGCCGCAATCCGTGATGATCGACGGCACGACCTTGGCCGGCGCCACGATCACGGCCAGGTCCACCTCGCGTCCCGCCGCCGCCAGGCTGGGGAAGCAGGGCTCGTCGCCGATGGTCTCGTACTTCGGGTTTACCAGGGTGATTTCGCCGTGGAAGCCACCCGACTTGAGGTTGTTCAGTATAACGGTGCCGAGGGCGCCCTCGACGTCGCTGGCGCCGAAAAGCGCCACGGAATCCGGCTTGAAGAGTTGTCTCAGTCTGTCAACTTGCATTGTTCCATTCCCGGGGCTCTAATGTGCGCATTCCCCGCGCAATTCCACCAGAGCATGAGCACTGCATTTATTTCCCATCCTGCCTGCCGGCGCCACGAAATGGGTCCCGAGCATCCCGAATCGCCGCGTCGCCTGGATGTCATCACCGACATGCTGATGACGCTGCGCGTCCTGGATCTGCTGTCCCACTTCGAGCCGAACAAGGCAACACGCGAACAGCTGTTGCGCGTGCACGAAGCCGGCTACCTGGATGACCTGGAACGAATTGTCCCCGATAACGGTTACCGGCGAATTGATCTGGATACCCTGATGAACCCTAAGACGCTGACCGCGGCCTATTTCGCGGCCGGCGCGGCCGTGATGGGGGTCGATCTCGTCCTGAGGGGGCAGGTGAAGAACGCGTTCTGTAACGTTCGCCCGCCCGGCCACCACGCGACCGCCGACACGGCCATGGGGTTCTGCTTCTTCAACAACGTCGCCGTTGCGGCGGCCCACGCGGTCGCTGCTTACGGGCTGCGGAGAGTGGCCATTCTCGATTTCGACGTGCACCACGGCAACGGTACCGAGCAGATTTTCGACGGCGACGACCGGGTTCGCCTGTTTTCGCTGTACGAACGGGGCCTGTTTCCACTGGAAGGGGGCGAGGACCCGACGGGCGACGGAATCTTCACCGGTCTGCCGGCGGGCAGCGAGGGCGCCGGCGCGCAGGCCGCGGTCGAGAGTCGCTGGCGACCCGAGTTGGACGATTTCCGGCCCGAACTCGTGCTGGTATCGGCGGGTTTCGACGCCCACGTCGATGACGAAATGAGCAGCCTTCGGCTCACGGACGCCGACTTCGATTGGCTGACCGCTTTCTGCCTGGACGTTGCCGAGCGTCACTCGGGTGGGCGCCTGGTCTCGATGCTGGAAGGCGGCTATGACCTGCCGTCGCTGGCGCGCTGCGCTGCGCAGCACGTCCGCGACCTGGCCAGGCTGTAAACGGGATGAGTTTTACTTGACGACGGTGAGGCGGGGCCGCTTCGGCGAACCGGGGTCGTCCCCGGGACCGTCGGGCGAGTCGGGGCCGTCCTCGCGCGCGAACATCATGCCCTGGCCGTTTTCCTTGGCGTAGATCGCCAGGACGGCCTCGACCGGAACCACCACGTTGGAGGACCGCCCGGAGAAACGCGCGCTGAACGTCAGCCACTCGTTGCCCAGGTTCAGTTCGCGCACCGCGGCGGGGTCGATGTTGAGAATGACCTTGCCCTTCTGCACGGCCTGTTGCGGCACGTCCACGCCCGGAAAACCCGCATCCACCAGGATGTGGGGCGTCATGTCATTGTCGCCGATCCACTCGTACAGGGCCCGTAACAGATAGGGCCGATTGGGAGTCATGTCATCCGCCACGAAGTCTCCCGCTCAGGAGGCGTCCAGCAGCATGTCGCGCTCGGCCTGGGTGAGGCTGCTCTTGAAGGAGGCTCGCGAAAAGATCCGGTGCGCGTAGGCCTCGACCGAAGCGCCCGGCTTGCCGAGCTTGACGCCGTAGTGAGGCAGCCGCCACAGCAGCGGACCCAGCGTGCAATCGACCAGGCTGAGTTCGTCGCTGAGCACATAGTCCGACATCCTGAACAGCTCGTTGGCCGCGATGATGCCTTCCTTGAGTTGCTTGGCCGCCTTGTCGGCCGCGGCCCTGGTCGAAGCGTGCTCGATCGCCGCCGCCAGCGAATACCAGTCCTTCTGGACCCGATGGTGGACCAGGCGAAGCTGCGCGCGTGACACGGGGTCCACGGGCATCAGCGGCGGATGCGGGTAGCGCTCGTCGAGGTAGTCGTTGATGACACCGGCGTCGTACAGGACGAGGTCGCGGTCCACCAGGGTCGGGGTTTCGTTGTAGGGGTTCAGCTCGGCCAGGTCGGCGGCCGCGGATTCGTCGGCGGAAACGTTGACGATGTCGACGTTGATCCCCTTCTCCGCGAGAACGAAACGAACCCGGTGACAATCGAGTGATGTCTCCGAAGAATACAAAGCCATGGTCGAACGACCTCGAACTGCTACTGCCACATGTTTCTCCTTTTCTCGAAGCCCGCCCGGGCGATGCCGCGGCGGGCCGTTGACCCCTTGATCAGTGGACGTCCCGCCAGTACTCGATCTTGAGCAGGTAGGCGATCATCGTGAAGAACGCAAGGAACAGCAGAACCCAGATGCCCACGTTCTTGCGCTGCAGTTGCGCGGGCTCCCCCAGGTATTGCAGGAAGGTCACGAGGTCGCGGACCGTTCCTTCATATTCTTCAGGCGTCTGCAGGCCCGGACGGTGCAGCACCAGGCGGTCGACCGCCTCGTGCCCGCTTTCATCCGTCGCGTAGAGGGGCTTCTGGATGCCCTGCAACTGCCACATCACGTGCGGCATGGACGCGTTCGGCAGGACGAGGTTGTTCCAACCGCCGCTCTCGTCCTGGTAGAAAGTCAGCATGTACGTGTAGAGCCAGTCCACACCGCGCGACCGGGCTATCAACGACAGGTCCGGCGGCACCTTGCCGAGCCACTTCTCGGCGTCCGCGGGTCGCATCGCGATGTCCATGGTGTCGCCGATCTTGGCGTCGGCGAAAACGAGGTTCTCCAGCACCGCGTCTTCGCTCAGCTCCAGGTCTTTCGCGATACGGCCGTAGCGCATGTAGCTGGCGCTGTGGCAGGCCATGCAATAGTTCACGAACAGCTTGGCGCCGCGCTGCGCGGCGGCCGTGTCACGAATGTGGACGTTGGCCTGCTGCAGGTTTCCGCCACCGGCGGCGAACAGGGGGCTTGCGGCCGCGAGCATCGCGACCATGCTGATCAAAACGGCGAATGGTTTCATGTTCATCAGTGGGTCACCCTCTCCGGCAGCGGCTTGGTCTTGGCCCCCGGGCTAATGAAGTACAACAGGATGAAGAAGGCGAAGTACACGAAAGTCCAGACGCGCATTTCCACCGTCTGCGCCGGCGTGCCCTCGGCCATGCCGAGCATGCCGAGGCGCAGGAAAGCGATCACGAACAGGCCGAGCATGATCTTGTACCAGGCGCCCTTGTAGCGGATGGACTTGGCCGGTGAACGGTCGAGCCACGGCAGGAAGAACAGGATCGCCACCGAGATGCCCATCAGGATGACGCCCATCAGCTTGTCGGGCACGGCCTTGAGGATCGCGTAGTACGGCGTGAAGTACCACACCGGCTTGATGTGCTCGGGCGTGACCAGCGGATTCGCCGGCACGAAGTTGTCGTGCTCGAGGAACAGCCCGCCCGCTTCGGGCCAGAAGAAGATCACGAAAGCGAAGATCATCAGGAAGAAACCGACGCCGAAAATATCCTTGACCGTGTAGTACGGGTGGAACGGTATGCCGTCTTTCGGGATGCCGTTCTCGTCCTTGTTGGCCTTGATCTCGATACCGTCCGGGTTGTTGGAGCCGTTCTCGCGCAACGCCACCAGGTGCATCAGCACCAGGCCGAGGATGGCCAGCGGCAGCGCGATCACGTGCAACGCGAAAAAGCGGTTCAGCGTGGCGTCCGAGATGAAGAAATCGCCGCGGATCCACTCGGTCAGCGGCTCGCCGATGGCCGGGATGGCGCCGAACAGGTTGATGATCACCTGCGCGCCCCAGTAGGACATCTGGCCCCAGGGCAGCACGTAGCCCATGAAGGCCTCGGCCATCAGGGCCACGTAGATCAGCATGCCGAAAATCCATACCAGCTCGCGCGGCTTGCGATGCGAGCCGTACAGCAGGGCACGGAACATGTGCAGGTACACCACGATGAAGAAGAATGAGGCGCCCGTGGAATGCATGTAGCGGATCAGCCAGCCCCATGGCACGTCGCGCATGATGTACTCGACGGAGGCGAAGGCCAGCTCGGCGTCCGGCTTGTAGAACATGGTCAGGAAAATGCCCGACAGGATCTGCATCACCAGCACCAGCAGGGCCAGCGAGCCCATGTAGTACCAGAAATTGAAATTCTTCGGGGCGTAGTAGCCCGTCATCACGTTGTTCCAGAACGCCGAAACCGGCAGGCGGTCGTCGAACCAGGCCAACAACTTGTTGCCGCTCGTTGCGCTCGTGTTTTCTGCCTTGGCCATCACGCGACTCCTTCGGGGCTGACGCCGATCACGAGGGTGGTGTCATCGATGTAGCTGTAGGGCGGCACCTTGAGGTTGGTCGGCGCCGGCACACCCTTGTACACGCGGCCCGCCATGTCGAACTTCGACTTGTGGCAGGGACAGTAGAATCCGCCCTTCCAGTTGTCGTCGAAGGGCTGGGCGCCCACTTCCGGGATAAGCTGCGGGATGCAGCCCAGGTGAGTACAGTGCATGTTGACCACCAGGTACTCTTCGCGCAGCGCCCGCGACTCGTTCTGCGCGAACCCGGGCTGCTCCGATTGCTCGGACCCGGGATCCCGCAGCTCTGCATCCACTTCCGGCAACAGGCTCAGGCTTTCCTCGGAACGGCGCAGCACGCCGATGGTCTGGCCGCGCCACTGCACCTTCAGAATCTGGCCGGGCTGCAGACCGTCCAGCGGCACCTGCACGGGCGCGCCCACGGCCTGGGCCCGCGCGCTGGGCTGCCACGCGGAAATGAAAGGCACGGCGGCGAAACCCGCGCCCACGGCACCTACGGCAGAGGTGGTCGCGACGAGGAATCGACGCCGCTTCTTGTTCACGCCATCACTTGGCATCTGTTTCTCCGGATGGATTTGAACCCTTTGGGGTCTGTCTGTTCTGAATTGTCAATGCAGGGCACGAATTGCCTCGTGATGCCCGGCCGAAACGTGGAGTTCTGGCCGGAGCCCCCGGTCTTTCTGCGAATTGAACATTTTATCCGAAAGAAGCGATGTTAAACAACGGATTAACCGATAGAATAAGCAAATGTCCCGCCTGAACCACGCCCTGGCCTTCGTGGCGCGCGCTGTCATCGCCGGGCTGGCGCTCGCTTTCGTGGTCGTTTACCTCTGGCCGGCAGTGGAGGAACGCCTGCGCCCGGCCGAGCCCTCACCCTCCGAGCCTCCAGGCCTGCAATCCTACGCGGACGCCGTGGACCGCACCGCGCCGGCCGTGGTGAGTGTGTATACCAGCACGCTGGAGCCCATTTTCGGCCGCAACCAGGCCGACCCCGACGAACCTTTCCGGCTGTACCGGCTGATCGCGCGGCCCAGCGAAGGTTCCGGCGTCATCCTCAGCGAAGACGGCTACATTCTCACGAACCACCACGTGGTCAACCAGGCCCTGCGGATCAGCGTCGCGCTGTGGGACGATCGCACGATAACGGCACGCGTGATCGGCTCCGACCCCGCCACCGACCTGGCCGTGCTCAAGGTCGAACTGGACGGGCTGCCCGTCGCCCCGATCAATCCGGAGGCGGAACCGCGTGTCGGTGACGTGGTGCTCGCCATCGGTAATTCACTCGGACTGAGCCATACCGTGTCGATGGGCATCGTCAGCGCGATCGGACGCAACACGCTCCCATCGCTGCTGCTGCAGGATTTCATCCAGACCGACGCCGCGATCAATATCGGCAATAGCGGCGGCGCGCTGATCAACACCCGTGGAGAATTGATCGGCATCAACACGTCGAGGGCGGACGAGACCAAGGGGGCGGAAAATATTGGTTTCGCGATTCCGATCAGCCTCGCGACGCGGGTGATGGAGCAGATCATCGAGTCCGGCGAGGTGCGTCGCGGCTGGCTGGGCGCCAGTTACGGTAACCTGCAGCCCACGGCCCAACCCGACGGCTCGGCGCTGCGCGAGGGTATCGGCGTACGCGAGGTCACGCGCGGCGGGCCGGCCTGGAACGCGGGTGTCCGGCCGGGAGACCTGATTCTGTCGATCGACGGGGAGCCGGTATCCGACGCAGCGCGGTTCCTGCTCGCCATATCGGAACGGGTGCCCGGCAGCCAGGTGGAACTCGAAATCCAGCGGGGCAGCGAGACCTTTCAGACTTACGCCACGCTGATCCAGCAGCCGCCGCGTTGAGCGGCTGCCGGCTCTCGTGTCAGGCGTTGTGCACGTTGATCGAGGCCACGTTCAGCGTCAGGTTCCTCGGCGTCGCTGAAAGCCGGGCCGCCACCTTGCGGGCCATCTCGCGGTAACTGGCGCTGATCGGCGAATCGGGGTCGCTCGCCACCGTGGGCATGCCGCGGTCGAGGTCTTCCCGGATCTGACGATCCAGCGGCAACTGTCCCAGCAGGGGCAGGTCGTAGCGCTCCGCCATCGCCTGGCCGCCGCCGCTGCCGAAAATCGCTTCTTCGTGGCCGCACTGGCTGCACACGTGGGTGCTCATATTCTCGACGACACCCAGCACCGACATGTTCACCTTGCGGAACATCTGTACGGCCTTGCGCGCGTCGAGCGTCGCGATGTCCTGGGGGGTGGTCACGACGACGGAGCCCGCCACCGGAATGTTCTGCGACAGCGTCAACTGGATGTCGCCGGTGCCGGGCGGCAGGTCGATGATCATGTAATCGAGGCCATCCCAATTGGTCTCGCTCAACAATTGCTGCAGGGCCGAGGTGACCATCGGGCCGCGCCAGATCATCGGGGTATCCTCGTCCACCATGAAACCGATGGACATCACCTGCAGGCCGTGCGCCCGCATCGGCACGATACGGTTACCGTCGGTGTCAGGCGGCCCGGATACGCCCAGCATGCGGGGCATGCTCGGGCCGTAGATGTCGGCGTCGAGCACGCCGACGCGCGCACCGTCGGCTGCCAGCGCCAGCGCCAGGTTGACCGAAGTCGCGGACTTGCCGACACCCCCCTTGCCGGACGCGACGGCGATGATGTTGCGGATCTTTTCGTGCGGTTTCAGTTCGCCCTGCACCTTGTGCGGCACGACCTTCCAATCGAGGTTGACCACGGCCTTCGAGATGGCGGGATCCGCCTCGAGCGCGGCCGCGATACGCGCGGCTGTTTCTTCCCGGATGCCGTCGATAGGGTAGCCGGCCCGCAAGTCGACCGAGACCCGGTCGCCGTCGACGCCGACACCACGCAACCATCCAAGCGAGACGATGTCCTGTTCCGCGTTCGGATCCTGCACCGTCGAGAGTAATTCGCGCACCTTCTGTTCCATGCCTTCTGCCATGTTTCTTCCGTTCCTGGGAGTGGGGCGCGGGCGGCCGCGCCGGAGCCGCACATTGTATCGTCTCGGGTGTCGATCGTGAACCGCGGTCGTGAGATAATTCGCGATTCTTCAAGACACCGGGAGGCCGATCGCCGCGCCGACCGCGAGAGTGGACCACGCGATGAACGACAAGAAACGACAGATCCTGGTGACCAGCGCCCTGCCCTACGCCAACGGCGCGATCCACCTCGGCCACATGCTCGAATACATCCAGACCGACATCTGGGCCCGTTTCCAGCGCAGCCGCGGCCACGAGTGCTACTTCGCCTGGGCCGACGACGCGCACGGCACGCCGGTCATGCTGTGGGCGCGCAGCGAGGGCAAGCCGCCGGAAGAACTGATCGACCGCATGAACGAGGAGCACAAGGGTGACTTCCGCGACTTCGGCATCAGTTTCGACAATTACACGTCCACCCACAGCGAGTTCAACCGGCAGATCGTCGAGAAGATCTACGCCAACCTGGACGCCGCCGGCCACATCGCCCGGCGCGACATCGAGCAGCTGTACGACGAGCAGGAGGGCATGTTCCTGCCGGACCGCTTCATCCGCGGCACCTGCCCGAAGTGCAAGACGCCCGACCAGTACGGCGACAGCTGCGAGGCCTGCGGCAGCACCTACTCGCCGACCGAGCTGATCGACGCCCGCTCCGCGGTCAGCGGCTGCGCGCCGGTCCTCCGCAAGTCCGAGCACTTCTTTTTCCGCCTGTCGGCCTTCGAGGAGGCGCTGAAGGAATGGATGGCCGCCGGCAGCCTGCAGCCGGAGATCGTCAACAAGCTGCAGGAGTGGTTCACCGACGGCCTGCGCGACTGGGACATTTCCCGCGACGCGCCCTACTTCGGGTTCCGCATCCCGGGCACCGAGGACAAGTACTTCTACGTGTGGGTCGACGCGCCCGTCGGCTACGCCGCCAGCTTCATGGAGCTGTGCGAGCGCGAGGGGCTGGATTTCGACGCCTGGTGGGGCCCGGAATCCACCACCGAGTTGCACCACTTCATCGGCAAGGACATCGTCTACTTCCACACCCTGTTCTGGCCCGCGATGCTGAAAGGCGGCGGGTTCCGCATGCCCACCGCGGTCTACGCCCACGGCTTCCTGACCGTGGACGGCGCCAAGATGTCCAAGTCCCGCGGCACCTTCATCAAGGCCCGAACCTATCTCGACCACCTCCACCCGGATTACCTGCGGTACTACTACGCGGCCAAGCTGGGGCCGGGCACGGGCGACATCGACCTCAACCTGGAAGACTTCGTGCAGCGCGTGAACTCCGACGTGGTCGGCAAGGTCGTGAACATCGCAAGCCGCTGCGCCGGTTTCATCGGCAAGCGCTTCGGCGGACGACTCGCCGACGAGTTGCCCGAACCCGGACTGTTCCAGCGCTTCGTGCAGGAAGAGGAGGCGATCGCCGCCGATTTCGAGAGCCGCAATTACCAGGCCGCCGTCCGCCGGATCATGGCGCTGGCCGACGAGGCCAACCGCTACATCGACGAGAAAAAACCCTGGGTGATGATCAAGGAAGACGGCCGGGAAGCCGAGGTGCAGGCGGTCTGCACGCAGGGCCTGAACCTGTTCCGCGTACTGATCGCCTACCTCGCGCCGGTGATTCCCTTCACAGCCGGGAAAGCGTCCTCATTCCTCGGCGTCGACGTCGCCGACTGGAGTTCCCTGGGCGAACCGCTGCTGGACACGACGCTCAACGCCTTCCAGCCGCTGCTGATGCGCGTGGACCCGGTGAAGGTCGAGGCAGTGGTGGAGGATTCGAAAGAATCGCTGCAGGCGACGGCGGAAACCCCTGCCGAAGAACAGGAGGAACTCGAACCCATCGCCGACGAAATCGGCATCGAGGATTTCGCCAGGGTGGACCTGCGGGTTGCGCGGATCGTGAAAGCAGAGGCCGTGCCCGAGGCGCGCAAGCTGCTGAAGCTCACGCTGGACATCGGCAGCGAGACCCGCACGGTGTTCGCCGGCATCAAGTCGGCCTACGACCCCGCCGACCTCGAGGGGCGGCTTACGGTCATGGTGGCCAACCTCAAACCACGCAAGATGCGCTTCGGCACCTCCGAGGGCATGGTGCTGGCGGCCGGCCCCGGCGGCGACGACCTGTACATTCTCGAGCCGGACGCGGGCGCGCGGCCCGGCCTGCGGGTCACCTGACCTTTCGGGCGGTCGATCCCGAACGTAATGGAGGCGTACCTGCTGATACTGGTCAGTACGGTCCTGGCCAACAACTTCGTGTTGGTGCGGTTCCTCGGCCTGTGTCCGTTCATGGGCGTCAGCAACAAGTTCGAAGGCGCCGTCGGCATGTCGGTGGCCACGATGTTCGTGCTCACCCTGTCCTCGGTCTCCAGCTACCTGCTCAGCCGCTACCTGTTGCAACCGCTCGGGCTGGAATACCTCTCCACGCTGAGTTTCATCCTGGTGATCGCGGCGGTCGTCCAGTTCACCGAGTTGGCGATGCGCAAGACCAGCCCGCTGCTATACCGCGTGCTGGGCATCTTCCTGCCACTGATCACCAGCAACTGCGCCGTGCTCGGCGTGGCCCTGCTGAACGTGCAGGAACAGCACAACCTGCTGCAGTCCGCCCTGTACGGATTCGGCGCCTCGGCCGGTTTCGGCCTG
>Ga0180435_10001222_pt1 | contig 26942 bp, 21 predicted proteins | sample SS_ome_3_FD_132467 | JGI IMG/M metagenome (GOLD analysis project Ga0180435, IMG submission 132467) | Hypersaline lake sediment archaeal communities from the Salton Sea, California, USA - SS_3_S_1 metaG | ecosystem: Environmental > Aquatic > Non-marine Saline and Alkaline > Hypersaline >... | reverse complement strand
TCATGGAGATCGGTGAAAAGGCAAATATTTTGCTGTTTGCAGGTGATGCATATGACCGGGAACAGGCGATGAATGCTGTCAGCACACACTGGTCCCTCCAGGATGCCGGACTGAACCTGCGCAATGTTGCCGGCCGGTCCGAAGTGGAATTCATCAGTGACAGGGTTTTTATCGATGACGCCATTGCAGCAGCCATCATGACCCATGTGCCCGGGGTTCAGCCGGTGATCACTTATTTTGTAAATGCACTTTCCACGGAAGAGCGGTCCACGCCCTATTCCTTTGTAACAGGTATCACGGAACAGGATATTGGAAGCGATGAGATGCTGATCAACCAATGGCTTGCCGGGGACCTGAACGCCGGACCAGGCGATTCTGTTGTTGTCGAATACTTTGTCATGGGACCCCTCCGTGAACTCACTGTGAGATCCGCCACTTTCCTTGTAACAGGTGTGGTGCCTGTCGAGAATGGCCCGGGTGACAGGCAGATGATGCCTGATATACCCGGATTGTCCACCGCCGGGAACTGCCGTGACTGGGAAACAGGGGTACCGGTGGACCTGGAGAGTATCAGGGACAAGGACGAAGACTACTGGACCAGGTACAAAGGCACGCCGAAGGCCTATATTTCCCTGAAAACAGCCAGGAAGATGTGGACCAACAGGTTTGGTACCTATACCACTTTCAGGGTTCCTTCTGAAGCGGGCGAAGGTATAGTCCTGGAGCGTAAGATCCTGGATGCAATCGACCCGGGCGACCTGGGATTTGAGGTGGCGCCGGTGCGGGAAGAAGCTGATTTTGCAGCTGGCAATGGTGTGGATTTTAGCCAGTTGTTTGCAGGGCTTTCCTTTTTCCTCCTGCTTGGAGCGATGCTGCTCAGTGCACTGCTCTTCCTGCTGAACCTGGAAGAACGGGGAGGGCAGGTGGCAACACTGCGTTCTATTGGAATACCTTTCAGAACCATCCGGTGGATGCTGGTGGCAGAAGGAATGTCCGTTGCCTTTGCCGGGGCACTGTTGGGGATACTGCTCTCGGTATTGTATAACAAATTGATCTTTAGTGCACTCAATACGATATGGATGGATATTGTGCGGACACAAATGTTGGTGGTCGAAGTGCGCGTGATGACCTTGCTGACGGGTTTGCTGGTGTCCCTGGCCGTGGCATTCCTGTCTGTCTATATTCCACTTGGACGTTTTCTCAAACGCCCTGCAGCACAACAATCTGCAATTCCAGGAAAAAACAACCGTGCCGACAGGCTTGCTTTTCCAGCCGGGACGATACTGCTTGTGGCAGCACTTTTGCTGGTAGCACTGCAACTCATGGGAAATGACGTGCATGATCCGGCCACTTTTTTTATTTCCGGCGGACTGTTCCTGCTGTCGGGACTCCTTCTCTCATATGGCTACCTGGTCCGGTTGCGTCATGGCCGGAACACCGCCTTCGACCTGCCACGGCTCAGCATGAAGAATGCCATCCGGAATGCCACAAGAAGCATCTCGGTCCTGGTGCTCTTTGCGCTGGGTACATTCCTTGTGATCTCTACCGGCAGCAACCGCAAAGACATGTTTGTCAATGCGGATGATCGTGGAAGTGGCACCGGGGGATTTCTTTTTTATGCAGAGTCTACAACCCCGGTATTGCAAAACCTGAATGACACAGATGTGAGGTATTCACTTGGACTGGGCGATAACTATCGTTTTGTGCAGCTGCGGATTGCCGAAGGTGATGATGCCTCCTGCCTGAACCTGAACCGCGTAATGAACCCGAGAATTCTGGCAACGGATCCGGCGCAGCTTTCCGGCAGGTTCAGTTTTGTCACTTCCATTGACCTGCTGGATACACAACAGCCGTGGCGTACCCTGGATGAAAGGCTGCCCGGGGGGGTCATTCCTGCGATTGCTGATGAAACCGTGATCAAATGGGGACTGGGCATGTCGGTTGGAGATACTCTTTTTTACCAGAATGCTGCGGGTGAACAGCTGAAGTTATTGCTTGTGGGAGGACTGGCACCTTCCATTTTCCAGGGGAACGTGCTCATTTCTGAAGATCAATTCATCAAAAACTTTCCTTCAAGCAGCGGAACAGGTGTATTCCTGGTCGATGGTCCGCTCGCAGATACAGCATTGATCAGTGAGGAGCTGAACCTGTCCATGCGCGATTACGGCTGGACCATGACATTTACGGGACAACGGCTTGCTGAATTCTATTCCGTGACCAATACGTACCTGTCTATTTTCCTGGTAATGGGAGCACTGGGCTTGTTACTTGGTACTGTTGGATTGTCCATCGTATTGTTCAGAAGTACCATGGAACGCAGGAAGGAGCTTGCACTGCTCCGCTCCGTGGGATATAGTATGCAACAGATCAGGTCCCTGGTATTCCGGGAGTATGCCGTGTTGTTGTTCATCGGAATCCTTATTGGTGCCATCGCTGCCATACTTGCCACATTGCCTGCATTCTTAAGTGCGCATACCGGCATATCCATCAGGTTTGTCCTGCTCATCCTGGCGGTATTGCTGGTCAATGGACTTTTCTGGACACGGTTGATGGCGGGGATTGCCCTGCGGGGAAGGTCGTTAAGCGTTGCTTTGAGGAATGAGTAATGATTCAGGAATCAGCAGGCGGGAATTCCAGCAGTTCCGGCTCTTTTACCAGTCGCTTGATGAACCGGAACAGTTTTCCCCCATGCATGGCGTCCGCTGTACGGTGATCCATCGCCGAGGAAATGGTCATAATTCTGCGAATCAAGATTTTATCCTTTACCACGGTTGGTTTTTTCGCAATCCCTCCCATAACAAATACGAAGGAGACATTTGAAATAGGAAAAAGTGCCGGGTATCCTGTGTCCAGGCCGATGCTGCCGATATTGGTCATCACGAACGAACCGAAATTATTGGAGCTGAGTCCCAGTCCGGGCAGTGAGATTCCCCATTTGATGGTCAGGACCTTGATCAGGTTGAAGATCCAGGTGCGCAGGGGCCACGGGATCTTTCCCATGATCCCTTTCATTTTCATGGTCCGGTTTTCATCGCCACTTCGTGATGCTTTGATCCCATTGCTGATGGCATCCACACTCTGTGCAAGGCTCAGCTTATCGGCATTTTCAATTTTCACTGAGCTCATGGATCCGTCAGCAAGCAAAACACTTACCATTGCGTCGACCTGCTCTCTTTCCACTATGTTCCCACGTTTTACGTAACAATTCAGTTCCGGGACTGCTTCCCTGATTCCTCTTGCAACGATCAGTGTGAAAATGTGCGTCAGGGTAATCTTCAATCCCTCCTTGCGTTTTCGAGTCACATAAACTTCAAGGTCAGTTACATCCAGTTCCACGGAGCCAAATATCTTGGCATCTGAGGGCTTTTTGTATATTGCTGCAGCGACCTTCCGCCAGTCGGTATTGATATCTGATTGTACCATTATTTCTTTTCTTCCGAACCATCGATATACCTTGCAAATCTCCGTGGTTCGCTGCCATGCACCGGATCATGCCGGTCCCATGGCCAACCGCCGAAACTGGTTTGGGTATAATCCTGGTAGGCCTGCTGGATCTCGGTACGCGTATTCATCACAAAGGGGCCATACTGAGCAACGGGTTCAGCAATGGGTTTCCCCTGCAATACCAGGAATGTAGACGGTGTATCGCCATTGATCACCTGAACGGGCTGACCGCCCCGCATCCTTGCCTGGTGTTTTCCGGGCATTTCCTGTCCGCCGATGGTCATGCCGTCGCCATAATAGTAGTACACCGTACGTGACACATCTCCAATTGCAGGAGGCAGTTCGAGTGTCGCTCCCGGTTCCAGTTCTGCGATCCAGATACCCACCTCGTGGGCGGGATCTGCGGCCCAGGAATCCGGGGTGGGAGAGAGGGCCTTGATCCCGTTAAATTCCCCGGCGATCAACAGCACCTTGCCTTTTTTTCCGGAGGCATCGTTCACCTCAACCACAGGGATGTCTTCACTCCAGAGCATTTTATAGTAAGGTTCGACAAATTTGCTCCTGGCCGGAAGGTTGATCCACACCTGGAGCAGTTCGAGCGGGTTATCCCTGTCGGAATGCAGCAACGGAAACATTTCAGAATGTTGTATCCCTTTGCCGGCAGTCATCCATTGAACATCACCGTTTCCATACCTTCCCGATGCCCCCAGGGAGTCTGAATGATCGACCAGCCCTTTCAGTGTAATCGTTACGGTCTCGAATCCTCTGTGCGGGTGTACCGGAAAACCGGGGACGCCGGAGCCGTGATACATGCGAAATCCGTCTTTGATGACAAAATCATTTCCGATGTTCCTTCCTTCCAGGAGCCTGGGATCAGGTCCCTGTTGTTCATTGCCCCTGGGGAAATGGTCGTTGTGGTGAGCACAAAAAATGAATGGATCATACAGTTCCCAGTGAAATCCGATGGGCTTTAATTGATAGATGCTGTCCATGGTAGATGATTTTTCCTAAATATAATGGAAAATGCATTGACCCGCAAGGAAATGCAGCTCTCAAAAACAGGAAGGTCCGGCAGTGACCCGCCGGACCTTCCCGGTAGTGGTAGTTAGTGTTTAACGGTAACCAATGTACCTGCGTGGTCATGCCCGGGACCGTTACGAACAGGAATTCCGAATCGCAAGATATTCACCTGACTGTGTAAAAGCCATTGGAAGCAGCGGTGTTGACGGACAGTATCTGCAGGTTATTGCTGGTATTTATCGAATGTACTGGTTGATGATTGCCTCGTAGAGTTCCTGCTTACCGCTGGTCATCCTGGGTTCTCCATTTGAAAGGGCAATACTGCGAAGATCTTCCAGTGTGAGCTCTCCCTTTTCAAATTTCGCCCCTGCGCCAGTGTCAAAGGAGGCATAGCGCTCTTTTCTCATCGTGAGGAACCTGGAATGATCAAGCAGCTCGTGGGTGATCTCGAAAGCCCTGGCAAAAGTATCCATCCCGGCAATATGTGCAATGAAAATATCCTCCAGGTCAGTGGAGTTCCTCCGTGTTTTTGCATCAAAATTGATCCCGCCGGAGGTAAAACCGCCCGACTGGATGATGACGATCATGGACTCGATCAGTTCGTAGAGGTTGATCGGGAACTGGTCGGTATCCCATCCATTCTGGTAATCGCCCCGGTTGGCATCAATGCTGCAGAACAGACCATTGTCAGCAGCCACCTGCAGTTCATGTTGGAAGGTATGTCCGGCAAGCGTGGCATGGTTTACCTCGATATTGAGTTTAAAATCCTTGTCAAGTCCGTATTTTCTCAGGAAACCGATCACTGTAGCGGTATCGTAGTCGTACTGATGCTTGGTGGGTTCCATGGGTTTGGGTTCGATCAGGAACGGACCTGTGAACCCGTTTTTTCTTGCATAGTCTTTGGCCATGTGCAGGAACCGGGCCAGGTGGTCCAGTTCACGCTTCATGTCGGTATTCAGCAATGACATATAGCCTTCACGTCCTCCCCAGAAAACATAATTTTCACCCCCAAGCGCAATGGTGGCATCGAGAGCGTTTTTTACCTGGGTTCCCGCAAAAGCTACGGCATTGAAGTCAGGATTGGTGGAGGCCCCGTTCATATAGCGCGGATTGGAGAATACGTTTGCGGTTCCCCACAGCAGTTTTACACCGGAAGCCTCCTGCTTTTCTTTGGCAAATCCGACCATGGTCTGCAGGTTCTTTTCATATGCTGCAATTGAATTTCCCTCACTCACCATATCGATATCGTGAAAACAATAATAGGGAGTGCCCAGCTTTGTGAAGAACTCGAATGCTGCATCCAGTTTGTTTTTGGCCCGGGTGATGTCGTCTTTTCCTTCGCTCCAGGGGAATGTGATGGTTCCCGGACCGAACGGGTCCTCTCCTGTATCGCAGAAGGTGTGCCAGTATGCCACTGCAAAGCGCATGTGTTCTCTCAGTGTTTTGCCCTTGATGAGCTTGTTTTCGTCATAATACTTAAAAGCCAGCGGATTGTCAGAATCGCGACCCTCGTACCTGATCTTTCCGATACCCTTGAAATACTCTTTGTTACCTGTCAAATAGTCCATAATGTGTATTGTTTGCCGTATTAGTGAATCTCTTTTTGAAGGATCGTGTACCAATCATTGTACAGATCTGTGAAAAACTGCTTTTTTCCCGGATCAGGTTCGATTACAGAAATCTGTTTCAGTCCGGCAAAGGCTTCCTCGAAGGATCCGTAACGTCCCGACCCGATGCCTGCTCCCTTTGCAGCGCCCTCGCTTCCGTCGGTATCATAGAGCTCAATGGTTGCTCCTGTGAGGGTGGCCAGTGTATTTCTGAAGATCGGGCTGAGGAACATGTTGGAATTTCCTGCCCTGATCACTGATGGGTTGATGCCTGTTTGTTTCATGATTTCCATGCCGTACTGGAAGGCATATACGATTCCTTCCTGAGCTGCACGCACGAGGTGTCCTTCATGGTGAATGTTGAAGTTCATCCTGTGTATGGAAGCGCCCACTTCCTTGTTGTTCAGCATTCTTTCCGCACCATTTCCGAAAGGAAGCATCAGCAACCCTTCAGCGCCTTCGGGCACCTTGCCGGCCATATCGTTCAGTGCAGGATAATTTGCCTCGCGGGCCGACATATTTTTCTTGAGCCAGGAATACTGGATGCCGGTTCCGTTGATGCAGAGCAATACGCCCAGGCGGTTGATTTCAGGGCTGTGGTTCACATGTGCGAATGTGTTGACCCGGCTCTCAGGATCAAATTTCACTTCATCACTTACGCCGTATACAACCCCGGAGGTTCCCGCGGTGGCCGCGATCTCACCAGGGTTAAGCACATTGAGTGAAAAGGCATTGTTCGGCTGGTCCCCGGCGCGGTAGGAGACGGGCGTACCTTTCAGCAGTCCCAGTTCTTCTGCCACAGAGGCTGTCAGTCTGCCCTGTTCGGAAAAAGTAGGCACGATCTCCGGAATCAGCGATCCTGGTATATTGTAATGGTCCAGCAGGAAATCTGCAATACTGTTTTCCCGGAAGTCCCAGAAAATGCCTTCCGAAAGTCCAGAAATTGTTGTGTTTAGTTCACCGGTCATTTTCATGGCGATATAATCGCCAGGAAGCATGATCTTGTATGCCTTTTCGAATATTTCAGGCTCGTTTTCCCTGACCCATTTGAGTTTGGAGGCGGTGAAATTACCCGGAGAATTCAGCAGGTGTGCCAGGCAGCGGTCTTTCCCAAGCTGTCCCAGGGCCGCCTCGCCTATACCAACCGCCCTGCTGTCGCACCAGATGATGGAAGGCCTGAGGACTTTATGGTCCTTGCCGACCATCACCAGTCCATGCATCTGGTAGGAAATACCAATGGAGTTGATGTTGGCTGCATCAATTTCTGCCATCTGAAGGACCTCGTTGGTGGATAATTTGATATTGGACCACCAGGTTTCGGGATCCTGTTCTGCCCAGCCTGGTTTTCCGGCATCGATTTTCATTTCCCGTTTCGGATTGAACGCCGAGGCCACGCTTTGTCCGGTATCCGTATTAATTAAACTGGCCTTTACTGATGAACTGCCAACATCATATCCGATCAGGTACATGTACAACTGGGATTAAAAATTATAAAAAAGGATGTCTGTTCTCGATTCTTCATATTTTTTCTTGTTGAACCTGTAGTAGAGAGCAGGTTTATGCGCAACGCCTTTCTGTTTCTCTTTCAAAGGTTCAATATAGGTGGCTTTCAGAAGCTTTTTCCTGAAGTTCCTGTTGTCAAGTTTGTGTCCTATCACTACTTCGTAAAGGGTCTGGATCTGTCTTACAGTAAATTTTCCGGGAAGCAGTTCAAAACACAGGGGTTCGAACCTGATCTCGTTCCTGAGACTTTCAAGGCCTTTCAGTATAATTTCCTTGTGATCGAAGGTGAGCGGTGGCAGCTTTTTTACATTGTGCCAGGTTGCATGATTGCTGAGCTCAATTTCAGGATTGCTCTTGTCGATCCTGATCAGGGAATAGTATGCTGTTGTCACTACCCGGTCGATCCTGACACCCGAAGTTTCTTCCAGCCAGTGCTTGTCCTCGCCATCTGGAATCCTGTCCGGATCACCGAAAACGGAGAATTGGCTGAGAAAGATGTTTTCAAGGCCTGTGAGTTCCTTCAATATCCTTTTTGCAGCACCTTCGAGGTCTTCACGCAAGTGTATCAGGTCGCCCGGAAGCTTGTATTTCTTGCTATCGGCCAGATCCCCGCTGAGGCGCTTCCGCTCCACCAGGAGTACACGCAGACGGCTGCCATCGAAGCCAAAGATCACGCAGTCAACAGAAAGGTGGGGATTAAAGTTTGCTTTCTGACTGTTCATGAAGCAAAAGTATGTAAAAGTCATGTATAAAACAAACTTAGCGTATAAAATACGTTAAGCATATGTCGGATTTCAGTATGATGATATCATCCCGGGAATTCAGGATGTGGCCTGACAGGGAAGGGTCAGTATAAAGGTGCTGCCTTTTCCGGATTCGCTTTCAACCCTGATGTGTCCATGGTTCAGTTTCATGAATTCATGGCATACGATCAGCCCGAGACCGGTGCCTGTTTCACCGGATGTACCTGCGTTGCTGTTCATTCTTTCCAGGTCGAACAGGGTCTTGCGTTGTGATTCCGGGATTCCGATTCCGTTGTCTGTGATTACTACTTCCACATTTGATTTTTTCCGTGTGGCACTGAGGCTGACACGTCCCCCTTCCCTTGTGTATTTGATGGCGTTACCGACAATATTGCGAACCACTGTATTGATCATGTTCTTGTCTGCATACACTTCGGTTTCTTTGTCGATCTCATTGACCAGCTGGATGTTTTTTACGGATGCCTGCAATGACTGCAGTGAAATAACTTCATTGGCGAGTTCACTGAGCTGCAGTCGTGCTGGTTTCATATTTACTTTCCTGGTTTGTGTCCTTGCCCAGTCAAGCAGATTCTCTAAAAGTTCATAGGCCGATTGGGTGGAAGCATGGATCATATCCAGAAATTCCTGCTGTTTTTCTGCGGTAATGTCATCGTATTGTTGCTGCAGGATTTCAGTAAAACCCAGGATTGAGTGAAACGGGTTTTTCAGGTCGTGGGCAATAATGGAGAACAGCCTGTCCTTGGTGGCATTTGTTTTCTGTAATTCCCTTGCCTGTGATTCGATCTCTTCACTCTGTTTTTTGATCTGTTCCTCGGCAACTTTCAAATCGGTGATGTCAGAGTCAATAAGGATCAGGTTGATGACTTCGTCCTCTGCATCAATAATCGGAAAAATATTGGTTTGGTTCCACAATTCCTTTCCTGATTTATCAATGTATTTTGAGTTGTATGTGTAGGGTTTCCGGGTGATATATACCTGGTTGAGTATGGCTGAAATATTGGGATGGGAAGAATTTTCCCGCAGGTTGTTGCCATGTTCCTCCCTGAAGCTGTCGAGGTTCATCTTGTATTTCTTCTCAAAAGCATCGTTAGCCCATTCAAAATTGGCATTGCCGTCCATAATGATGACGGTATTCTCGGTTTTGCTGGCCACAAGTGAAAGACGTTCCAGTTCTTCGTTGAACTTCTTGAGTTTTTCAGACTGCGCATTGATCTCCTCGGCCATTTCCTCAATTTCCTCCTGACGTTCTTCAAGAAGTGCATTGATCGTTTTGAGGTTTTCAGATTTTTGCTTCAGCTCTCTTTCAGCTTTCTTTTGTGGCGTAATGTCCCGGCCAAGACCAATGATTCCAATTACCTCGTTCCTCTCGTCGAAGATCGGGATCTTGGTGGTGGAAACATGTATTTCATTGCCATCTATGTCAAGTCCTTTTTCCTCCTTGGAGATCATCGGCCTGCCTTCGGTCATGATCCTTTGTTCATCGTCGTGGTAAGCCTGTGCAAACCGGGGCTCATAGAAATCAAAATCAGTTTTTCCGATAAGTTGCCGGGGGTCTTCTTCTCCCATGACGCGGGATACAAATCTGTTGGCCAGGATAAACCTGCTCTCCCTGTCTTTGAAATATACCCTGTCGGGAAGACTGTCGAAAAGCTGCTCCAGTAATTTTTTTTGCCGGAATGCCTCGTTGAGATTCTTCTTCGAGAATTTCCTGGCCATTTTCCGGTATTGCCAGGAATAGATGACGATCAGGATAATCGCCAGGGGAATAAGCACCGACAATACCACCACCAAGCTGCTGGTCTGTAAAATGGTTGATATGACTACAGTAATCAAATCCATTGCAAAATGTCCCCGTTCCGGGGAAAAGTTGCTGCTAAATTAGAGAAATATTCAATTCGCAGAGACTATGTAGCGGCATATCGTTGAAAAAAGATCATTTGATAAGCAGATTGGGAAGCCAGAGGCTGAGTTCCGGGACATAGGCAACGAGCAACAACACCAGGATCATCACGATGAACATGGGAAGCAGTGGGCGTACCACTTTTTCAATTTTGATATTGGCAACACTGCATCCGATGAATAAAACTGAACCGACCGGCGGGGTACAGAGCCCGACAGACAGGTTCAGAACCATCATGATACCGAAGTGAATGGGATCCATACCCAGTTGCAATGTAACAATAGGCAGGAAAATCGGGGTAAAGATCAGCACCGCTGGTGTCATGTCCATGAAAATACCTACAAAAAGGAGGATCATATTGATGATCAGCAGAATTACAAAGGGATTGTCGCTGATGCTCAGGAGTCCGTTACTGACATTCTGCGGAATGTTTTCATAAGACATGATCCATGACAGACCAATGCTTGCCGCTACGAGCAACATGACGATCGCTGTGGTTTTTACAGACCTCAGGATCACATCGGGAAGGTCCCTGATGGTCATTTCCTTGTAAAGCAATGCGAGGATGAGTGCATAGAGCACTGCAACGGCCGATGCTTCCGTGGCTGTAAAATACCCGGCAACGATTCCCCCGATCACGATTACAAGCATGAGCAGCGAAGGGATGGCATCCAGGAATTTTTTGATCCCCACTCTGGCCTGTTGCCAGTGCCGGATGGTTATATAGATCCAGAACGCGCCAAGCAGGGCCAGTCCGGCGTAGATGATCACATTGAAAAGACCCGCATTTGCATTGCTGTGCAAGGTCTTGATCCCCACTCCAAGGCCGACAAGCACCAATGATACGATTGCGACAAATCCAAGGGTCCTTGCTACTCCGCGGATCCCTTTGTTCTGGTAGATGATCATCGACATGGCCATGAGCATGATGCCCAGTCCCGTGAGAATGCCGGGGATATACCCTGCCAGGAAGAGCGCAGTGATAGATGCGCCGCCACTCGCCAGGGAATAAACGATCAGGATATTGCTCGGCGGAATGGAAAGCCCGGTCGTGGCCGAAGTAATATTCACTGCTGCACTGAAATTTTCATTGTATCCCTCCTTTTTCATTTCCGGGGTCATAATGCTGCCGATGGCAGATGCAGATGCTGCTGCACTGCCTGAAATTGCCCCGAACAACATATTGGCGATCACGTTCACGAACGCAAGTCCCCCGGGCAATCCGCCCACCAGTACACGGGCAAAATTAATGAGCCTCATGGCAATTCCGCCCCGGTTCATAATATTGCCTGCAAGTATAAAGAAGGGTATGGCCAGCAGGGCAAAGCTGTCAAGCCCTGTAGCCATGCGGTGCGCATAGGTTGTAAATGAAGCAATTGAATCAATTGAAAACAGCATGGTGATAATTCCCGATGCACCAATGCTGAAGGCAATGGGGACACCAAGTGCAAGCAGTATCACGAAACTCAGTACAAGTATGATTACTTCCATGTGGTTTTTATTTTTTGATGGCCTCTTTCAGATGCCCGATCGAATAAAATATAATAAGGAGTCCGCTGATTGGCAGAACGATATATACATATCCCAGCGGAATCTGCAAGGCTGCAGATTTGACCCCCAGGTAGAACCTTGTGTAAACAAGCCAGGAACCGCCAATCACTAAAACAGTGGCAGAAAATCCCAGGATCACACTCTGGATCAGGATCCGGAGTATCCTTTGCCTTTCAGGACCTGACCTCTGCAACAGGATATCAATGGCCAGGTGCTCTCTTTTTCCGGCAACATAGGCGGCACCCAGCAGGCTGACCCAGATCAGCAGGTACCCTGCCAGTTCGTCGGTAAATGAACTTGGAGAGCTGAGCACGTAACGGCTGAATACCTGCCACAATACGTCCAGCACCAGGATGCTGGTCAGGAAAATCAGTACGATCTCCAATACACGGTTGACCTTGTCAAGTATTTTCATAACACGCTATTCTTCGGTTGCTTTAATTCTTTTTATCAGGCTGTAAAGGGGGGCGTTGTCTTTGTATAATTCCGGGATGTGGGTTACCCGTTCAGCAAAGGGTTCCTTGTCGGGATAAATAATGGTGACCCCGGCCTTCTCCACCTCTTCCAGGGATTCTTTCTCTGAAAGCGCCCACAGCTCACGCTGCCTGACCACGGACTCATCGATTGCCTGCTGGAGCCACGACCGCTGCTGTTCTGTGAGGTCATCCCAGATCTTCTTACTGATGATCAGCACATCAGGTACCATGGTATGTTCATTCAGTGAGTAGAACTTGCATACCTCGTAGTGGTGACTGGTATAGAAGCTGGGTGGATTATTCTCTGCGCCATCCACCACACCACTTTGCAGGGCCGTGTATAGTTCTCCCCATGAGATCGGTGTCGGTGAACCACCCAGTGCCTTGATCGTCTCCATGGCGGTTATGCTTTTCATTACCCTGATTTTCAATCCTGCAAGATCGTCGGGATGGTGAATGGGCGTATCAATGGTATAGAAGCTTCTTGCCCCGGCGTCGTAGAAGCACAGTCCGCGGATCCAGAATGGCTCGGTGCTGGTGAGCAATTCCTTCCCGATGGGTCCGTCCAGTACCCTGAACGAATGCTCCTTGGACTTGAAAATATAAGGAATTCCCAATACCTTGTATTCTTCAGTGAAACTCTCCATTACAGCTGAGGAAACCTTGGTGATGGCCAGGCTGCCTATCTGGAGCAGTTCAACACATTGCTGTTCGGATCCCAGCTGGCCGGATGGATAGGTTTCGATCAGCAGTTTGCCACCGGAGATCTCTTTGCACCGGTCGGCCATGAACTCCATGGCTACACTCACCGGGTGGGTGGGATCAAGACCATGTGCAAGTTTCAGTGACCGGGTATCTGATATTCCCTTGTATCCGCTGATTACAATGAATGCAGCAAGCAGGAACAATAAAGGAAGTCTGTTATATCGCATCGCTTGTTATCCTCTTATTTTTTCTACCATTTGAACTATTTCTGCAGCTTTTTCCTGCAGCAGATCATATTTGTTTTCACGGATGATGTCCGAGGTAATTAGTTTCGACCCCATGCCTACACAGAATGCACCCGCATCAAACCAGCTTTTCAGGTTTTCAAGGGTCGGGGATACCCCGCCGGAGGGCATGAGCTGACTCCACGGACAGGGACCTTTGATGGCTTTGATGAAGGCCGGACCACCAAGCATGGAAGCCGGATAGATCTTTACCACTTCCGCACCCAGTTCCTCGGCTTTTGAAATCTCCGAAACAGTAGCGCAACCAGGCATCCAGAGCACTTTTCTCCTGTTGCAGACCCGGGCCATTTCCTCGTTCAGCAAGGGAGACACGATAAAGGAAGCGCCCAGCTGAATATACAAAGAAGAGGTGGCGGCATCAACAACAGAGCCAACGCCCAGTACCAGGTCGGGCAATTCCTTTTCCGCCCATTTTACCAGCGCCCCGAACACTTCATGTGCAAAATCGCCCCGGTTGGTGAATTCAAAGATCTTCAGTCCCCCGCTGTAACACGCCCTGATCACCTGCTTGCAGGTCTCTGTATCCGGGTTGTAGTATAAAGGAACAACTCCTGTCTCGCGCATTAGGATTGCAGTATCAAGCCTTGTTCGTTTCATGGTACGGTTCGCGTTTTATTCGACTTTCAAAAATAACTATTTTCATCAACTGGCATGCAGTCACACCAATTATTTGCCAAGGTGTATCCTGTTCATCAACCGGCTCAGCGAATCCACTGCCTCCTGGTAGCCGGCTTCGTTTGCCACATTCCTGTTTTCATCCGGATCAATCCTGTGATCATACAGCATGTTGGCGACTATGGTGCAGTCTTTTCGTGACTGCATGAATTCACTGTAAATGAAGTGTTCTGACACCACGGAGTTACCCAGGATGTACCTGGGAAATACGGGATCGTCCCATTTCATGCCTGGTTGCCGGATCAGGGGTACCAGGCTTTTCCCTTCTGTCCACCCAGGAACCTCCAGTCCGGCAAGTTCCGCGAAGGTCGGGAAGAGGTCTACGAATTCTGTAAGTCCGGCGGTCGATTTTCCACCGGTAACCCCGGGTACGCTAATAATCAAAGGAACCTGCAGGGAAGTATTGAAATTACAATGCTTGCACCAGAGCCCATGTTCCCCCAGGTTCCAGCCATGGTCTCCGAATACTGCCACGATCGTGTTTTCAGCCAGCTCCAGACTTTCAAGTTCTTTCATCACCTGGCCGATCAGCGCATCAGTATAACTCACACTCGCATAGTAACCATGCACCAGTTCTGCTGCTTTTTCATCGCTTAACGGTCCCTCGGCAGGGATATCGTCATACCCGCGCAGTTCACCAAAATTATGCATGGACTGGCGCGGTGCATTCTCAGGTTTTTGTGGATTGTCAGCAAGGACGACCTTGTCGCGATCGTACATATCCCAGTATTTGGAAGGGGCATTGAAAGGCAGGTGTGGTTTTACAAATCCAACCCAGAACATGAAAGGCTGGTCCTGCCCGGCAAGCTGTCTGAGCTTTCTTACTGCCGCGTTGGCCGTCTTCCCGTCAATATAGGCTGAATCTGGTGCATTCAATGCAATTTCCGTGGAGGGGCCCTTTTCATCCTGTTCCTGGATTCCCCTGACGTTCTCCGGGTTGATGTAATCACGCCATGTGCCCTTGTACGTGGGCTGTGCATGCCACGCCGGCTCGCTCCAGCTCTCCTGGCTGTCATCACCATGGTGGAAGATTTTTCCGAATGAGACCGTATGATATCCATGGTCCCTGAAATAGCGGGGCAGTGAGATATGTCCCGGCAGGTCTTCATCTGCGCGGGTGTGATAGGAAAGGAACCGCTGGGGGGTCGGACGGACACCCGTCAGCAGACTCGCCCGGGAAGCGCCGCAGACCGGCACATTGCAGTAAGCACGTTCGAAACGCAATCCCCCGGCCGCCAGCCGGTCGATGTTGGGTGAATGGATATGTGCTTCCCCGTAGCATCCAAGCTCGGGCCGCAGGTCGTCCACGAAAAAAACCAGGAAATTTGGCTTGTCGGGAAGTTCAGCCTGATCCTTTCCAGGGTTTGTGCAACCGATTGCAATCAAAGCTAAAAACAGTGCGACGATTTTTGTGGCTTTCATGGGATTTGTGCGTTTGGAGCCACAAGATACAAATAGTTTTTTTTCGCAGGATCAAATTAATAAGAATTTTGTTCGTCATTATATACTGAACTTACAAATCACAAAGATGTTTTTTTGTCAAAAAAAAATACTAAATTTTCTTTTATGTCATCACAAATTAGACTACATTTATTTCAAATTATTACCAATGCCACGGAATTTCATCATTTTTGCAGCACTTTTTGCTGCCGTTGCAGCATATCCTCAGAATTTACAGGATCAGTACAAAATGCTGGTCACTTTTGGGAACATGTCGGACGATACATGTGTCGATGATGATTTTTCCCAGGCCGTCTTTTGTGCGGTGCCGGCTGATCATACGGACAATATCTATTTTCGCATTTTTGATCCCGACTGTGGCGGTGTCCTGGATCAGCCAAACGGTCTTTGGGAAACCAATACGGTTTTTGAGGTGTATGGCGGCACCGGATGCATCAGTGAGAAGGATGCACGAGGTACGGAACCTGTTGGAAATTACACTTCAGGGACACTGTTGCAACGTGAAATTTTTGCAAAGGAATCGGCCGTCGACGGAAGGTGGGTTGCAATGGGACCTTTTGATGCTGCAGAAGGAGAGAAGCTTGAAGCATTTCCCGGCTATACATTCTTCAAGCTGCTGGTTGAGGGACGGACCGGTAATGACGGGAACCTGTACGGGCTTTTCCTTAGCAGCAGTCCGTATATGAACCGGGAGATTCCTCATGCATCCTTCTTCGATTATGAGCGTATTGCTTTGGATGGAAATACCATGGTGATCTCCAGGGAAGATGGCGCGCTTCTGCGTACAGAAGAAGTCAAGTTGCCTGTAAAGCTCAGTCCGTTAAAGACTTCGCCGGTATATAACATCATCGCAGAGCCCATCGATGAATAAAGCACATTCATAAGCGCCTTGCGTGGATCACACTTGCGTGCTGTAATAAGACAGCATCTGTTCCAGCTGGACTTTCAGCTTCTCCCGCAGGGAATCCGGTGAAAGCACCCGCAGATCTTTTCCATAGCTGAGAAGGAGCGAGATGAACTCATAGGTGGGATGTACCCTGAAATGGAAAATGGTCTCTTCGTCCGTTTCCTCTTCAATATTCTGACTTTCATGCCAGGGTTGGGTGATCAGGTATTGTGCCTGCGTTTTCTGAACAGCAACACGGATCACAGGCGGGTCTCCTTCCGGGGAAATGATCCCGATGGCATTCTTGAAATATTCTGCGGCACTGAAGGTTTGCTGCCGGTAAACGGACTTTGATTCCTCAATGTCCCTGATCCTGTCCAGTGAATAGGTCCGCAACTGATCCTTAAAATCATTGAGACCAATCATATACCACCTGCTCCTGTATTCTTTCAGCAGGTAAGGATGCACTTCCGTGAAATAGGGTTTGTCTTCATAAAAGGGCTGGTAGTAAATGCGCAATACTTTCTTTTCCCTGATGGCGCGTATGATCTTTCCGAGATGTGCGCTGCCCTTAATGTGCGGGATCTTTTCAGGCCGGATGAAGTCGAACCGTTCACCCGGACCCTGGCTGGTGCTGATATCGATCACATCAATTACTTTCTGAAGGGCGCCGGAAATATCCCCGAATACATCGGCGAATTTGTATTTTTCAAGTAATTCGCAGGATTCCCTGAGTTTTTCCAGCTCTGCGCCGGTAGTTTCTGAATGATTTTTCATGGTGCGTTGATGTTGGACCAGGATGCAAATTAATGATTCTCCGTGATACAAAAAAAGCGGTCGTCAAATGGCGACCGCTTATGCTTGTATTGGTTCGGAACTTATTTTACAAAACCGATCTCTTTCAGGTACTCAAGACTCTTTTCAACACTGACGATGGGTTCGAAACTGTACCTTTCCACCTCCACTACGTGGTATTTGGCACCTGCCTGGTCTGCCTTTTCAAGCACCGGCATGAAATCAATCTCCCCGCTTTCACCCAGTTCCTTCTCATCCTTGATGTGAAAGCTGACGAATCTTCCGGGATATGCTTCAAAATATGCGTGCGGATCTGCACCACCCTCGTATATCCAGTAGATGTCGAGCTGGAACATAACCTTCCCGGGATCGGTGTTCCGGAGCATGTAATCATAGATCAACTCACCTTCCAGTTCCTGGAATTCACCGGCATGGTTGTGATAACCAAACCTGATCCCGGCAGCATTACATTTTTCACCCACAGCGTTGAAGTATTCACAGTAAGCTGCGAGTCCTTCAAGACTGGCATATCCTGTGCCGCCCATAAATGGCTGGACGATATATTCAACGCCCGCTTCCTTGTGTGTTGCGATGCACTTGTCCCACCAGGGCATCAGCGATTCCCAGCTTCCTGAGTCGGGAATGGCCCGACCGGTATGTGCACCCAGGTATACCATGCCGTTCTTTTCCACGAGCGCTGTGAAGTCTGCCGGCGCCATGCCGTAGATCTTGCCGTCGTTGTACCCGGCTGATTCAACAAAATCATAGCCCATGGCTCCCACTTTCTCAACGGTTGCCACTGGATCTTCTTTCATGGCATCCCTGACGGAATACAGCTGAAGACCAATACCGTTTTCAGGTCCGGCTGTTCCACATGATGAAAGGGCAATCATACCGGCTGTTAAGGCCGTTAGGGCTCTTGTTCTGATACTTTTTTTCATAGTTAAGCAGATTGGTTCAAAGATTTAAATTAAACTCAAAGATAAAAAAGTTTTTTTCATCCCGTCAACACCTCCAAATGGCACTCTGCGGCAGGGGAGGAAGTGCAGCAACCGGACATCCCTACACATAAACCCGCTTGTCATTCGTCAAATGATGCATATGGTTCCGTCAAGCAGTGCTTCCGTTCATGGCTCACGGTCAGGTTTTTTCCATATATTTGGTTTACAATCAAAGCCATGATCAACGTAAGGATACTCAAAGACCATCAACTGGTCGTTATGTGTTTTAAAGGAGAAATCACTCCTGAGAACGTAATTTCCTTCATCGGTCGGCTTGTGAAAAATCCTGATTATGAGCCGTCCTACCGTTCCGTGATTGACCTGAGGAGTTGTACCCTTATGTATGATATTGAGGGATTGAAGCGGACCCTGGAGTACATGGCAACTGCCAGGGGTTTTGCCGCGAAAAGAAAAACTGCGTATATCACCTCAAGTTCCGGCCACGTGGTCCCTCCAATGATGATGACCACCGGGACCTACAATATCCCCATGGATGTCAAAGTCCATTCAACAGTAGATGCTGCCCTGCACTGGCTCGGTATGGAAGATTTCACGACGGAAGATTATCGGCGCCTGCTCAGCTCCATGTGCGATTGCGCATGCGATTAGACCCGATAGAGAGGTTCAGTATAACAATAGCCTGACTATTGGTGCCTGCTGTGATCAGCTGCCGGCAACCTCTACCGAAACAGGCTCCCGCATCAGGGCGGCATCCCGGATCAGAAGCTTTTCAAACCCTTCTGCCGTTTTCCACTGGTCATTTTCGCGTTCCCACACAGTGTAGAACCTGAAGGTATTGACCTTTTCAGGCGCTGCATCGAGGTGAATGCAATAGGTTTCCGTAATTCCGCCTCCGGTTGAAGGTGCTTCGGATGTGCTGCGGAATGACCTGGCGGGCACCATTAACGCCATGCCCAGCAGGGTCGTGTCTTCCGACTGCAGGTCGAAGGTGTAGAACGCTTTGGCTTTCTCTGTGCCGGGAACCTCCACGAAAGCAGTGCTTTTTGTGTTGACGATCCCTGTCACCAGTTCCAGCTTTTCCCCCGTCCCTTTGAAGGAAACCCTGCTCTCATAGTAGTAGGTACCTGCCTGGATCGAAACATCATGGGTGACATCAAGGGACTGGTCGCCCATCTTCCAGTTTTCAAACGTAAACCTGAAGATGCTCCTGAGTGGTCCCTCTGCCAGGACCGTGCACGTTCCAAGGCCATTGTCCCCGACACGGTAGAGTGAATCTTTGTAACTGTATGCAATACTTCCGGCACCAAGTGAATTACCTACTTTCAGTACATCCACACCCCATGCAGGATTGTATTCGTGGTAGCTGGGATTGTCTTTGTACCCGACTTCATCAAGGACCATGGCATTGGTTACTTTCCCGAAAATGTCCATGCCGTTGCGCCGGTCAAAGTAGTTCCGGAACCCGACCCTGTCATTCTCCCATGCGATTCCCTCCATTTGCCATACCTGCTGGGTTTGTGTATTGATGGCATGCTCCTCACGCACGGCAGTTGTTACTTCTGTGTAATCCTGGTCCTTCCGTGCAAACCTGATGTTGGTCATCGTACTGAATTCAGGGTAATCGCCAGGAGAGGCGAAGGTTACCGTTGCGTTAAGTGCTTCGTTTGCGCCAATATTCAGCAATACAAACAACTCATCCCAGGCACCGTCACCATCCAGGTCATCGGCCTGTGCAGGAAGGATATTGCCCGACACATTCAGCAATGGTAACATTCCTTCAGCAACCTGGGGGAATGCGTCGAACAACGACCTGCTGATCACCACCCCGGCATTGTTTCCAGGCTGATCCGATGGGTTGGTAAACAGCAGCTGTGGTTCACTGTTCCGTGTGCAGGATAAAAGAACTCCCGCCAAAAGAAATAATATTGCGTTTTTCATCTGTTTATTTTTCGTTGCTGGGTTTTCCGATGGTTGCCAGGATACCTCCATCGACGTACACGACAATGCCATTTACAAAATTGGAGGCATCGGAGGCGAGGAATATGGCTGCGCCTGAAAGTTCTTCCGGGTCTCCCCACTTTCCGGCCGGGGTCCGGTTGATAATGAAATCATTGAAAGGATGACCATCCACCCTGATCGGTTCAGTCTGTGATGTTGCAAAATATCCCGGGCCGATCCCGTTGATCTGGATGTTGTGCCTGGCCCATTCCGTGGCCATGCTCCTGGTCAGCATCTTCAGTCCGCCCTTGGCTGCGGCATATGCTGAAACCGTGTTCCGCCCCAGCTCACTCATCATGGAACACATGTTGATGATTTTACCATGACCCCGTTCGATCATTCCCGGTGCGACCGCTTTCGACATAATGAACGGACCGGTGAGGTCCACATCCACCACTTCCCTGAATTCATCTGCTTTCATTTCCAGGATCGGGATCCGCTTGATGATCCCCGCGTTGTTGACGAGTATGTCGATGGGGGCAACCTCTTTTTCCATGCGCGGAATGAGCTCATTCACCGCAGATTCGTCAGTCACATTAAGCACGTATGTGCTGACATCGATGCCATTTTTTTTGTACACCTCCCTGGCTGCTTCCAGCTTGTCGCCAAAAACGTCGTTGATGATGATTTTTGCGCCTGCATTGGCAAGTCCTGTTGCAATGGCCATTCCCAGCCCATGCGTCGCACCGGTAACCAGTGCTGTTTTTCCTGTTAGATCAAATAGTTTAAGTGACATTTCCTGTTTTTTTTGGTTGTTGTAAAGAACGACTGTTTTTACCTGAGGTCGCGCGGACCGAATGCATCCATGTCGCCGTAATCGAGGTTCTCACCTGCCATTCCCCAGATAAAGTTATAATTGCTGGTTCCTGCTGCCGCATGAATGGACCAAGAGGGAGAGACGACTGCCTCTTCATTGTGCAGCCAGATGTGGCGGGTCTCTTTGGGATCCCCCATGAAGTGACATATGGCCTGGTCGTCGGGTACCTCGAAATAGAAATAGGCTTCCATCCGCCTGCTGTGCAGGTGTGCCGGCATTGTGTTCCATACGCTGCCCGCTTTCAACTCTGTCATACCCATCTGTAACTGGCAGATATCCACAACACTGTTAACGATCAGCTTGTTGATTTTCCGTGCATTGCTGGATTCAAGCGCACCGAGCTCAACCGTATCCGCATCCGCAAGCGTGATGTGTTTCGTCGGGTACGATGTGTGTGCAGGTGCAGAGTTGAAATAGAACCTCGAAGGACGGTCGGGTGAATCGCTCTCGAATATCACTTCTTTGGTGCCGGCGCCGATATAGATCGCCTCCTTGTACTCCAGGGGGTAGGCCTTGCCATCAACCCTGATCGTTCCCTTTGGTCCGACATTGATGATCCCAAGTTCTCTCCGGTCACAGAAATGACCTGCCTTGAGCGGATCGATGGCCTCAAGGGGGAGTGCTTCCTTCACTGGTACCGCACCGCCAACAATGAAGCGGTCGTTCATGGAGTAGACCATGTTCACATCTCCCGGCGACATCAGGTTCTGTACCAGGAAATCCTTCCTGTTTCTTTCAGTGTCATAGTGTTTGGCATCATCGGGATGATTGGAATAACGGATTTCATAATTTGTTGCCATAGTGTTTCTGTTTTATTCTGTTCCTAAATTTATTTCTCTTTGTGTACTCAGCCTGAACAGCACGTCGGGTTCAATGACGATCCTCGAACCGTCGCTTGTGGCCTCCTGCTCAAGGAAGAGTGTGGCGGCCTGCCTGCCCATTTCGATACCTTTCTGGTCGACTGATGTGAGCGGGGGAGTGATATGGGGTGTGAATTCCTCGTTGGCGAAACCGCTGACTGCGATGTCTTCCGGAATGCGGAAATTGTTTTCAAGTGCTTCCAGCAGCACCCCGTGCGCTGCCAGGTCCCCCGCGCAAATAAAGGCATCTGGCCTGGGATCGGATTGTATGACCTCCCTGAAAGCCTTTCTTCCTCCCTGCCGCGTCATGTCAGTCTCCGCGATATGAGAAGCAATCACTTTGCTTCCCGACGATTTCAGTGCATCGAGGTACCCGGACTTTCGCTGTCGGTATACATTGATCCTGCCGGAACCTCCTACATATGCCGGGTGATGACACCCTTTTTGTATAAGCGCTGTGGTGATTCTGAATGCCGCAGCATGGTCGTCGATCACAACTGCATCCACTGCGAGGGTGTCGGGTACCCTGTCAAAGAATACCATCCGGATCCCCCTGTTCAGCAGCTTCTCCAGGTGCCCATAGTCTTGTGTCTCCATGGACAGCGACATCATGATTCCATCCACGCGGGCATGCATCAGCGTCTGCAGTGCTTCTTTTTCCTTTTCCAGGGATTCATTCGACTGGCAGATCATCAGGTTAAAACCAGCCCCGCTCAGCTTCTCCTCTATTCCCCAGATAATATTGGAGAAAAAACTCCTGTTAATATTGGGTACGATCACACCCACCGTGTTGCCCTGTCCCTTTCTGAGGGATGAGGCCATCACATTGGGCTGGTATCCATGCGCCGCTGCCAGTTTCTGCACCATGTCGCGCGTTGCAGCACTGATCCTGGGATTATTGTTCAATGCACGGGAAACAGTGGAGGCAGATATCCCCAGTTCACGGGCAATGTCGTGTATGGTGATATGTCTTTTTTTTCCGTTCATTTGCACAAATGTATGAAAATACAATTTATTGCACAAATTATTCTGCAAACTTCTTTCCTTAATATAGTGAATGTTTTATATATCTTTGGTGCTTGTGTCCATGGTGTAGTGTTAGACACCATGACAGGGAGAAGGAACGGAAAGGCGTTCAAACGGTACAAAATACTTGTAAACACTTTCGGCAGGTTTAAAAAGGCAGAATTATGAGCAGGACCAATAAGTTACTTCACCTGATCTTTGCTGTGATCGTTATCGTGGAACTGACAGGAACACTGACCGACAATATGTTGTTGGAATACCCTGTGAAACCGCTCATAATGGTCTGGATCACACTCTACTTCCTGTTGAATGCAAAAAAACGTTCATTCCGGACCGGCGTTGTGCTGGCATTTTTTTTCAGCTGGACAGGAGATATGCTCCTGATGTTTTCCGGCGGGTACGATAATGAGCTGCTCTTTTATGCCGGGATAGGAGGGTTCTTCCTTGCCCAGGTGGCCTATATTTTTGTCTTTTTGTTGAATGCTGAAAACGACATCAAGGGACTGTTGTTGAGAAACCCGCTGTGGTTCATTCCTTTACTGGGATATGGCGTGCTGATGTACTGGTGGCTGTATCCCGGGCTCGAAGGGGTGATGGTACCTGTGATTCTCGTCTACGCACTCTCCCTGATCGGAATGTCACTTGCTGCTCTGAACCGGCGCGACAGGGTGAATTACAGTAGTTTCCGGCTTGTATTTGCTGGTTCGCTCTTTTTCCTCGCCTCCGACAGCATGATCGCTGTCAACAAGTTCCACACCGAAATTCCCTATGCGGGATTCCTGGTCATGCTGACCTATATTATTGGCCAATACCTGATCATGCGTGGCCTGATACTTGAAAAACCACGTCCCGCTTCAAATAACCAATAAATTTGGACTGTACTTATTCATTACCCCATTTCCCATCTCCCGCTCCTTGTCGCTCCGTCCCCTGGTTCCTATCTCCCATCTCCCGCTCCTTGTCGCTCCGTCCCTTGATTCCCATCTCCCATCTCCCATCTCCCGCTCCTTGTCGCCCCGTCCCCTGGTTCCCATCTGCCATTTCCCATCACCCGCTCCTTGTCTCTCCGTCCCCTGGTTCCTGTTACAATATCGCGGGCAGCTGAACCACGCAGAAATACAGGAAGAAAAGAAAAGCAACCAGGAGTCCCGCACCGATCGACCAGTGTGGTGTGATGGTCTTCCTGACCTCCGGGCGGAAAAATTTTGGCATCACAAAATAGAGTCCGAAAAACAATCCCAGTGCCTGGACAGGCGTCAGCAGCAATCCCTCGAATATGGCAGCAAATTTCACCAGGACCACGGGCTTGTATCCCAGGGTGAAAATGATGGTCATGCTGGCAAGTGTCAGCAATAACAGGACACCCCTGAATTGCTGCTTCCAGGGGATGCGTTTGGCAGTTGCTGGCATGCATAGTCTGAATGCGTCAGAAAGCAGCCGTGGCCAGCCGGCCAGTTGCCCGATCTGCGTGGAGAACAGTGCTGCGGTGCCGCCCAGAACGAAAAGAAATGCACCTGTTGTGCCCCAGTTGGCAGCGAACAGTTCCGATAGCTGGAGCGCCACATTTTCACCTTCCGGGACTACCTGCCTGCTGCCCAGGATGCCGGCACCTGCGATCAGGAAACCACCGGTGGCAACGATCCCTATGACCATGGCCAGGGTGGCGTCCATGGAGACAAAGCGCTGCCATTTTCTGAGCTCCTTCGCCGATCCTGCATCTATGCGCTGCATTTTTTCCCGGTCTGCCGGTATCCCGTAACCATCCTTGCTGGTCATGCCGTAACCGGCACCGATCACCCAGTAACTGTACCATACCTGGCTGGCAAATCCACCTGCACCCCATCCGAGCAACGGAAGAATTTCACGCCAGGGGTTGACATCCAGCCCCTTGTCTGTGGTCCAGGCCGGCATTTCAGGCTTCGATGGTACCAGCCCGGAAAAGAATTCTGATGCAGATGGAAAAACATTCACGGCAACGTAGATGACACCTATGATCACGGTAAGTACCAGGATGCTCATGGTGATTTTCAACCATCTGAAGGTCCCTTTCCAGGCAATTCCGAAGGCTGCAAGCGTTATAAGCCATCCGCCCACGAAACGGGGCATGTGGGTGATGTGCGCGAGAAAGATTCCTCCTGCCGATGCCACGGATCCAATGGAAACCGCTGCTGCTGTAAGCTGAATGATCATGATCAGCCAAACCGCCCAGTGGGCAGGTCCGGGCATCCGGTCGAAGAGGTCAATCATCCCTTCTCCTGTGGTGACAGTGTAACGGGCCCCCGACATGCCGATCCAGAATTTGAAAAAGATCCCGGCCACAACAGCCCATAGGATGCCTGTGCCCAGCAATGCTCCTGCGCGGGTGGCGATGATTACCTCCCCGGAACCGATGTATTCAGAGACCCAGACCAGCGAAGGACCGATCATTGCCAGGGCAGCAAATCCGGCCGGTGCTTTCCGGAGGGAAATATGATGCTTGCTGCCCAAATCAGAATCTCAGGTATATGCGAAGTGCGGTACCATGGTACTGCCAGTTTTCAAAAGCTGTGTAGATGCCGATGTCAAATAAGAAACCAATCTCATTCAGGCTGTAGCCCACCTGGATGTGGTCATTGACGGACCCACTGTTCAGATAGCTTACGGAGACCGATTCGTTCCATAGACGCTCACTGAACCAGGGCAGCAACTTCAGAACAATGAAGGGGGAAGTCAGCCTGGCATGCCCTTCAAGGTATGATGTACTGGTGCTGGAACGATAGTAATCCATCAGCAGGAAGGCATCCTGGAAACCCTGCGTGTCAAATAAAAGCGGCGAAGCCTTGAAATGCTTCAGGTCCGAAAAATGCAGGACATCGGTATGAAGAAACCTGCCATACTCCACCCTGTAATAGAGCGTCGACAACAGGCCCACTTCCCGCTCATGCTGCAGCCCGCCATAAACAAGACTGTAATCGGCCCATCGGGTTGTCCCGGCCGGGAAGGCATGCCGGTAGACTGCGTAAATCGTCGGGTAATCTGATTTGAGATACAGCTTGCGGTCATTTCTGTAGCGATAGTAGTATTTATGGGTATACTCGAACCTGACCTGTGTGCCGAATAACCTCGAATTGTCGAAAATCGGCAGATCAGGATCATACCCGTCGGGATGGTTATCAGTGAAATTTTTAGAATTCCTGTAGAAAAATGAAAAATCGGAATGGTTGGTCAGTTCCCGACGCCGCTGGTAATCGGCCGAAGCATAAAAGACCAGGCCGGTGGCAAGATCCATCCGGTGTTCCAGCAGTACATCAAGGTTCTCGTGGCGCTTGGAATTATTTTCCCTGTAGAACAGTGAATATGCACTGTTGATGAGCGAGGGAATACCCGTTTCCCGGTTGAAATCCATCGACCTGTAATCCACGCGCAATGCTATTTTTCCGCGGATTTTTGGTGCATACAGGATGCTTGAGTTCCAGTCGATAGCTGGCGCTTTCCTTGCAAAAGCATAGCCGGCACGAAGGTTCCAGCGGTACACCACGCGGTTGGTGGGACGGTAATCGTATCCGATTTCCTGGCCATAAATCCATCCGTCCACCGTATTGAAGGAGAGCATCGAGGGATCGATAAGTCCGCCGTAGCTGACCCTGGTCTTGCGGTCTTTCGACTGGAAGGTTTTTCCCGTAACCAGGTCCCTGGTTCTGAAACCGGGTCTCCGCGCCCTGAAGAGCGAGTCCCGCCTTTCCGACATCGAAGCATCCCCGAAGCCATAGATCGAGTCACGCGTGGAAATGGTCTCTTTTTCCTCAATGGTGAGGGGAACGGGTCTGACCTTGTTCCAGAAGGTGGAGTCGTTCATCACTGCGTTGGGAGCGATGGAAAATTCTGTACCCTTTATCTCTAAGTTGTTGGCTGCGGGATTCGCTGCTTCGGTCTCCTTCTCCATCAGCCTTGTCAGCCTGTTCATGTCCCTGTCGCTAAGCTCCTCCTTGGCCAGGATTTCCTGAATTTTTTCCTGCTCAGATGAACGCTGCGGGGCGACATCTGTTCCCGCTTCTTCCTCCTGTCCATCCGCTCTCCCTGCACGATCCCCTTCACCTTGTCCATCCGCTCTCCCTGCACGATCCCCTTCACCTTGTCCATCCCCTTCACGCTGTCCATCCGCTCTCCCTGAACGCTCCCCTTCGCCCTGTCCGTCCCCTTCACCTTGT
>Ga0180435_10001221_pt1 | contig 26946 bp, 24 predicted proteins | sample SS_ome_3_FD_132467 | JGI IMG/M metagenome (GOLD analysis project Ga0180435, IMG submission 132467) | Hypersaline lake sediment archaeal communities from the Salton Sea, California, USA - SS_3_S_1 metaG | ecosystem: Environmental > Aquatic > Non-marine Saline and Alkaline > Hypersaline >... | reverse complement strand
GGAGAGCGCGATGATGCCAATGATCGACAGGATGCTCATGTTCATGCCGTGGAAGCCGTGGCCCCAGATCGCACCCAGGACACCGAGTGGCACCAGGGAGAAGATCATCGCCGCCTGAACGTAGGAACGGAATACCAGCACCACCAGAATGACCATTATCAGGAACGCCAGCGGGAAACTGCCTTGAATCGATGAGATCGTTTTCTGCAGGTCGCGCGATTGCCCCTCGAAGGCTGCCGTGACACCGTTGACTCGCGCCAATACGCGCGGCACGACCTCATTCTGGACTTCGGCTCGGATAGGATCCGCCGGGGCTCCCGGATCAGCCAGGTTAGCTTCGACTTTCACTTCCTGCTTGTTTGACTGGCGACTGATCTGTGTCACACCGCGAGCGATAGTGTACTCGGCTACTTCGGTAAACGGGTACTCCTCGCCCCGGGGCGTACGAATGCGCATCTGATCGAGTCGTCCCAGCGCCGATCGGTCTTCGGTTCCGTAGCGTACCCAGACTCGAATCTCATCGCGACCCCGCTGAATACGTTGGATCTCCTGGCCGTAAAACGCCTGGCGCACCTGACCCGCAATATCTCCAACCGTGAGTCCCAGGGCGTGTGCACGCGGTTTGAGATGGATATCCAGTTCGCGCCGGCCGAGCTGGTCGGTATCGGTTATGTCCTTGAGAGTCGTGAATCCGGACAACTCTTCCTTTAGCAAATCGCGGGCGAGGTTCAATTGCTCGACATCGTTACCAAGCAGGCTTACCGAAACAGGTTTGCCGAAAAACCCACCGCCGGCAAATGCGACTTGTTCCGCCTCTGGAATCTGGCCCACTTTCTCTCGGATGCGTCCGGCAATTACCTGGCTCTCCATATTGCGGGTTTCACCATCGAGGAGATTGATATTCAGGTTTCCAGTGTGACTGCCACTCTCGCCCTGTCCGCCGGTTCCGATCTCGCGAGAAATACCGAGAATGACATCAAGGCTGTCCGGTCTCTCGGAACGCAGATCATCGTTGACCTCCCAGGCTGCAGACTCGATTTGTTGCAGCACCTTGCGTGTATCCGCCTCCTGAGAACCGGACACCAGCGACACTGTAATGGGGATGTTGTCGCGGTCTACGTAGGGGAAGAATGAAAATCCGATTACCTGGCCACCCAGTAGCCCGACGGTCACAAAGACCAACGCCAGCGGAGTGGTGAGAGTGATGCTGGGGTTATTTAGAGCCCTCCGCAGGAGGGGCGCATAGATGCGGTGCGTCATGTAATCGATAATGCCATCGAGACGTTTTCGCAGCCTCGATTTCTCTTTGGCCACGGTCAACGCCTTGGAGTGGGCCAGATGAGACGGCAGGATAAGAAACGCTTCGACAAGAGAAAACAACAGCGAGGCAATCACCACCAGGGCCACGTGCCAAATGAACTTGCCCATCATGCCATCGAGGAAGAAGAAGGGCGTGAAGGCAATCACGGTCGTCAATACCGATGTGGTTACTGGTGCGATGACCTCCATGGTGCCATCAAGAGCCGCCTGGGCAGCCGGTTTGCCTCGTTCCCAGTGGGCGAAGATATTCTCCCCCACGACAATGGCATCATCTACAAGAATGCCCACCACCAGAATCATGCCAAACAGTGAGATTACATTGATCGTGATTCCGTACATGGCTGCGACCACGAACATTCCCGCAAACGAGAACGGAATACTTACCGAGACCCAGTAGGAGAGGCGTAAGTTCAGGAAGAAACCCAGAGCGATGATCACCAGGAACAGGCCAATGAGTCCGTTCTTGAGTAGCAGGTCAACACGTTGCCGCAATGGGATCGTGCGGTCGTCCACCAGTTCCGCCTGAACCGCCTCGTTGGCCTCGTTGAACGACGCGATGATGGAGTATGCCGTATCCGCGATATACAGGATGTCCTCGCTCTTGGTCTGGTCGAGAACGAGAACAGCGGCTGACTGGTCGTTATAGTAATCGCGGTTGGGTACATCCTCCCACTGCTCCTTGAGCGTGGCCAGGTCGCCCAGCAGGACCACGGTACCATCGGGGTTGCTGCGGACAGGTATATCGAGCAGATCATTCACATAGTAGCCACGGCCCCAGGATCGGATGAGGATTTCCTCCTCCTTCGTCTCGAACTTACCACCGGAGATATTGACATTGGCGTTGCTGACCGCAGCGGCTATCTCACCGAAGGTCAGATTGTAGCGTCGAAGATCAGACTCCGAGACTTCCAGAGAGAACTCCAGATCAGGTATGCCTTTGATATCGACTTGAGAGACTCCGTCGACCGCCAGAAGTTGATCGCGGAGATCCTCGGCATAGTACTTGAGGTTATAGCGATCGGTCTCGCCGAATACTACAATTGACAGGACCCGCGTGCGAAACTTCTGCTCGAAGATAATTGGTTCCTCGGCGTCGACCGGGAACGAGTTGATCTGGTCAACCGCGTTCTTGACGTCGGAGAGAACCTTGTCGATATCCGACCCTTTGATCGTCTCAACCGATAATGTTCCGATGTGTTCACGAGAAGTGGAAGTAACCCGCTCGACTCCATCGAGACCGTCAAGCCGCTCTTCAATCTTGAGCACCACTCCTTCGGCCACCTCCTCAGGAGAAGCACCCGGGAAAGGCACCTGGACGTTTATCATGTCGGGAGTGGTCTCGGGAAAGAAGCTGTACCGCATACCGGTCATCGACAGCAACCCGAACACCATCACGGAAACGAACAGTACTGTCACCCAGACCGGATAGCGTATGAAAAAAGCTACGACCGATCTCATAGTTCACCCTCCTCATCGGAGGCGGTAAACCTGCAGACTGCGGGAGTTCCGGTCGAGACGCCCTGCAAGGCCTGGACAACCACTGTGTCGCCGTTGTTCAACCCACCGTTGATAACAGCCGACTCGGTTTCGAGGCGAACAACGTTGACCTCGGTCCGTAGCAGCTCTCCGTTGCTGACCAGATAGACGAAGGCCTCGTCGTAAAGGGCGGAGCGAGGTAGCGTGAAGGCATTCTCGATTTCTCGTCCTGGCATATTGGCCTCGACGAAAGTGCCGCTTATCACGGTCTCTCGATTCAACTCCTCGATCGCCACATGTAACTTCACGGTCTGAGTGCGTTCGTCAATACTACTGCCCAGCCGCTTGACCTCTCCAACCCAGCGGGAGCCCAGCTCACGAGAGAGCAATTCTACCGGAGCCTGGTCGGCGATCCATGGGACATCGACCACGCTTATCGGCATTTCCACCTCGATCTCACTAAGATCAACTACACTTCCGATTGTCGCCCCGACACGCGCGTTCGCACCGGCGCGTAGATGGGCGGTGACCACCGAACCGTCAAAGGGCGCCCGGAAATAGTGTTTCTCCAGGCGTACCTCCAGATCACGAGCACTAAAGTAGGCACGATAGACGCCGAACCGTGACAGGAACAGCTTGACCCGCGAATCGGTTACCTCCGGCAGTTCCGGCAGGCGGTTGTCGAAGCTGCAGGCATCAAAGAACTTTTGCCACTCCTCGAACTCGCCGGGAAAGTCGAGCTTGATCTCGGGCAGGGCTGTAGCGAGTGCCGTCAGCAACTCGCTCTTGGCGGAGTTGAGGTTGTAGATCGCCTGGCGATCGTCGATCTTGGCGATGAGTTGGCCGCGGCTGAACCGCTGGCCCGGCCGAAACTCGCGACGACCGTCGACCACCTTGCCCCCAACCTCGGCAACCAACTCCAACGGACTGGCGCTTTGCATCCGCCCGAACGCCGATATATTTGCCGACACCGTGGACAATTCCACCACTTGCGCCTCCACGATTCGCGGCCTTACCGGCTGAGGCTTCTTCGGCTCTTCCTCTTTTGACCAGAACAGAAGCATCATTATTGCGAAGCCACTCGCGATCACTACGAGGGGGATCGCGATCTTGCCAACCATTTTCATTTGGAGGCCCTTCCTTCAATTATGGAGAGTATATTGCCCATAGGGTTGTTTGCCTTGCTAGTTTGTATCATTTGCAACCGTTGCATGTGTAACTACTTCAACCAAGTTGCCTTTAGATTAGTTCTGATTTGATCAAAGACTCGCTCGCAGACATCTATGTCCTCCTGCGGGACACCCTTGAGGGCCTTCTGATGGACCCTGGCGAACACGCCGGCCAGCTTCAGACAGGTTTCCCGGCCTTCCTGCGTGAGGTGTATCATGTTTTGTCGTCGATCCTGCTGATCCGGCACGCGCACCACCAAATGGCACTTCTCTAAGACGTCTATCCACCTGGTAGTACTGGTTTTATCCCGATGTAAAAAGTCTGCGATCATCTGCTGGGAGAGGCCGTCAAGATGCCACATATTCATGAGAATTATCGCTTGCTCGGCTGAAAGCTCGATTTCCGTCTCGCTCAGCTCATGGCTGACCTGGGACCGAAAGGCGAAAGCGGTTTTGCCGAGCATTCGGCCAAACGCTTTGTCGAATCTGTTAAGAAAGTCTTCCATGCAACTCCTTTGTTGCACACTTATACGGTTGCGTTATGAAATAGTTGCGTAGAGCAACTAAATTATTGTATCAAACGGTTTGTCTAAGTTTTGACTCTTTGATGCTTTAGGGAATGTCCAGCGCTCTAGCCAGCTCTGTTGCCTGGTGTCTCAGCAACGCGAACTCCAATGAGCTGGGAGCATTGAATGAGGCTACTTTGAGGTATTGCTCGCGGGCAGCTTCCAGGTCGCCCCGGCCCTGCAATGCCTTGGCAATACGGAATGACACAAAGGCCGACTCACCGTCGGACTGGCTCAACTCGTGGACCGCCTTGTCGTAGTCTTTCTCGTGAAGCGCAATTATGCCGGCCAGAAGATGAATGCCACGTATTTCACCGAGATTGTTGCTGCCTTTGGATTTCTCGCGATAGCTGTCGAAGTGGGCTCGGGCAGTGGCCACGTCCTTCCGGACCAGCGCGGCACGTGCCATGGCAAAGAGATAGTTCCTGGAAGAGCGGCCTTTAACATCATCGGGAAGGTCCGATTTCTTGGCCATTTTCTGTGCCTTCTTGTAAGCCTCAACGGCTTCTTCGGCACGCTCAGCAAAGAGCTGCAGATTGCCAATCAGATACAGATCTGAGATTTGCGCCGGGACATCACCGGCCAGTTCGGCCAGGATCATCCGCTTCTTGACGGTTTCGATGGCGCCATCCAGATCACCCTCGTCGGCATGGATGACCGCCAGTGCTCCCAGTCCCACTCGTGTGCGTCGATTGTGGGCCGGTGGATTGAGCAGCTTCCTGATTGTCTCTTTGGCGGCCTCATAATCACCCAGAAGCACAAGATTGGTCGCAACGCCACCGTAAGAAGGATAGAACGATGAATCAACCGTGATAGCTCTGCTGTAGTATGCCAGAGAACTATCGAACTGACCCTGCTTGAGAAGCAATTCAGCGTAGGAGTCATAAGGGTTGGGATCGTCAGGGATCATTTCGATGTACTGCCTGAAAGCGTCCTCGGCCTTGTCCAGCTCGCCGAGCGCACGGTAGGTGTAGCCGGCCATGTTGTAGGCACCGGAGTAGTCGGGATCGAGACTTCGAATCAGATCGTACAGCTCAATAGCCTTCTCGTACTGCTGGGTACCATAGTACAGGTTGGCCAAGTCAGCGTGGACACGGACATCTTTGGGGTACATTTCAATCAGTTCTTCAAGGACGAGACGTTGCCCCTCTGTATCGCCGCTCGTGACCATCTCGAAGACCTCTATGAGGAGTTGCTCTCCCTCCGAAACCTTGTCCTTTTGGCGCAGCGCAGCATTAAGATGTTCAAACATATAGCGGCTGTCCGGCGCCGCCATTGCAACTCGAAGATGGGCCAGGGCAAAATCAGGATCAGCATTGAGTGCTTTCTCGAAAGATTCCATGGCGGCATCATAGCGTAGCCGCTCTTGCAGGCCTCTTCCTTCAATGTAGTGCTGGCGGGCCTCGGCTGAGGTCGTGGTGATCGGTACCTCATCACGTTCGGTGCCACCACAGCCGATGATCGTGCCGATAGCAACAAGTGAGACGAGCAATATGAGCGATTTTGTCTTCGAACAAAAACTCACGGCGATAACCTCTAATTAGCTAAGCTACAACGAGAAAGATCTCGCTGGAAGCCTGAGAAATCAAATAAAACATGACCAATCCGGTCACTTGACCTCCTTTATTAACGCGAAAAAGCCCGCATTGTTCTGGATATCTGGACTCTTCCCCCGAGTTCACTCTGCCACATTCGGAAGATCTGACCGAAATCGGACGACCAAGTCCGGAAAATGGACGGACTGAGCGCAATTGTTGCTTCAGACCTCCCAAAATGAAACTCCTGCCGGTCCCTTTCGTTAGGAAACTAGCGATCCGCTGCACGTTTGTTGTGCAGTGACTGACAGTTTGATTTCACAACGGAGGTTTGGTCACGGGATGTGTGCAAGAATACTGACTATCGGCAACGAACACGAAACAAGAGCAACCCGCGACATACTCGCCAACCGGGGACTGGATCTGGTCTCGGAGTCCGATCCGGGCCGGGCATCGGCACGTCTCGAGGACGGCTTTGATGCTGTGATCTTACCGGTCCGCCACACTGCCACTCGCCACTCCTGGCCCAACGGTCCGTCTCTGCTGGAGCGCATTATTCAGAAGAGCCCGCAGTCATCCGTGGTAGTTTTGACAGGTCCTTCGGAGCTTGATCTGGCCGTGCGAGCGGTCGATCGTGGCGCCGTCGACTTTATCGTCTATCCGGGAAGCCCGCAAAAATCCTGGGCCACCGTCCAGGCGGCGATTAAGCTGACCGCGGCCCGCAAGGGATCCAACGGCTCTGCCGCTCCCGAGGCCGATGACTTGAACCTTGAGAACGCCGAGCGCAGATTGATAGGAAAAGCGCTGAAGAAGCACAACGGTAATATCACGCGAGCGGCCCGCGACCTGGGTTTAACCCGTCCCGCCCTCTATCGTCGTATTGATCGCTACCAGCTGGCTCGAGTCTAGTCGTCTGTCTCGGATTCCGAAGCCGGAAGAGCCACTCTAAACGGCATCAACTCTCCCGAAAAAACTCCCGCTACGACAGCCGGATCCTGGTCCATGATGGCCTTTGCAGCAGATTCGTCTGGGGCGCGAATCACGGCGATTCCAAATCGAGCGTCATCGACGCGCCCGGCCGTGAACAGCACGCCGTCCTTCTCCAGCCTCTGAAGATACTCAAAGTGGCGCCCAATGGCGGCATCTTCCTCGGGGGTGGAGTCCTGCAAGAAGGTGTCGCGGGGGGGACGGTACTGGATTAGGAAATGTCTCATATTCTCGTGGGAATGTTTGTTGGAATTATGGCTGGGCGACAGGGATTCGAACCCCGATTCTACGGTCCAGAGCCGCATGTCCTACCATTGGACGATCGCCCAGTACTAGGTTCTTCTATCGGCAGTGCCGATGCCTTTCTGGATTACTCTGGACAATCCGAAAAGCGTAGGACCGAATATAGGAATTGTTAGGCGCTTGTCAATATGACATTTAGACAAATTGATCGGAGTTTGGGCGGGTTCTAAGACCAGTGGTGAATTACCAAAGCCGTGCCCGACACACGGACACTGACCCGCTTCGATCTAAGCCGGTTGCGAAGCCCTCGAGTCTGGCCACGCATGATCTCTATCCCCGTGACATCATATTCGGTACCCTTGCAGTCCAGCCCGATCTTCGAGGAGATGGGAAGGATCGATAGTACGTCTCCCGCTTTTCCGGTAAGCTTCGCGTCGCTGTCTTCAAGCCAAATCATCTCATAGTGGTGGTTCACGATTCTGACACGAACATCATCCGTGCCCTGTCGTCTGAATCTGCCGTCGAAGAGCAGGCTGATATTGCCCAGGAAATGGTCTATCTCCCCCACGGCCGGCATGACCATATCGATATCGACCGCACCTCGATCAAGGCAGTAATCGAGCGCCAACTCGGCATCGGTCTGATCCTTCTCGATCGGATATGTGAGGACTTCCCCCACCAGGTCGGAAACATTGGCGGGCATGCGAATCGAATCCATGTCGCCTATTAGTAGGTTGGCGCGAAGACCGGTCTTCTGGAAGAACTTGAAACCGCCGTCGACTGCCACAAGGAAGCGACGTTTGCAGAACTGGCGATAGAATTCGAGATGTTTGCGGTCATAGCGACCGTTGAGAAACAGTGTGCACTTCTTCATGGCACTACAAAGTCAGGGCCAGGGCGGCAGCGCCCAGGAGGGCAGTCTTCGATTCAAGGCTAACCTTGATCGGGATACCGGAGAGAACCAGATCCATCTTGCCGGCCTGAACCAGTCTCTCCATGAATCGACTTTGGTCGATGAGCGTAATTATCTGTGGAGCGATCTTGCCTACCATGTAAATTCCGCCCAGGGTCATGCCCTTGAGCGCGACATTGGCAATCTCAGTCGCGTAGCAATCAATGAACAAGTCCATAGTCGCAGTGGCGACAGCATCCTGTCCAGAGAGCGCCTTCTCGATTATGGCGGAGGTCTTGTCTCGCGACTTCTTGAACCAATCGGGCACAATGGCCCGTTCGCGCTCCAGAAGGAAGCTGAAAGTGCGTTCGATACCGGGAATACTGACAACATCCTCGGCTTCAACAAATCCCTGCTGGGCGTAGATAAACTCCCAGAGTTCCGCCTCGAGTTGGTTTCCGGGACTGAACGCCGAATGGCCACCTTCAGAGGCAAACGGAATGTACTTGTCACCGCTGTAGAGAATATACCCCTGCCCCAGTCCACTACCGGCCGCTACCAGGCCGATATTGCCTTGACGGGCAGAGATGCCCTCGTTGACGGTGAAGAACCGATCTTCCTTAAGAAGAAACAGGCCACGAGCGGTCGCCACCAGATCGTTCACCAGTCGGCACCGTTCGAGAGAAAACTCGCGGGCGATGTCCTCGCCCTTCAGCCGCCAGGGGATGTTGGTCGTGGCAACTTCGTTCTCGAACACCGGCCCGGCGACGCCGAAACAGGCCGCACGGGCATCAGGCTGCACTCGAGAGATATAGACCGCAAGTACTGACTGGAAGTCGGAGAAGTCCTTGGTCTGGAAACTGACTCGGTCGAGAAGCTTGACCTCTCCCCGATGTTCCTGAACTCGCGCCAGGTCGACATTGGTGGCTGTTATGTATCCGGCAATCATATGCTAAATGTATCCAGTTAACCCTGTTAGCCAACGGTGAAACTACGGGCAGGGGAAAGCATAATCAGGTGGGGCTATAATATCAAGAGGAATCTTGGGCGGGCTCGACGTTCAACGAACCAGGGCATGAACCTGATCGGCCAAGCCTTTGCGATCGTCGGCCGTGAAGAAAGCCGTTCCCATTACCAGAATATGCGCTCCCGCCGCGACAACCTTGGCGGCGTTTGAGCTATCGACCCCGCCGTCCACGATGATCTGCGTGGAGAGATGCTCGGCATCGATTTTCCTGCGAGCCGCTGAGACGGTTTCCAGGCTCGATTCGATGAAGCTTTGCCCCCCAAATCCAGGGAATACCGACATTACCAGGAGGTAGTCGAACTCGTTGAGAAACGGAAGAACCGAATCTGCGTCCTTGTCCGGATTGAGCGACAGCCCCGGCTTCACGCCCAGCTCACGTATACGATGAGCGTGCGGTACAGGATTTTCGGGGTGAACTTCGATATGGAAAGTGATCGCATCGGCCCCGGCCTTGGCGAACGCCTCGAAGTACTTCTCCGGATGGCTGAGCATCAAGTGGACGTCCAGAAACAGATCCGTCTTCCGTCCCACCGCCTTCACGACACTGGGCCCATAGGAGATATTGGGCACGAAGTGTCCGTCCATGATATCAAGATGGAGCATGTCGGCTCCGGCAGACTGAGCGCTCTCAACCTCCTGGCCAAGACACGTAAAGTCCGCACCGAGTAATGAGGGTGCTATCAATGCCATACGATAGTATGTGAAGCGACGATCGCGTTCGCAAGAAAATGTCAGCAGATTCTAGCGGCGCTTGGCCTGGTTGTCCAGGACGATTAGGGCGTTGCGGCGGATGCCTTCCATCTTGGGCCGCGTGAGGGAAGTTCCGGCGAACTGAGCCAGGAAGGTTTCGTTGTCCTTAAGTTCTGCCAACGGATGTAGCTCCAGCAACTCCCCCACTCCGAACTCTGGCAGAAACTCGGAATGCTCGGTCGGTTTCTGTCGCTTTTCATTGTGAGGACAGACCTGCTGGCACGTATCACAACCAAAGACGCCATCGCCCATGGCACCGGCGTAACGGTTTGGAATCTCTCCTTTGCTCTCAATAGTCCAATAGGAAAGACAGCGGTTGGCATCGACCACACCTTCGTCGCGGATGGCGCGCGTCGGACAGGCATCGATGCACCTCTTGCAGGTACCGCAGCGGCCGTGGTCACCCGGCCACACCTGATCTACGGCTAGCTCCAGGTTAGTGACTATCTCCGCCAGCAGAATCCAGCTTCCGAACCGCTTGTTGATCAACATACCACTCTTGCCGATGTATCCTAGCCCGGCTTTGACCGCATATGAGCGCTCCATGAAAGGACCATAGTCGACCCAGAACTTGAACTCGGGCGTCTCCACCGGAACAGCCTCACGGCTGACCTCGGACTCAATCTTTTTGATGAGCGTCTTGCAGTTCTTAGCCAGGATTTTGTGGTAGTCGCGTCCTCGGGCGTAACGCGCGACCCGGCCGCAGCCCTCGGGAACGGACTTGGCATTCGGTTGAAAGTAGTTCACCCCCAGCATGATGACCGATTTCACGCCATCCATCAACTGGCGGGGGTCGGTCCTTCTGTCCCGGCTGTCGACGAGCCAGTCCATGTCGTTGTGATAGCCGTCCGCCAGCCAGTGGTCGAACTTGTCGCGGGCCTCGTCGATAACATCCGGTTTGGCAATTCCACACAGGTCGAAACCGGCAGCCGTCGCGAGTGGTTTAATTCGGGATGACAGGATCATATGCTTTTACAACGTCGCTCGAATCGGCCGCGTTTGCAGGCAAAAAAAGAGGCGGGACAAGGCCCGCCTCATATCGAACAAATCGATTCTACTTCTTGCTGATGTAGTCGTGAATCGCCCGAGCGGCAACTTTGCCAGCGCCCGCAGCGAGAATCACGGTGGCACCACCGGTAACAATATCTCCGCCGGCGAAGACGCCTTCGCGCGAGGTTTCCATCGTCTCTTCGTTGACGGTGATATTTCCCCAACGGTTGACCTTCAGACCCGGTGTGGTTTGCGGAATCAACGGATTGGAGGAGTTACCAATCGCCACCACCACGAGATCAACATCCATCACGAAGTTGGAGCCTTCGATCGGTACGGGGCGACGACGTCCGGAGGCATCCGGTTCGCCCAGTTCCATCTTGAGGCATTCCATGCCGCACACGCGACCTTCACCGTCGTCGATGAACTTGATCGGGGTAGTCAGCAGATGGAACTGTACTCCCTCTTCCTTGGCGTGATGAATCTCTTCGATTCGTGCCGGCATCTCTTGCTCGGAACGACGATACACGATGTAACCGTTGTCGGCACCAAGACGAAGAGCCGTACGCACCGAGTCCATAGCGGTATTACCACCGCCCAGAACGGCCACGTTTTTGCCCTCGATAATCGGCGTGTCGTTGTTCGGAAAATCGAAAGCACGCATGAGATTGGCCCGGGTCAGATACTCGTTGGAGGAGTAGACACCGATCAGATTCTCTCCCGGGACTCCCATGAAGTTGGGAAGTCCAGCGCCAGTGCCAATAAAGACGGCATCGTAGCCCATCTCGAACAGCTCGTCGATGGTGTCCATCTTTCCGATGACGGTCGAGTTCTCGAATCCGACACCGACGTCGCCCATGGCGTCACACTCTGCCTGGACGATTACTTTCGGCAGTCGAAACTCTGGGATACCGTAGACCAGCACACCGCCCGGCTTGTGTAGGGCTTCAAAAATGGTCACTGCGTGACCGAGCTTGATCAGGTCACCGGCAACAGTCAGACCGGCCGGACCCGAACCCACAATAGCCACCTTCTTCCCGGTCGAAGGAGCTATTTCCGGCGGCTCGACCAGGTTGTTTTCGCGCTCGTAGTCGGCGACGTATCTTTCCAGGTAGCCGATCGCTACCGGCTTATGCTTCTTGGCCAGAGTACAGACCATCTCGCACTGTTCTTCCTGCGGACAGACCCGGCCACACACGGCCGGAAGCGAGTTGGTTTCTTTAATCTTCCTGGCCGCAGCAGCATAATCCTTTTCGAGGATTAGCTTGATAAATGCGGGGATATCAACTTCGACCGGACAACCGGCGATACACGGCTGTTTTTTACAATCAATACAACGAGCCGCCTCAAGGAGAGCCTGCTCTTCGGTGAGCCCATGAGGAACTTCCTGGAAGTTCTTGACGCGCACTTGCGGTTCCTGCTCCGGCATAGACTGGCGCGGGATCTTCATGCGCTCCTTCTTGGGCATGTTTTTGAGATCTTCAGTCACTGCAAACTCCGTCTGTTGCACACACTCGACACTGTTGTGTACCTGCGACGCTATTTCTCGTCGGGGTACTTAAACTCCTGAACGGCCGGGGACAGCTTGCATCCGGGTTCGGCCATAAACCGCTTCATAGCGGCTCTTTCCTGCTCTTTGTACGCACCCAATCGCTTGGTCATAGTCTCAAAATCGACCTTGTGACCATCGAAGTCGGGACCATCGACGCAGGCGAACTTGGTTTCCTCTCCGATCTGTACACGACAACCACCGCACATACCGGTACCGTCGATCATCAGCGGATTGAGCGACACCCAGGTAGGGATCTCGTGCTCCCGAGTCTGATTGGCAACCACACGCATCATCGGCACCGGACCGATCGCCATGATCATGCCAATCTTGACGCCGTCGTCGATTAGCTTCTGCAGGACGTCGGAAACAAAGCCATGATGTCCGTAGGAGCCGTCGTCGGTACAGACGTGCAGGTCATCGGCGATGCTCTTATGTTCCTCCTCGTAGAACAAAAACTCTTTGGAGCGAGCACCAACGATCGTGATAACCTTGTTACCGGCCTCTTTGTAGGCCTGGGCGATGGGATAGATCGGAGCGATACCGATACCACCGCCGACAAGCACGGCCGTTCCCCAGTTGTCGACATGCGAAGGAATGCCCAACGGCCCCACGCAGTCCGAGATCTCTCCTCCGGCTTCGACCGTAGTCATTAAAGCCGAAGTCTTCCCCACCACCTGATAGATGATAGTCAAAAGTCCGTTTTCCCGATCCAAACCGGCGATCGACATGGGGACACGTTCCCCCTCATCGTTCACACGGATGATAACGAATTGCCCCGCTTTGGCCTTGTTCACCAGTCGCGGAACTTCGACTCTCATTTTCCAGACCATCGGGCCGATCTGGGTATTGTCAATAACCTTAGGCATTTATCTCCTCCACTAAAGTCAATCGCCCGATGATAACAGTTTAACCTAAAAAAGCAAGACATTTAAGGTCCGAAAGTGAGCAAACACTAACCGAATGTTCAGGCCGGAACCATTTCCGTCGCCGCAATGTTATGCCTTTTGAAGTCAACAGTTTAAGTAAACGTTCGTAATACTTGAGAGACAGCCACAGCGCAGTAAGGCCTTGGTCCAGGCCGACTTTGTCGTTATATTGAAGTAGAACTCCCCGCCACACCGCCAGAGTAGGGTATTTCTATACAGAATCTTATCTAATCAGGAGCCACCGTATGCGTATCGTTCAGTCCGCGCGCGAGTTGACCCCCCTCGTCCTCGCGATCTTCGCAATGCTGATTCCGGCCGGAGTGATTCTGGCCGATGTCGATCCCATGAAGGTATTCGATGAACCGACCATTCAGAAACACATAGGCACCCTCGGCGATGGTTGCATGACGCAACTTCAGTTCGAGGCCAATCATGGCGCCCACGGTGCCGACGGTGTGGCCAAAGCTCCTTGCGAGGTCTACGGTCCGTGTGACTTCTCGGAAGAGCGCGACAGTTGGACCATGGGCCCGGGAGAAGACGAGTATGTCGTACGGGTGTACTTCAACATCTTCTGCGAGGACAACTGGACCAATCCGGCCGTTACTGTCGCCGACATTGAAGTTGCCATGGACAGTATGAATGCCCACTACGCCGCCCACGGCATTAGCTTTGTCTACGACTATCGATTCATCAACGACAGCCGGTTCCGCGACATGGACGGTCAGGGTGAGTTCAACGTCGCCAAGGCCACCTACGCCGTCAACCCGGTGGAGCAGTGCAACGTCTTCGTCGGGACGGTTCATGACGGCGACTCCTACTTCTCGTATGGCTGTTTCCCCTGGGATCCGGACTGCCTGACGGTAGATGGCGGCATAATGATGAATCGTACCCAGATGCCTCCCTACAACTTCTCGACACTTACCCACGAGATGGGTCACAACTTGGGATTGTGGCACACGCACCACGGTGTCTCGGAAGTCTCTGCCTGCGGGGTCTGCTATGAGTTTCCGCACACGAACAATCATGACGATGTGGGTGATTTCTGCTCTGATACATATCCGACTCCGATTACCTGGTCCTGTTCTGCTCCGACCAGCAATGACCCCTGCAGCTTCAACCCCTGGGGTCCGGGCGAACCGAACAACATCATGAGCTACAGCCCCTCATCCTGCCGTTACCAGATAACCGTCCAGCAGGGCGCCCGAGCCCGCTGCTGGCTGAACGATGTTCTCTCGACCTGGAAGGTGGAAGTGGATATCGCCTCCGACGTCAGCCAGGGACCTGCACCGCTTGAAGTGAACTTCACTTCTTCAACTAACCTCACAGTGGACGACTACAGTTGGGACTTTGGCGATGGCAATATCTCTGATCTGGGTAACCCCACTACGACTTATGAAGAGGCCGGTCTGTACAACGTTCGTCTTGACATTTCCAGTGGCGGCGAGAGCTTCTTCAACGAGACTCCGCGCATGGTCTGGGTCCAGGGCGACACCCTGGAGATTGCAACAGTCGAGGCTGCCTGCGACGGTTCGATACGGTTTGATGTCTTTGCTCGCAACAGCTTGCCGGTCTATGATATCGAGATTCCCTTTACCTGGGCCGGCGAGGCTGACCTGAGTTTCGATTCGGCGACGACCACCGGGCTGCGTACCGAAGGCTTCTCTTATCAGCAGATGGTCAGTTTTGGCGAGAGTCAAAGAGTCGGTACTTACCGCCTCGCCAACGAAATCACCAACGAGATGCCCCCCGGCGAAGGTGCCGTACTTAGTCTCTGGTTCACTTGTGAGGCCGGCGCCTCGGTGCCAAGTCCGATCGCCTTTATATCTTATGCAAGCTACGAACCAGGCTTCGCCAGTACATTCTCGGGCGTAAGTGTGGTGGCCATTGACGGTGCTTTGGAGCCTTGTCTAGCAGGTGACGTTGACGGCGACGGTACTCCCGCGATCATTTCCGACCTGGTCTTCCTAGTCGACTACATGTTTGCCGGAGGTGCTCCGCCGCCCAGTCCCGAGTACGCCGACTGCGACGGTTCCGGCGGTGAACCGAACATCGCCGACGTAGTCTATTTAGTGGCATTCATGTTCAATTCCGGCCCGCCTCCGATTTGCGTATCCTGATTTCGGCCCGGAAATAGAGCCTTTTCCAAGGGGGACTGTTTTAGAAACGTCCCCCTTGCGCTTTAGTTTTAAAGTGTTATCTTCACGCGACGAAAACAGAGAAAACACGTCAACCTAAAGCGTGAAATGAGGTGATGTAATGGCCGAGACCAAGACCATGAATGCAAACGTGACGGGGTTCTCCTCGCTCTCAGATTCTGAAATCCTCGACTTTGAGCACAATTACGGCGCCAATCACTATGGCCGCTTGGAAGTCGTTGTACGCCAAGCTGAAGGCGTTTGGCTGACCGATATCGAAGGGAAGAAATACCTGGACTGTTTGGCTGCCTATTCCGCCGCCAACCAGGGCCATTGTCATCCCCGTATCGTAGGTGCGCTTCAGGACGCTCTGACCAACAAGTACGCCTCCGTGATTTCCAACGTCGTCTTCACCGATGCTCTGGCCATGTTCCTCAAGAAGCTGGCCACGATGACGCCGCAGCTGGGCACCCGTTTTGGCAACAACGGCAACAAGGTTCTCCCGAAGAACGGCGGTGTCGAGTCTGTTGAAACCGCTATCAAGATGGCCCGTGCCTACGGCCACAAGGTCAAGGGTATTCCGGACGGCAAGCAGGAAATCATCGTTTTTGACAACAACTTCCACGGCCGCATGATCACGATCGTCTCTTTCTCCACTTCTCCGAAGTACCGTGCAGGCTTTGGCCCTCTCACTCCGGGATTCGTCTCGGTCGAGTTCGGCAACGCCGAGCAAGTCGAGCAGGCGATCAACGAATACACCTGCGGTATCCTGGTTGAGCCGATGCAGGGCGAAGGCGGCATGTATGCTCCGGGCGCTGGTTTCCTTACCAAGCTCCGCGAGCTGTCCGACAAGCACGACCTGTTCCTGTTGTTTGACGAGATCCAGGTCGGCATGGGTCGTACCGGCAAGATGTTCTGCTTCGAGCACGAGAACGTGGTCCCGGATGGCGTCATCCTGGGCAAGGCCCTCTCCGGCGGTCTGGTTCCGCTGTCGGCCTTCGTGACCAACACCAAGATGATGGACCTGGTTTTTACGCCGGGCTCCGATGGCTCCACTTTCGGTGGTTACCCGCTCGCTTGTGTTGCCGGCAACACTGCTCTCGACGTTTTGGTCGATGAAGACCTTCCGGGTCGCTCGCACGAGATGGGCAAGAAGCTCAAGGCTCGGATCGAAGAGATTGCCGCCAAGTCCAAGTACGTGAAAGAAGTCAGAGGTCAGGGACTGTTCATTGGTATCGAAGTCAAGAACGGCGATGCCATGGTTTACTGCCGCAAGCTTCTGGAACTGGGCATGCTGGCCAACGACAGCCACGGCCATACAATACGTATTTCGCCGCCGCTGATCATCGAAGACGAGCATATTGACTACATCTGCGAGCGCCTCGAAAAGGTGCTGGTCGACTAGTCGATTCTTCTGATTTTGGATTCTACAACGGGTGTCTTCGGGCACCCGTTTTTCTGTTATGCAGTGTTGGACTTGCGAAGAGATCCGAAGTAGATCGCCCCAATCGTGATCGCCGCCCCGAGGGCCTGTAGTATCGTGAACTGCTCGGCGAAAAGTAGAATGCCCCAGACTGTCGCTCCGCTGGGTTGGATCAGGATCGTCAACCCACTTTGGGATGGAGCCAATCGCGGCAGGCTGGACGATATCAGCCACCAGCCGATCACCTGACATACCAGCGCCAGAGCCACGAGCACTGACCAGCTGTAAGTGTCCTGCGGCCACATCTCACCCCCTTCGACCAAAGCTGTTAGGAAGAGAAAGAAACCGGTCGACAACGAGGTCCAGGCCATAATGACTACAAAGTCGGCCTTCTCCCCCCATCTCTGGCCGGCCGCTTTCACGAGAATGATGTAAGAGCCGAAGACGATACCGGTTGCTAAGCCGAAGCCTATCCCCGACAGATAGTGGGCGTCGAAGTGGATATCGCTGCCGATTCCAGCCAACAGCGCCACTCCTCCAACTCCAGCAGCCGCCGCTACATAGAAGAGCGCTCTAGGCCGGTCCTTGAATACCAAGAATCCAAGCACGGCCGTCACGAAGACTTGCGTGTTCGCCAGGATCGTGGCCATACCGGCGCCGACAATGTTGATCGACCGGTGCCAGAAGTAGAGGTCCAGATAGAATACAAACCCGGCGGCCGTTGCCAGCCAAAACACCGGCCAAGGGAGTCGCAATGAAGACCCTTTGATGATCGCCCACAGGAAGAAGATCGAAGCACCAATGGCCCCCCGCCAGAACCCGATGACCGTCGGCCCCAGTTCTCCTCCCTTGAGGAGTTTCACGAAAGGGGCCGCCCAACTCACGCAGAGGGCGCCGAGAGCGAGCACGATCAGGGGATGTATCCGGGAGAGCATCAGTATCCTGCTTGACGGGAAGGTTCTATGTCAGCCGAGTACAAGTTAGTACTCCTGCCAGTGATAGTCAGCGGCAACGATAAGACCGATTAGCACCCAGGTCAGTACCAGCGAGGTACCGCCATAGCTCAGGAAGGGAAGCGCGAGACCGGTGACAGGCATGAAGCCGAGAGTCATTCCGATGTTAACGAACATCTGGAACATGAGTACCGCCACCGCCCCAAATGCCATGTTGGAGGCAAACTTCGAACGGCACTTTCCTGCGATACGGATTCCACGGTAGAGGATATAGCCCAGGAGCAACACCACCAGGGTCGTGCCCCACAGTCCAAACTCCTCGCCCAGGACCGAGAAGACAAAATCGGTGTGTCGTTCCGGGAGGAATTCGAGACGCGTCTGAGAACCTCCAAACAACCCGTTGCCCCATACTCCACCGGAACCAATGGCGATTTTTGACTGGATTATTTGATAACCGGCACCGCGAGGGTCACGACCCGGGTCAAGGAAGGTCAAGATGCGAAGCTTCTGATAGTCGGCCAATCGATTCCATATGAACGGCTGCACCGCTCCAAAAGCCAGATTTGAGATGACGGCTACGAGGCTATAAGCCAACCCTGGCCGGAAGAGGAAAAGCCCGACCATCAGTACTATGAAGTAGAGCACCCAGGGCAACCAATGGAAAGCCGCTGCGAACGACACGATCGGCGAAACGATTAGAATCAGATAACCGGGGGCCAGCCCGGACCAGAACCAAAGACCAAAGAGTATAGCCCAAAACACCAGCGACGTACCAAGGTCAGGCTGTTTTAGGATGAGCGCCACGGGGACGGCCACCAACATCGCCGACATGGCCAGACGGCGCTTGGAGGCAGGCGGCAGTTTGGAATAGGCGAAGAACCGTGACAAGGCCAGGAGTACTGTCAGTTTGGCCACATCGGAAGGAGCGAAGTTGATAAACCCAAACGAGAACCAGCGAGTCGCCCCCGACCGGGAACTACCTACAAACAGCACCAGACCGAGTAGGATCAAGACCACCGCATAGCCCATGTAGGCGGTCGCATCGAGTAAACGTAGCGGCAGATGAATTACGACCGCAAAAGCGACCAAGGCTACAACCAGCCACATCAACTGACGAAGGTAGTAAGACCGCTCGTAGTCGGTGCCGGCTCCGTGCTGCGCGGACATGATCAACACCACGCCAATGAGTGTGAGAAGGATCACCGCTCCGATCAGTCGCCAATCCAGGGCGCCGTAGTTGAGCATTACTCTCTCCCCTCCTCGACGACCAATGCCGTATCAAGCGGCTGTGGAGCTGGGGATGCCTTGCCGGCGGCCGCCAGAGTTTCACGCGGATGATATTTGCTCATATAGGCTTCTATGATACGCCCCACGGCCGGGGCCGCGACTTCGGAACCGTGACCACCCCACTCAACGATAGCGCAAACGACGATCTCAGGCTTATCCAGAGGCGCCACACCCACGAACCAGGAGTGGTTGTCCTTGCCGGGGTTCTGGGCCGTACCGGTCTTGCCGCCGATGCTGTAGTGCCTGTTTCGCAAGTTCTTGGCCGTACCGTGGTCGCCTTCGACTACGAGACGTATCGATTCGTTCAGCAGCTCGAGAGTCTTCTTCTTGAACGGAAGCCGGAAAGCCACCTCGGGGACGATTTCCTCAGTAGTACCGTCAGGGTGCATTACGCTCTTCAGAATATGAGGCCGATAGACGACGCCATCATTGGCGATCCCACAGTAAAACTGGGCTAACTGCAACGGCGTGACAAGCAATTCTCCCTGGCCAATCGACAGGTTTAGAACGACTCCCTGAGTCCACCCCCGGGGGTGAATCTCGTCCAGGACATCCGAGTTGGGATTGAGTCCCGGTTGTTCTCGCGGCAGGTCGACTCCGGTTGGTACTCCCAGACCACACAGACCGAAATACTTGCTCAAGCCATCAACCCCCAGTTTGAGGCCAACCTGGTACAGGTAGACATCACACGAGCGCTCGATTGACCCGGCAGCGTTCATCTGGCCGTGGCCGGAAAGCTCCCAGCAGTGGAAGACTCGATTGCCGAACCGGTATCCCCCGGTGCACGCCTTGAGTATGGTGTGCTCGGTTATGTGGCCTTCCTCAATGGCGGCGCCGATCGTGATAAGCTTGGTCGTCGAACCGGGCGGATAGAGTCCGTCCAGCGGTCGATTCAGGAGCGGATAGGTCGAGTCGTTCCTTATCTCAGTCCAGAGGCTTTCGGGAATCACCGACGAGAAGATGTTGGCATCGTAGCTTGGGAAACTGGACAGAGCGAGTATCTCGCCGGTGCGTGGGTCCATCGCGACGAACGCCCCGCAGCAGTTCGCCGAGTCAATCTCGGCGGCACACGCACGTTGAAGATCGATGTCGATCGAGAGGTTCAAACCCTGGCCGGCGATGGCCGGTGCCGGCGGTTTCTCAGCGTACGGTCCCAGAGCCTGGCCGGTAGCGGTGACTTCGATGTAGGCCGTTCCCTCATGGCCCCGGAGACGCGAGTCGTAGGCCCGCTCCAGGCCCTTCTTGCCGATCATACTTCCCAGACGATAGTCCCTCTCGGTGAGAGTCTTCAGCTCTTCCTCCGAAACTTCCCCGGTGTAGCCGGTGAAACATTCGGCCCCCAGACCGGTCGTATATCGGCGGACATCCTCGATCTGGATGACGACCCCGGGAAACTTTTCGGCCTGCTCCTCTACAACCGCTACGACCTCAAAGGGGACATCGCGTTTGACCGGTGCCGGCTGATGACGACTGATCAGATTACGCCGGAATCTCTTGTCCAGTACCTCGGGAGACAGACCCAGCAACTCGGATACGTTGGGGATCGTCACACCTTCTACCATCTGCGAAGCGACTAGCGAGAAGGTGAACGAGGGTCGATTGTCGATAATTATGCGGCCGTCGCGATCATAGACCAGGCCACGTTGTGGTACGATTGGCTGGACCCGAATACGGTTGTCTTCTGACTGGGCCAGCAACTCGCTGTGCTCGACGATCTGAAGCTGGAACAACCCGCCCAGGAGAAACAACAGCGCCAGCACCAGCCCTCCGAGGGCAAGGCGTTCGCGGGTTTGTTTGGCTAGCGACGAGTGCTTCATGACATCTAGAAGAGCGGTTTAATCTTTTCAAATGTTATACGCTTCTCTTTGACAAGAAAGAACAGCCATGCCAGCACGGTTGTGTATAGAGCACCGGGAAGTCCATCGGAAAGGATACGTATCAAGAAGCCATCGCCGCCCCGAAGAATGATTAGCGCGATGTTGTGAACAAAGATCCCCCCGGCTATCAATCCCAGCTTGGCGAAAATCGATTCGAGGTTGAGCCGACCACGAAAATGGAAAGCTGTCCACCCCAGGGCTGCCATAACGAGTGCATTCCAGCCCATCTCAGCCGGAACCGCTGCTACAGAGACAACACCGGCAAGAAAACCAAACCAGAGTGATGTGAACTCCGATTTGTACAAAGCCACGGCCAGGACAACGAACCCGGCGAGGTCGATCGAAACCGTAGCTATGGCTGTCGCATCGCGCAGAATGGTCTGGTGAAACGCAATTAGGAGGAGATATAGAAAGAGGGGCAGTAGTCTCACGGCTGGTTCTCCGGAATGAGGACAAACAGCTGTTCGATTGATCGGAAGTTCGCCGACGGTGTGAGTTCAACCTCCGCGTACGGAAGGTTGTCGGGCCGCACGATTGAGGACACAATCCCCACCTGTAATCCGGAAGGATAGATCCCGCCCAGGCCGGATGAAATCACGGTATCGCCGAGCGACACATTTCCCTGATTGGGGAAACTGGCCAGGGTCATGCCAATTCCAGGCACGTGTCTTACGATACCCATCTCACGGCTGGAGGCGATTCTCGCCGCCACACGATTGCGGGGATCGGTCAGAAGTTGCACGTGGGCAAAGTCGGGAGTGACACTGGAGATCCGCCCCACCAGACCGGATCGATTGATCACCGGCCAATTGAGTTGCACCGAGTCACGAGATCCGCGATTGATCGTGGCCGACACCGGAAGACCGTTGCCGGTCACGGCCACCACTCTGGCATTGAGGAGTTTGAAGCGGGGCGGTTGCTCGAAGTCGGCATTGTTTCTTAGTCTAGCATTCTCGCGCTGAATCTCCCCCATGAAAGCTAGCTGTAAACGGGCCTGAGTCAACTCAGTCGCAAGCTGTTGATTGACATCGTTGACCTGCGACAACTCCACGACATAGGACTTGACGAGATGGAAGGGATAATACAGGGTACTAAGGAGGGCGTCGGACAAAGTCGGCGCGACCGAAGTTTTGCCGAAGACGATGCCCAGGGCCAGGATCGCGGCCAGAGCCAGATTGACAGTGCGCCAGTTCTTATGTGATAAGTTCGAAATCAGGTTCATCGAATGGCGCTATCCTCACCTCTGTCTATCTAGTCAACAGCGTCCATGAGAGCCAGCACATCGCCCGGCGACGATGCGGCCAGGAGCTTTTCACGATTATCGGCAGCTTTCATAAGATACGAGAGCCGCGCCATGACATTGAGATGGGCACCGATGGCATCTTCGGGAGCCGCGATCAGGAAGAACAGGTGTACTTTCTTGTGGTCCATGGCATCGAAGTCAATGCCGTCGACACTACGACCGAATGCGATCACAATGCCCTTGACCGAGCTGGTCTTGGCATGAGGGAAGGCCACGCCGTATCCGACTCCGGTGGTCACCAGGTCTTCGCGTTCTTTGATGTCAGCTAATAGGCGGTCGCGATCCTTGACCATGTTTGACCCCGAGACAAGGTCAACCAGTTCCTCGATTACACCATCTTTGTCGTTCGCATTGAGATCAAAAGAGATCAAGGTCTCATCACAAAACTTGGAAAGCTTCACAGCCTACTACCTCACTCTATTTCTACGGCTTCGTCCAGCAACAATACCGGTATATCGTCGACAATTCGAAAAGCTAACTTGCAGGCATGGCACACAAGGCGGTCTTCCTGCTCCTGGTATTCTAAAGGGCCTTTGCATTTAGGACAGGCCAGTTTATCTAGAAGATTCTGGGAAAGTGCCATGTCTATTTCTCTCGAAATTCACCCATGTTGCGATACTTCTTGAGGCGCCCCAAAAGCAACGAATCGGTATCAAGCGCCTTCAACTCGGCGAACGCCTTGGCGAGGGCCTCTTTCACGAAGTGGGCAGCCAGTTGAGGATCGTTGTGCGCTCCGCCGGGCGGCTCGGGAATTATCTCGTCAATAATGCCCATCTTCAGATTGTCTGGCGCGGTCACCTTGAGAGCCTCGGCCGCCTCGGGTGCCATGGCGGCATCCCGCCACAAAATCGCCGCACAGCCTTCGGGCGAAATCACCGAGTACCAGGCAAACTCCAACATCATGACCCGATCACCGACGCCGATTCCAAGGGCACCGCCCGAGGCTCCCTCGCCGATAATCACACAAACGATGGGTACTTTGATACGTGACATTTCACGGATATTGCGAGCGTTCGCTTCTGCCTGGCCGCGTTCCTCGGCACCGATCCCCGGGAAAGCACCAGGAGTATCGATGAAAACCAAGATCGGCACGTTGAACTTCTCGGCCAACTGGAACATGCGCAGAGCCTTACGGTAACCTTCCGGATGGGCCATCCCGAAGTTACGGTCGAGCTTCTGCTTGGTGTCTCGCCCCTTTTGCTGACCGATAATCATAAGCGGCTCGCCATCGATTCGGGCAAAACCGCCGACCATAGCTCGGTCGTCGGCATATCCACGGTCACCGTGAAGTTCCACAAAGTCGGTGGTGAGCATCTTGATATAGTCAAGGGTGTACGGACGGCGCGGATGCCGAGACAGCTGGACCCGCTGCCAGCGGGTCAGTCCGTTGTATATTTCATCGCGAAGCCGTTCCAGCTTCTTCTCGAGAGATTCGATTTCGCCATCGAGTTCGATGTCCTCGCCGATCGAGAAGTCCCGCATGTCGGAAATCTTCTTCTCCAACTCGACAATCGGACGCTCAAACTCCAGATGTGTTCTTTCAGCCACGGGCTATTCCACCTTGCTGTTTGCTTTTCTCGGATGTCGGGCCGACCCGTTGCGCAATCGCCGCGACAAACCGGTGACTAAGATAAAATATACCACGAAAATAACAACCATAAAAAGCACCAGGAGCGTCAGCACGAGAGGTCGGTTCCAGTAGTTCATACCTACCGCAAAGAGACCGAAAATAACACCCATGGCATAAAAGACCAGGACGATTTGTCTTTGGCTGAGTCCCATCCATGACAGGTAATGGAAGAGGTGACGCCGATCGGCCGACATCAGGCTTTTGCCCGTTATCAGCCGCCTAATCACCGATGAAGCAGCTTCGGTTATGGGCACTCCCAGGGTTAGCAGCGGCACGAACAAAGCCGACAACGTAAACGATTTGAACCGCACCAGCAGCGAGAAAACAGCGAAGTAGTAGCCCAGCTGCATCGATCCGGAATCGCCGAGAAAAATCTTCGCCGGCCGGCTGTTGAAGAACAGAAACGGAAGCAGAAAACCGATCAGAACAAAGGCTATGACCTGAATCCATCCCATATCGTGCGACATGCCGATCACGACCAGAGTCGAAGCTGCTATTAGACAGACTCCCGAGGCAAGTCCGTCGAGTCCGTCGATGATGTTGATCGCGTTGGTCAGACCAACCACCCAGGCGACCGTTAGGAGAGCGGAGTAGTTGGTCATGTCGATTGATCCCCAGGGTGTGGTTAGCAGTTCGACCCTCACTCCCCCGAAGAAAAGAATCAGCCCGACTCCGATCTGCACCAGCAGACGGGGCCAGGTCGGGAGCGGCCGCATGTCATCGATAAGGCCGGTCAAAGTTATGATTACCGCTCCGGCCAGGATGTAGAACAGGCTGTTGTCGGCGAGATCGATGCGGTCGGGGTAAGCCAGCGAAATCACGAGGATCGTCAGCCACATCGCCGCGAAAAGCACCGCTCCCCCCAGGAAGGGGGTCGGCTTAGCGTGCCGCTTGTGACGACCAGGTTTGTCGAGAATGGAGTATCGGTGAGCTGCCTTTATGGCCAGGGGTATGAGAGCCAGGCTGATGGCGATCGATATGATAAGTGCAGCCGGCCCCATGTCCATCATTCGGCACTCCCCGGCTTGACGTCTCGGTTTCCTGCGAAGACTGCCTTGACCATGGCAATCAGCGCCTGCAACGCCAGGTTCGCCGCCAGCATGAACGGGAGGAAGATCAGAGAGAAGCCGTTCGGAACATGCTTCAGGAAGTACTTCCAGGTAGACAGGTGATGTAGCCAGGTGCGTCTCAGCCTGCCGGCGTTCGCCCCTTCACCCCAGCGGTGTATCCCCCCCGCCGAAGGTACGAAAATTGACTTCAGATGCATTTGCGACAGGCGATAGCAGAGATCGGTATCTTCCATGTACATAAAGAAGCGCGGATCGAATCCCCCCACGCGCTCGAAAGTCGATCTCCTTATGAGAATGAAAGTTCCCGCCACAGCCGGGACGATCGTGGGGGTCTCGTAGTCGGGCATGGTATATCGGCTGGCCTTGGGCAACATTCCCGAAATGGCTGATCCGCGCGACAACATGAGGTTGGTCACAGTTGGAAAGACTCGGCAGGTAGGCTGGAAGCTTCCGTCTGGATAGCGGAGCCTTCCGGCCGCTACGCCCACTCGGAGGTTGGACTCGGTGGCTGAGATTAGACGTTTCAGAGCGCCCTTGTCGACCGTAACATCGGGATTCACAAATGCAAGAAACTTCCCTGCTGCCAGGCTGGCTCCCTTGTTGCAGGCCCGGCCGAAGCCTTCGTTGCTGCGGTTGAACTCGACCGTGGCGGCGGGAATGATCTCCTTTACGACGTCGCGACTGGAGTCATCGGAGTTATTGTCGACTACCACCAGTTCCCAATCCAGTCCTTTGGCCGCCGCAGCAAGGGACTCAAGGCATTCTCGTAATGCAGGGAGGGAGTTATGAGTGACAATGACGATAGATAAGTCGGGAGCCGACACGATCTAGACCACCTAGTCGAGTTTGCCGAACATCGCCTTGACGCGCAACCACCAGACCATCCAGATGGCCTCGCGCATGATCTTTTTTGACATCTTGGAGACACCGGCGGTGCGATCGACGAAAATGATCGGGATCTCCTTAATTCGGAAGCCCTTCTTCCACGCCCGCATGGACATCTCGATCTGGAAAACATACCCTGACGACTGCGTTCCGTTGAGATCGATCGTCTCGAGGACCTCGCGGCGGAAACACTTGAAGCCGCCGGTGGCGTCCTTCAGCGGCATGCCTGTCACTATGCGACAGTACAGGTTGGCGAAGTACGAAAGCAACAGCCGGGACATCGGCCAGTTAATCACGTTGACGCCCGAAATGTAGCGAGAGCCTATAACCAGATCGTGATCCTGGATTTCCCTCAGAAAGTCCCGGATATACTCGGGGCCATGAGAGAAGTCGGCGTCCATCTCGAAGATATAGTCATACTTGCGTTCTATAGCCCATTTGAAGCCGGCGATATAGGCCTTGCCCAGCCCTTCTTTCTTCTCGCGGTGCAGAACATTGACCTTGGGCTCGGCTTTCGCCAAACCGTCGGCGATTTCGCCAGTGCCGTCCGGGGAGCTGTCGTCCACGATCAACACATGGATGCGGGGATCCATCGGCAGCACGGCGTGCACGATCTTCTCGATGTTTTCCCGTTCGTTGTATGTCGGGAATATGATCAGGGCGCGTTGCGAAGGACTCATTCTTCGGTTTCACTTTCTTCTGGGCGACGGCGGAAATAACCGTAGCCGTAAACGCCGCAAACCACAAGCAAAAACGCTGCGGTTACGTAGGTCGTGCGTACGCCGGTTGCATAACGCTCAGACTCATAGCGGAAGACCACCTGTTTGGCTCCCGCAGGGACCTCCACGGCGCGGAACGTGCCATAAGATCGAAGCAACTCGACCGGCTGACCATCGACTTCGGCGTGCCAGGCATCGTACCAGTTGTCGGTCATCACCAGCAACTGGTTC
>Ga0180435_10001220_pt1 | contig 26946 bp, 19 predicted proteins | sample SS_ome_3_FD_132467 | JGI IMG/M metagenome (GOLD analysis project Ga0180435, IMG submission 132467) | Hypersaline lake sediment archaeal communities from the Salton Sea, California, USA - SS_3_S_1 metaG | ecosystem: Environmental > Aquatic > Non-marine Saline and Alkaline > Hypersaline >... | reverse complement strand
TCGTTCAATCCACCGGGTGCGAACCCGTACGGCCTCGACTACGTCGAAACCTCGACGGGTATCGGCACTCTCTACCACACGGACTGGTACACGGGCGATGTCTACTCGATCACCACTGGAGGGACCGCAACGCTGCTCTTCAACGTACCGGATTCGATCGGTCAGCCGTACTGGAACTACACCGCCGCCGCCATCTGCTTCGTCGGGGACCCCGACAACCAGGCCGCCGGCACGCTCTACATCGTCGAGCCGGATCGTGGAGGTGCTCCGTACTACACGATCATCCGCTCGTTCACGCTCAGTGGAGCGCATCTCAACACATGGGACGTCAGCGACATCATCGGCCGAGCCACAGGCATCACGTTCGATGGGACGCACTTCTGGCTTATCGGCTACGCAGATCTCGTGCAGTGCGACACCGACTTCAATCTCGTCCAGGACCACATCGTGCCCTGGGCGGTCGGCGACGGCGGACTCGATTTCGACGCCCCGACAAACATGCTCTACAACCTCAGCAGAGGATTCCAGTCGCTCGTTGTCTTCGAGCGGGGGGCTGAGTTCATCACACACCAGCAGTACATCGGTGGCTACGGTCTGACCTCGTTGGCGATCGGACACATCACGCGCGAGAGTCGAAACCTCTGGCTCCTGGACAACTCGAACATCCCCTCGGTAATCATGGAGATCAATGACGACTACTACGATCCGGTCGAGACAGCGACCTGGGGCAGCATCAAGGCGCTCTACCGGTAGACACCGCGAGCCGGGGCACCCACCCGCCTCGTTCGTGTAGTAAGCACATCGCGAAGCCCGGGAACCTCGTTGAGGCCCCGGGCTTCTTCGTGTCTCGCCGCACCACGCGGCTCACAGGCCGCATCCGGTGCCGTCGCTAGAGAACCAGCGCGTACCCGATCTTCGCGAAGATCGTACGCTCGGACTGGGTGAGCTCGAACTCGTCGGTCCCGAAGTGCCCGTCCGAGTACCCCAGGAAGAAGACGGTCTGCGGGTTGATCTTGTAGGAGAACAGCAGCTGTGTCGCGAGCCCGCTCTCCTCGGGCCGGTAGTAGTTCGTGTAGACGTCGGGATAGTTGTCGAGGTTGTACGCGTAGTCCTCGTACTGAACGACAGCACGCACGAACATCCGCGGCGTGAACTGGTAGACGGTTCTCAGGAAGGTGAGATTGGCGGAATACAGATCCCCTTCATCGACATCGAACTTCTCATAGGTATGACCGATGCGCGCCGAGAGACCACGCCCGAGCTTGAACTCGACCGTCGGCTCAACACTCATCGCCGTGCCCGTCTGCACGTTCGCGTAGTCGATGTACTCGCCGTATGATCCGTTCACCGCGACGAAGAGCGAGCCCGTCGGCCAGTAGCCGGCGTCCCCGCTGACGCTCCAGAGGTCGAAGTCCTCTCCCGCATGCTCGCGTTTGCCGATCCACGTATTGATACTCGCGTCCGACTGCTTCGGGCCATCGTAGTTGAACCACGTATTGAGTCCACGTGTCCTCGGCGTCTCGTCCTGATAGGCCTCGTACGTGTAGCTGCCACCGAAGTTCAGCATCGTCCACCAGCTCCCCGACTGCCGCTGCCATGTGTGGCCTACACCGACCTCGCTGTGCGTGTAGCCAACTCGAGGCATGAACCCCAGATCCGTGCGGAACTCGTCACCCGTGTTCGAGTAGTTCGCGTAGACGTCAAGCCCGCTCGTGAATCGTCCGAGGCTGATCGCGTAGGTCACATCCTCGAACTCGCCCTCGGGCTGACCGTAGTCCGAACTCTCATTCTCCGGATGGTCGATCGCATCAGGGTAGTCGGTCTGCGAACCCTCGACCTCGATCTCCAAATGCACGCTGTTAACCGGCCAAAACTGCATATCGATGCCTGCGACGCGATTGTGATAGCCGTCGCCCTCGCGGCCGGTGTAGTAGATGCCCACGGTCGAGCTCTCGCCGATGTCCTGCTGGTACGTGAACGCCGTCGCCGTCGACCGCTCGTCCAGAAGCACCGATCTCGAACGTCGTGAACCGGCGAGGATCAGACTCGTGATGTCATCCTCCGCCACGAGAACACCGAAGGCGCCGCTCCCGGCCTTCCCTGTGAGCTTGACACCCCAGTTGGGCGATGCGATCGAACGCGAGTAGAAGCCTTCGAAGGTCCCAGAACTCTCGAGGAAGAACGGTCGCTTCTCCTCATAGGAGAGCGCATACTGGCGGTTGACATCGAGCTGGAAGGCGTCCGCCTCGACCTGCGAGAAGTCCGGATTGACCGCGGCCGAGAACGTCAGGTTCGGCGAGATACCCCAGCTGCCCGTGACGCCGGCCTCGTACTCGTCATCCACGTCCCCGAAGTCGCCGTTGGGGAAATCCTCGCGGAACTGCGTTCCGATCGCGGAGACCGTCGGTGTGATCTCGATGTCGCTGCCCGGCGTAGCACCCTCGAACCCGATAAGCTTGTCCATCTGGCACCGGTAGCAGTTGTCGTCACGGTTGCGGGGGTAGAGACTGATGTGATACCTGACGTCTCGCGGCCAGCTGCGGACCGCATCGACGCCCCAGATCTGGTCACCGTCGACGGATTGGAAACGGATCGCGTTGAAGGGAATGGCCATCTCCACGCTGTAGCCCCAGTCGTGGATCCTGCCGGCCGAGTCCCAGATTGCGTCCCACGAGCCTCCGTCACCGTGAACGCCGCTGGCGGTCTCCCCCTGGATGCCGAGCGGATTGCAGGCAAACTCGTACCCGCCACGCTGGTCGTCGTAAGTGTCGATCCCGATGACAATCCACTCGTCGTCCCACATCCCGTCGTGGTCGCAGAGGTGCGCGACGATCTGCGACGGGTCGGGGTCGTACGCTCTCCACCCCACGTAGAAGTAGTTGTCGTCGTAGGCGAGCAGCATGTCGGTCTGAACGGGCGCGGCGATGTTATAGCCCGGCCGCACCTCGTTGTTCACGCCCATCACGAGCGCGTGATCCCACTCCGCCTCGTCGAGAACACCATCGATCACGAAGGGCGTGGAAACGCGGGGAACACGCTGCGGGGTCTTCTCCTCACGCTCGATGGCTCCGCTGATCGTCGGCATGAGCAGGGCGACGCAGACGAGCGCGGCCACTGGAAGCACTAGAGCAGTCCGATTCATCATGTCTCCTGAGTGCTGTTCCGGCACGTGACCACGCGGGTCTCGGTTCCACGCGGCGGGGATGTCAGTTGAGTCATTGCATTTGCAGTCCACACGTCAGGTTCGACACGCAGGAGCGTCCGGAGGTTGAGCGAATCCACTTGTCGGTGCACTACGTTCCGTTGTAGCGTGTGACATCAGGACAGGCGGCGCACCACTCACGGCTGAAGTTGCGCACCTGCGGAGCTCCCGCGCGTTCCAGGGAGCGATGGAGGCTGACTATGGCGATCCGCTACGTGCCGAGACAGTTGCTGAAGAGAGGACTCCCGCCGGGCGAACTCGTGCAGGTCGGAGCTGTCTCCGGCGAACCCGTCAGCATCGCGGTCTTCGACTACTCCGAAGACGCGTTCGACGAACGAGAGTCGCAGACGACCGATGATTGCATTCCACTCTGCGAATCCTCGACCGTGTCCTGGATCGACGTGGACGGCGTTCACGATGTCGATATCATCGGCCGGCTGGGTGAGGCATTCCGCCTGCACCCGCTTACGCTCGAGGACATCGTCAACACCCACCAGCGACCAAAGATCGAGGAGTTCGAGAACTACATCTACGTTGTGCTCAAGATGCCGCGCTACGACTCGGAGTCAGGCGAGTTCGTCGACGAACAGGTCTCTTTCGTTCTGAAGCGAGGCTGCGTCATATCGTTTCAGGAGAGACCGGGCGACGTCTTCGACGGCATCAGAGAGAGGATTCGCGGAGGACGAGGGAGGATCCGCAAGGCGGGCGCCGACTATCTGATGTACGCGCTTATCGACGCTGTCGTTGACGGGTACTTCGTCCTGCTCGAGTCCGTCGGCGAGCAGATCGAGTCCATCGAGGAGGAGCTTGCTCGCGAGCCGTCGCAGGAGGTCATGCGCAGGATCCACGCCCTGAAGCGAGAGTCCATCCTCGTGCGCCGGGCCATCTGGCCGCTGAGAGAGGTGATCAGTTCGCTCTCGAAGAACGAGTCGACGCTGATCGAGGGTCCGACGATGCTCTACATCAGAGATGTCTACGATCACACGATCCAGGTCATCGACACCATCGAGTCGCTCCGGGATATGCTCTCGGGACTCCTCGATCTCTACCTCTCGAGCGTGAGCAATCGGATGAACGAGGTCATGAAGGTTCTGACCGTCATCGCGACGATGTTCATTCCGCTCACATTCGTTGCCGGTGTCTACGGAATGAACTTCCAGCACATGCCCGAGCTCTCGTGGCGGTGGGGCTACGCGGCTGTCTGGGGCGTGATGGTGATCATGCTCGCGGGGATGCTGGTCTTCTTCAAGCGCAAGCGCTGGTTCTAGCGCACCGCTCCAGGCCGCGAGAGCGGCGCTCACCTACTTCTTCTTCACGATAGCGCGCCACCCGGTCGGCAGCTGCATCGTGGGTCGCCGCGGGGTCCGGATGACGCCGGCGGGCTCGGTGACATAGAGCGCGTCGGGCGAGTGCTTCCTCATGACCTCGAGGATGCGCCGCAGTTCGCGCCGCTTGCACACGAGTACGAGCTCCTTGACCGGTCCCGACCGACCTCTCCCCTCGAAGACCGTGACCGGGAATCCCATGTTCCGGATCTCCTTCGCGATCTTCTCGGGATTGATGCGGGTGATGGCGCGAAACGTCACGTGTCCGAGCGCGATCCGCTGCTCGATGAGGATGCCGACGACGTTTCCCGTCGAGAAGCCGAGCGCGTAGAAGGCGCCGAGGATCGGGCGCGCGGCAACGCGCGGGACGATGGCCGCCATCACGCTCAGCCAGAGGCTCACCTCCACGAGACCGAGCGCAAAGGCGATCGCACGCCTCCCCTGCACCGTGCTGATCGTCCGCACCGTTCCCAGGCTGACATCGACGATCCTGATGAGAAAGACGAGGACGCCGAGCATCAGCGTCTGTGAATCGAGACCGAGCATCCGTACTCCTATCCCGGGTGAGCTCACCTGCTCCACGCTACTTCCGCGCCGCCTGCTTGCCGAGGTACTCCTCGAACGTCCCCCAGAAAGGATCGGTCCCGGGATGCACGAGATCGGTCTCCACGCCGTCTTCGACGACGCGGACGCCCTTCTCGGTGGCCACGAGTTCGCCGACATCGGAGGCCGGGATTTCGGCTGCGGTCAGCGCCGCAAGAACCGCCGCCGCCCTGTCCGGACGAACGGTCCCGACCAGCGTTCCCTCGCTGATCGAGCTCATCGGCTCCATCCCGAAGAGGTCGCACACCTTGAGCGCGACGTCGTCCTTGACGATGTCGGCCTTGTTGATGACCATGCCCTGGCCCGACGCCCGGGCGATCTCGAAGAGTGCGCCCCAGATACCGCATTCGGTCGCGTCGTGCATCGCGGTCATTCCTCCGACCTCCGAGCAGATGCGTGCGTCCTCCACGACCGACATCTGGAAGAACATGTCCTTCGCCTGCTGCGTGAACCCGGCGCCGTATCGCTCCTCGATGAACTCGGGGAACTGGACCGCCATGAGGCCGGTCGCCTCGATGGCCGGTCCCTTCGTGATGATGATGCGGTCGCCGACGGAGGCCTGCCGCGGATCGATCAGATCATCCTTCGAGCCGACGCCCATCACCGTCGCCCCTCCGACCATCGGGAAGTTGCAGCCCGCGTACCGCGCGGTATGACCCGACACGACGGCGATGCCGAGCTTCTCAGCTTCTTCGTGCACCGTCTGCCACATGGTTGTCAGCTCGGATTCGCGCATCTCAGGGGGCAGATTGAGGTCCACCGCGAAGAACCTCGGCGGAATGCCGCTCACCGCCACATCGCTCGCCAGAATGTGGAGCGCGAACCAGGCCGCCCTCTCCCACCCGAGGGCGGGTGCGATGAAGAACGGATCGGTCGACAGCACGATGACCTGGTCCCCGATCGTGATGGCACCGAAGTCGACCCCGTGCTGCGGACCGATGAGGACGTCCGGGTCGTCGGCCCCGAGCCGCGGGAAGATAACGCGGTCGAAGAACTCGGGTGTCACCTTGCCCAGTGTCGGGAGTTTCTCGTTCGTGCTGCTCATGGAAGACCTTCCTGCTGTGGTGTGACCGATATGCTCACTGCAGGGAGTATACGGCCGCTTGCGTCGCTGCGTCCATCTCCACCCGAACATCACACACGAGTGAATCGCTGGTCAAGTGTATGCATCTATGTTATAATAGGATTCGAGATTGAATTGGAGGTTCCATGCCCCTGAGACCCCTTGCTGCAGCGCTGCTCGTCGCTGTCTGTCTGCTGGCGGTCCCGCCGACGCTTGCGCACACGGCCGAATCCGTCGAGTGCGGAGCGCGCGCCATCGGCGATACGCTGACCGTGGTGATGCGTCCGATCCTGTCGGTACCCGTGATCCTGGCTGACGGCCAGAGCTTCACGATCGAAGCGAAGGCCTCATCCGGCACGACCGGGTGGTCGGCCGCGCTCGAACGCGGAGGCCTCTCCTACCCGCTCGCGCTCAGCAGCGTCTCCTATGAGTCTGCGCACGAACGCTGGTTCATGACGGCGACGGTCCCGGCCGGTACACCGGAGGAGCTCTACGACCTCCACGTTCAGGCCGGGGGCGGTATCGACGACGTGACCAAGCACTCGGTGATGGTCGAGGATGCGCTCGCGAACGACTACTACTTCGTCCACATCACCGATGCGCACCTGCCGACGCATCTCTTCTACGACGACAACGGCTCCGAATCCGATACGACCGAGATGGACGACCTGCGCGCCGTCATCGACGACATCAACATCATCAACCCGGCGTTCGTCCTCATCACGGGCGACCTCATCAACGAGGGCGAACTCGAGGACTTCGAGAACCGACGCGTCTTCACGAAGTCAAAGCGCATCCTCGGAGAGCTGGACGTCCCGCTCTTTCTCACCGCAGGCAATCACGATATCGGAGGATGGGACAGCACGCCGCCACCGGACGGAACGGCACGGAGGACCTGGTGGAGGTTCTTCGGTTGGCGCTATCTCAACGATCCGCCATCCGGCGACAACATCTACACGCAGAACTATTCGTTCGACTACGGCCACGCGCACTTCGTGGGCGTCGAATCGTACAACAACTACGACAGATGGCGCCGCACGACCTACGGGTACGACAGTTTCACGACGAAGCAGCTCGCATGGCTGGCTGACGATCTGAGCCTCGTCCATCCCGTCAAGGCGACGGTGCTGTTCTATCACATGGACTTCCAGGACCAGCTGAACCTGAGCAGTCTCGGCGTGGACGGAGCCCTGTACGGGCACATTCACCATGACTCGGGCGCCATCGGTGCATCGCCGTTCAACCTGTCGACCGACAATGTGTGCGACGACAACCGTGCGATGCGTCTCGTCCGTGTCTCCGACAACGTCGTGACGCCGACCGAGACGATCGCCGCCGGCGGCGGGAACGGCTACAACCTGCGCACCAACTACGACGCCGCGAACGACGGGACCGAGACCGAGATCACGGCCACCGTCACCAACGGCCAGCCCGAGGATTTCGAGCACGCGCGTCTGAAGTTCTACGTACCCGCAGCATCCATGCCCTACGCGGTCGATACGGGTACCATCACACACTCCATCGTCGACGGTGATGTCGCGACGTACTACGTCAGTGTCGACCTCGGATCGATGACGATAACCGATGTCACGATCAGTCCGGACACGGGCGTTGACGACCTGCCGCTCGCATCGCTCTCACTTGTTGCGCCGCCCTCGCCCAACCCCGCACGCGCGGGGTCAAGCCTCCGCTATTCGCTTGGGCACCCGGCGCACGTGACTGTCAACGTGTTCGGTGTCAGCGGACGTGTGGTGGCGACGCTCCACGATGAGTGGACGCCCTCCGGTGAGCAGTTCGCCTCGTGGGATCTTCAGGACTCGAGTGGCCGGAAGGTCTCGTCCGGCATCTACTTCATCCGGGTCGCCGCGGCCGGCGAGTCGATCTCGAGCAAGGTTCTCGTGCTCCGCTAGCCGGGAGCACTACAGATCCATGGACCGCGCAAGCGCCTGCTCATTGACCACACACTTCTCCGTATACGGATTCGACATGAGACGTACCAGCGCTGAGTAGCTCACACTGAAGCTGATCGTGTCGCCGACGCCGACGCCGCTTCGCTCCTCGCCCACATTGACGACGGTCAGGTCGCTGCTCGCGCCGACGATCTGAAGGGACGGATCGACCGGTGTGAGACCGCCGACATCCGAATCGACCTGTCCGACGGTCACGATCGCCCGGTATCCGCGCTGACCCGGCTCCGGTTCCTCGTCCGTCTCAAGAGGCTGGAACGGAGCCACGTCCGCCGTCTCTCCCAGCGGGACCATTCCCTTCTCCTTGATCTCGACAACCTCGGCATCGAGCCTGACGACATCGTCGCGAAGACCTTTGAGCGTGCCGCCGTAGATCAGATCCGTGCCGAGGAAGATCGAATCCCCGACGCGGAAATGATTGACCTGTTTCGGGAGCCGCCCCTCGAGCAGCAGCGGAAGCGCTGACGAGGAACCGGCCGAGATGAGCGGGAGCTTCCGCTCGAACTTGAGCTCGAGAAGCTCCCGATAGAGCGCCAGCTGCATCAGCTGGTCGACCGACGGCACGATGCCGCCGAGGCAGCCGAGATTCGCACCGATCCCGAGTACCTCGATATTGGGAAGATTGAAGATCTCCCGATACGTCTGCAGGAGCTTCCCGGGGAGAATGCCCTCCCTGAGGTCCCCCAGTTCGATCATAACGACCACACGGTGCACCTTACCCTGCGACCGTGCTTCCTTGTCGAGCTCCTTCACGATCTGGAGCTCCGAGTTGAGCGACACGTCCGAGAGACGCACGACATCGTCGAGCGCCGAGCTGTGCGGCGGTCGCAGATACCATGTCTCGATATCAGGCGCCACGCGCGCGACAACCTCCAGGTTGTCCAGCCTCGAGTCCGACATCGACGTCACGCCCAGCTGCTGAAGCCCCCTGATCGACTCCTCGTGACCGCAGAGAGCCTTGGTCACGACGGTCAGAGTCGCCCCGTGACCGGTCACCCATTCGTTGACGGCCCTGAGATTGTGCCCCAGCGCCTCGAGATCAATCGTTATCCTGTTCACCCGTCCACCTCATCTCCACATACTTCGATGCGAACCCGCAGCGCTCGTAGAGCCGTCGCGCGGGGTTGTCGTGGTCGACATGGAGCTTCACCTGGCCGTCGCACTCCGCGGCGGCGCGTCGCACGAGAGCTCCCCCTATGCCCCGTCCTCGAGCGTCCGGCGCCACGGCGACGAACAGAAGGAGGTTTTCGGGCACGTAGCCCCGCATGTGCGTGTCGAGCATCACAAGAGCCCCCATCAGGCGCTCGGCTTCGCGCGCCAGCAGCACGAAACCACCGCCGCACGGCTTGCCGGCCAGCGCGTAGTCGATTCCGTCGAGGACCATAGAGAGCGGATCCTCATAGGGCTTAAGGCTCTCGTGCAGAAAGTCGCCGAGTTCCTCGCGCGTCACCGCTCCTGGAAGCTCCTCCAGAACATCCACCCGTATGATCTCGGCGCCTGAGGATCCCGTCGCCCGACCTGTGTTCTCATGATTCATCGTCGCTCCTATCGTCTGTGATTCGGCGCCGCATGCCGTTCGCGGACCGGACGCCCGGAAGCACGACACGGGGCAAATCCGACGGCAGTCGCACGAGCGCCTCGTAGTTCATGACGTCTGAGAAATCGCTGAATGACGCGACGCTGACCGTGCGCCTTCCCTGCTTTCCGATGATGATCACCTCGTCGCCCGGCCCCACATCCGGGATGTGAGTCACGTCCACGAGCATCATGCTCATGTTAACGGTGCCGAGGACGGGCGCACGTCTTCCCCGCACGAGGACATGTCCTCGGTTGCTCAACAGCCTCGGGAACCCGTCGTAGTACCCCGTCGGGATGCTCGCGATGCGCTCCCGACGCGTGGTCTGGTAGGCCGTTCCGTAGCCGACGAACTTCCCGGCCGCCACGTCCTTGACGCTCATGATGCAGCTCCTCCATGTCAGCACGCGGTGGAGCGGGTCACGCACCTGGCGAACACTCTGGCGCTGCCGGCTCAAGAGATAGTGCATCTTGACCTCCATGGTCGGCCAGAGCCCGTACTGGGCGATGCCCACGCGCACCAGATCCAGAGCGCTCTCGGGATACATCAGCAGCCCCGCCGAACTGGCGGCGTGCCTGACACGGAACGACACGCCCGCCTCGCGCAGGCGACCGCAGAGTTCCCCGAAGCGTGTGAGCTGATCGCTGACGCGGACGTAGTTCGCGACGCTCTCCGCGCCGGCGAGGTGCGTGGAGACGCCTGCGACCGTGACCTGCTCGGGATTACCGAGTACGAGACGAATGACGGTGTCCAGTTCGTCCCTCTCGAGGCCGAGACGGTGCATGCCGGTCTCAAGCTCAAGATGCACCAGCGCCGGCCTGCCGGCGCTCCTCGCCGCGCGCAGAGCGGCGACGAGACGCTCCACGGTGAAGACATAGAACGAGATTCCCTTCCGGACGGCCCACTCGAGATCCCCGTCCTCGACGAACCCCATGATCATCACGTGACTGTCTGCCGTCATGCTTCGATAGACCCGCTCCGCCTCACGAGCGGAGAACGCCGAGAAGTGTCTGACCCCGCAGTCCTCGGCGAGCGGCACGAAGCTCTCGATGCCATGGCCATAGGCGTTCCCCTTCACGACTGAGGAGAACACGGCTTCGCCGCACAACCCTCTCAGGAACCGGATGTTCCTCGAGAGAGCCGACTTGTCGAGCAGGATGTGCGACCCGGACCGCCTGTGCTGTTCCATCCACCCTCCTGGCAAGGTGCTACACACCGTCCGCCGTCGCGTCGTCCGCTGATTCCGAAGCGCCGTTCAGGGCACCGTCGATCACCGCCCTGAAGACGCGTGCCCCGATCGCGATGAGTTCATCAGGAAATCTGTAGTCCGGATGATGCAGCGGCGCGGCATCAGCTCCTGCGCCGAGTCCGAACATGGCCGACGGGTACATCTGTGTGAAGTACCCGAAATCCTCGGTCCAGTCGAAGGGCGAGCCGAGATCACTGAAACCGACTCCGGCGGCGGTCGACGCCTCTCTGACTATGGCGACGGCCCGCGGATGGTTGTCAGTGCACGGGAACTCGTCCGACCACTCCGTGCGAATCCCGAGCCCATACTCTCGGGCGGTCCTCTCGGCCACGCGTACACACGCCTGAGACAGGCGGGCCATGACGTCCGGACTCTGCGCCCTGAGCGTGGCTATCACCGTCGCCTCACCCGGCGTCGTGCCCAGCGCCGGCTCGCCGAGTCGGGCATGCACGACGGTCACCAGCGCCGGCTCCCCGTCAGATGTTGTGGACTGCGGGACATCCGGCCACGCGCTCAAGATGTCTGAGAGCGCCCGCGCAGGGCTCAGCCCGCGGTCCGGCTCCGCGGCATGCGAGGTCCTTCCCTTGAGGTGAACGTGGAGGCTTCGCGCTGTCGACGCGAAGACGCCCTCACGCGTCACGACCTCACCGAACGGAAAACCCGGAACATTGTGGAGCGCGAACGCCATATCCGGCTCCAGAGCAGCGAACCGCGGGTCGTCGAGGACGCTTCTCGCGCCGAGCCCCGTCTCCTCCGCCGGCTGGTAGAGGAGCACGACCGAGCCCCGTGCAGGCCGGTCTTCGGCCAGCGCGCGGGCGACTGTGGTAGCGATCGCCATATGGCCGTCGTGCCCGCATTTGTGAGAGACGCCCGGCGTCTCCGAAGCCTCGTCCCCGGCACGCTGCCCCTCGTCGATGGGCAGCGCATCGAGGTCGCTGCGGATGAGAACGCGTGGACCGGGGGATCTCCCTTCGAAGAGCGCCGCGAGCCCGTGACCACCGAGACCTGTCAGAAGCCGGTCCGGGGAGCACGCCTCCAGCGCTTCACGGATCAGCGCGGCCGTGCGGCGCTCCTCACCGGAGAGCTCGGCCAGCTGATGGAGGCGCCGTCGGAGAAGCACCATCTCATCAGTCACGCTGCACCTCTTCCACCTCGCGATACCATTTCATCCGCTCGCCGATGGTCGACCGCGCCTTCCACGCCAGGCTCTTGGGTGTGTCGTCGATGAGCCGCTCGAGAACCCGGATGCGCCGGAGCAGCCCGTGAGCATCGTCCGGCTCGAGGTACTCGTAGGCGCGTCCCCGTGCGTTCCTGAGGTTCATCGTCGCGGTCCGCCAGAAACCCCAGTCCCGCGCGCAGAGATGAGCCAGGTGGGCTCCGTCGATGAGATGCGGATCCGTGCCGTCCTCCGAGACCTCGTGCTGAAGCAGGAGGACCATGATATCGACGAGGTCCTTGCGGTTGATCTCGACGATCTGGAGCTTCTCGAGGAGCAGATCGACGAGGCTGATCGTGACATCCTCGATCTCCAGCCTCTTGCGAAAATCGATCTCGTGGCAGAAGCGCAGCTTGTCGATGAACACGTCGGAGTGCACGGGCTCCGTCGGATGGTAGAAGATGCGGCGCTTGTCGCCGAAGAGCCTGAGGACATGCTGGTTCTCAGTCCACCCGAGCGCGAAGAACGCATCCTGTACCTTGTCGATCTCACGCGAGTACGCGATGAAATCGACATCCGTCAGGAGCCGTCTGTTGTCATACTCCACGTGCTTGAAATCTGGGCACTGCAGGCGGAACGCGAGTGAACCGATGACACGGATCGTCGCGCCCTGATCACGCGCACCGTCCATGATCTGGTGCAGGAGCTCGACGAACCGCTCCTCCTGCGCAACGAGGACGTCCCTCGTCAATTCGGCACCATCGGGAACGAACGGATAGTGCGGCGCGGTCGGCGTGGTATCCGTCATGCTTCAACCTTCCAGTGGTTCTCGACCCGGCCATCGCTGATCTCGATCACGTACCCTCGCAGTATGCCCTCTCCATACTCGGAACCAGGGTTGACGACGGGCGTATCCCCCACCTTGTCGTGACCGTATGATTCGTGAATGTGACCGTGGAGTCCGAGCATCGGCTGATGTTGCGCGATCGCGTCGCGCACCGCCGTGCTGCCGACGTGGACGAAATTGACCTGCCCGGCGACCGTCACGGGCTTCTTGTTCGCATCGAGTTCAGGCGCCAGATCGAGCATGGTCCCGTGCGGTGGTGCATGGAGATTGAAGATCGAACGCGAGGGGTCCTCGAGCCGTCGAACGAGTCCCTTGATCCGCTTCGCAAGGCCTCTCTCCGAATCCTCGCGGGGAGTATCCCACGGCGTCGGATTGACGTAGTCCAGACTGATCATCGGAATACCCAGCACGTCGACGGGGCCACCGAGACACCAGCGGATTCCCCGGTCGCCGAACGACTTGATGACCTCGTCGATCTCCCAATCATCATCATTCCCGGGCATCACAATGACATCCACGACCGAGAGGTCCACTCGTTCGATGAGCAGCTCCATCCAGCGGGCAACCCGATCTTTGATCATCGACATCATGAGCGACTCGACCTGGGCGGGGTCGTTCTGCAGCTCCTCGACGCGGTCTCGGTCGCATCGGAGCGTGTAGGCACCGGCGTCCTGTATGCGCTGCTCCATCTCGTCGAGCTCGCTGCCCGTGTCGAGATTCCAGTTCTTCCCGAAGTAGAACGCGTTGTGCGTGCCGTCCGGCTGCTCGATCAGCGGTATGAGTGACTTGCCCGTGAGATCGCCGCACAGAAGCAGGGCATCCGCCCCGTAGAGTTCGGGTATCCTGAGCCATTTCCTCCAGACGCTGTCGGCCCCGTGGACATCCACGGAGAAAAAGAGCTTCGACATGGTAGTCCTTCGTTGAAGTCTCGTTTGTTGTGGGTCGTGTGCGCGCCTCCCTACTCGGGCGGCACCTGGGAGTAGATCTGACTGACGTCGATCCCCTCCCGGCGGTTCCTGTTCTGCTGATAGAGGTAGACGACGAGTCCGACGAACATCAGGGCGATCAGGCTGAGCATGATGGCAGGGGTGAAGTTGCGGAACGCGAGGTAGATGAACAACCACCCGACACCGAACGTGAACGCACCCAGGATCGTCATGACCGGAATGCCCCCGATCTCCCACTTCACGGGCGAGCGTTCGTAGATCTCCGGCTTGTGGTACGGCAGCAGCATCGACGCCAGTCCGAACGGCCAGAACACGAAGAAGACCGTCAGCGTGAGGATCGAGAGGATCACATTGACCTCAAGGAGCATCATCAGCACGCCGAGGAAGCAGAACACCGCGTTGAGATGGACGGCGTTCGTCGGGGATCCGGTTCTGCGGTTCACGGCCGACAGCGCCTCGGGGAACGACTTGTCCATCGCCATCGCGAACGCCAGGCGGGAGTTCGCCAGGAAGCCCGGAAGGATGGAGTTGGCGAACCAGAGCGCGATAGCCACCGCGACCGTCAGACCGAACCAGATGTTGCCGGCCAGCGACATGAAGTAGAACGGGACTGATGGCTGGACCAGTCCCCCCATGACGTCGGTGAGCACCTGCGGATGATTGTCATACAGGAAGTCGTAGCTTCCGATGAAGTTGCCGAAGGCGCGGTAGACCGACATGACGATGACGACGTAGAACAGCCCGACGAACACCGTCCCGATCATGAAGCCCCGGACCATGCTGGTCTTGGGCGTCTAGATCTCCCCTCCGGCGTAGTTGATGATGGTGATGCTCGTATAGGCCCAGATGACGACGATCAGTGCGCTGAAGGTGCTCGGAAAGGAGAAGGCGGGCGTGGTCCAGCCCAGTTCGCCGGCGCGGGACTGGATCATCTGGAAGGCCCCCGAACCCCAGACCTGATTGAAGGACTCGGCGACGCCTCCTCCGCTCGTGAAGAACCAGACGACGGCGACTATGGTCGCGATCAGAGGAACGAAGAAGATCGCACGCATCGTCGCCTTCATCTTTCGGATGCCTGTGTAGGCTACGTACCAGAACAGTGCCACGCAGAGCGCCCCGCCGATCGTCTGCCAGAGCGGCGTCTGCATGGCGCCGCCAAGGTCGGCGAGCCAGCCGATCTCACCCGCCAGTCCTGCGGTCGAGAAACCCGATCCGATCAGACCCACGACGATGTAGCTCAGGACGCCGCTCGAGATCCCGTAGCCCACGAACAGCAGCCAGGCACTCAGATAGCCGAGCGTCGGACCAAGCACCCGACTGACGGCGATGTAGAGACCGCCGGATCTGGGCATGGTCGCAGAGGAGATGGCGACGAGAAGCGTGATGGGAAAGAAGATCAGCAGACCGAGCAGGAACGCCAGCGGGAGGCTGGCGCCGGGGAAATCAGCCGCCGTTGAGACCGAGTAGAAGATCACACCCGAAGCGGCGGGGCCTGCAACAACGAAGATGAAGACATCGAACCATGAGAGCTCGCGGACGAGCCCGGACGCGCGTCTCGTAAAAATCACACCCTGTTCATCAGGCATTCCTCCCCCTCCGCGGGCGTGACAAGGCGGCCGATTCCCGCGGGAACCGCCAGGTCACGGTGAACATCAATTCATTTCTCACGTTAGGATACCCTTACACTACCGTGAATGCCATTCATTGTCAAGTCATTACCAGATAAGCTCTTACGTGTGATTTCACTCCACGGGGTATGGTGCATGGCGAGGGAAGATGTGGGTGCGTGCGCGTGGGGGGATCATCAGTCCAGCGTGTCGCGCTGCTGCCGGCCGAGACGCGCGCCGCCGGCACACGCGAGGCAGCACCTCGTCCCTCGTCACGACACGGTTCGGAGCGTGCTGCTCGACGACAGCGCGGCCCCGGACGCGCTCGCGGGTGTGATCGACACGGCGCGCCGTGAAGTCGCGAATCTCCATGACCCTGATCCCGATCATGTGGCCACCATAGCAAGCCGGAGACACTGCCCACAGCACCCCATGCGCACACACGGAGACGACAGGAATCGCTTGACCTCAGGACGCTCGAACAGCTATGTTGAGCCACCCTCAGCCCCTGGCTGGCCGCACGAGACCAGAACGTCGCTCATCATTGGTCGCCAGCCGCGTCTCGTCCTGCGATCTCGAAGTCCACTTCACTGCAGATGACCCTCCAGCCAAGGAGCGCCCGCATGGAACGATCAGCGAACATCGGTCTCGTCGCTCTGCTGACGCTCGTGCTCGTGACGGTGGTACCGGCCGGCTCCGACGAGTCGACGGCCGCGCAGCCGGGCACCGCACCCGGCGCCGGCGTTTTGCAGGGCCGAGCCGTCCCCGGCACCGTCTGGTACCAGGGGTTCCTCGCTGATGTCGACACGGGGGACCCGATCAACGACACCGTCGAGATCGTCGCCGAGCTCTTCGACGCGGCCGTCGACGGAACCGGACTGTGGGGTCCGGAGACGCACGGTGGCATCAGCGTCGTCGAGGGCTGGTTCAACATCGAGCTGGGGTCGATCGTCTCTCCCCTCCCCACCTTCGACAGCCCGCCCTACTACCTTCAGCTCACCATCAACGGCGAGCCCTTCGGCTCGCGGATGAAGCTCGCGAGCACGCCGACTGCGATTCACGCCGGCGCGGCGGACGGCGGTGGTGGTGGCATCGCTGGCGGCGGCGACCCGGGATACATCCCGGTGTTCACGACCGGGTCGGAGGTCAGCAACTCCGTCATGCTCCAGACCTCAGGCCGCATCTCCATCGACTCGACCACGTCGGACGCGAAGCTCCGCGTCGAGAACGCCGGCGACCTGCCGGTTCTCAAGCTCGTCAACACGTCATCCGGTGTCGGCTTCGACATGCTGACGCTGACCCGGAACCAGGACATCGCTGCCGGCGACGGCATGATATCGATGCAGATGGGCTCGGGCTCTGACACGGCCGCCTACTTCCTCGCGTGCTCCGGCCCGGCGCTCAGCAGGAGCGGCTTCGCCATCTACGCTGACGGCGACATCAGCACCGAGGGAACGATCGTGGTCGATACCGACGACTTCACGGGCATCGACGTGGTCACCCGTGCCGGCGACATGTACGGAGCCGCCATCAGCGCCGTCTGCCAGGCGATGGATGTCTCCTGCACCGGAGTAGAGGGCAACGCCGGGTCCGACGGCTACGGCACGGGTGGTCAGTTCACGGGCGGCAGTGTCGGCGTGCGAGGCACCGTCGTGGGCGGGCAGTCGATGAGCTACTTCGGAAGCTACGGGGAAGCCTACATCAACGACGCCAGCGGGTGGGGTCACGGCGTGTACGGTGCAGCGAGCGGGTCCGGTAGCTGCTATGGCGTCCATGGCTACGCGTATGGCACCGCGGAGAATTACGGCGTGTACGGCTCCGCGTACCTCGGGACAACGAACTGGGCCGGCTACTTCGACGGCGACGTCCACTCGACCGGCACGATCACCTCGGCGAAGGCCGGCTTCGAGATCGACCACCCTGGCGACCCTTCGAACGCCTATCTCCGGCACGCCTATGTTGCGAGCCCGGAGATGAAGACGGTCACGGACGGCATGACGGTGCTGGACGCCACGGGCAGCGCGACGGTTTCCCTCCCCGACTGGTTCGATACACTCAACTCCGATGTGCGCTACCAGCTCACACCGATCGGCGGAGCCGCGCCCGACCTGCACATCGCGCGCAAGATCTCCGGCAACATGTTCGTGATCTCCGGGGGTGAGCCGGGCATGGAAGTGTGCTGGATGGTGACGGGAGTCCGGAAGGACCGCGCTGCACTCACCGAGCCTCTGACGGTTGAGGCGGACAAGCCGCTCAACGCGCGCGGCAAGTACGTGAGCCCCGCCGCTTTCGGTGCGACCAGGGAGATGGGAATCGGACACCGCGAGATCAAGAGGCCGCCTCAGGGGCAATAGCAGAACGGGTGGTCTTGCGAATCGGCCTCTTCTGTGGTATTCTATGAATACGGGGCTCCCGCTCTCGGGAGCCCCATCTTCTTTCGATGCGGCCTTCCCCCGTCCGGAGGATGTCGTGCCAGACAACACCCCCATGCGGGTCCCGGCCCGGCATGCGCCGACCGGCGGGCGCATAGCGCCACAGCCCGCCCATGCGATCGCGAAGCTGTTTGCCCTGGCGACGGTACTGATGCTCGCCCTTCCGCTCGCGCCGGCCACAGCTGACACGCGTACTCCACCATCCTCCCCCGCGCGCATGGTCGCCGAGTGGGAGCCGGCCCTCGGCACACTCATCCGCTGGCCGCTCGGGTTCCCGATGGCACTGGCCATCGAACTCGCCGAGGACGACACGCTCTACACGCTCGTCGAGGGGGCCTCCAATGAGAATCAGGCCCGGAACTCGTTCGCGAACGCCGGCGTCAACATGGACCACGTCAGGTTCATCCGCACAAACACCTACTCGATGTGGACCCGTGACTGGGGTCCGCAGTGCGTTTTTGGAGCGGACGGACAGATGGGGATCGCTGATCCGTGGTTCGATGGCTATCCATGGGTGCCAGGCTGCAGCGCGAACAACTCCGCCCCGGCGGGGTCGCCGGCGGCGTCTGACGCGACTCCCTCGCGCGCGGAGGCTCCACGGCGGAACGCTGGACCCGACGGCATTGCGCGGACCCGCGCGCGCGGCTACGATGATGACGATGCCGTCAATGCAGACGTCGCCATCGCTCTCGGACTCCCGCTCCACGAACTCCCCGCCTATTGCACCGGCGGCAACATCATGACCGACGGACATCGCCGAGCGTTCTCTACCGAGCAGATGCTCGCTGAGAACGAGCCATACATGAGCCACGGGAGCTTCTACGCTCGTGCGGAGGACTACCTTGGCATCACCGACTACCAGATCCTCCAGAACCCCGAGGTGCATGGCATCCAGCACATCGACTGCTACGCCAAGCTGCTCGACGAGGAGACCGTGCTCATCAAGCAGGTGCCCTCGTGGCACCCTGAGTACGACTGCTGTGAGGAGCTGGCGATCGCCTTCTCTGCGCTCACGACGTGCTATGGTCGCCCGTACCACATCGTCCGCATCTGGTGCGAGCCGTACTACGGCGACGAGGTCGCCGCGTACACGAACTCGCTCATTCTCAACGGGAAGGTCCTCGTCCCGACGTTCGGCCTCCCGGAGGATGCCGACGCCCTCCAAGTCTATCAGGACGCCATGCCAGGGTACGAGGTCCTCGGCATCTACTACAGCTCCTGGTACTACTACGACGCCCTCCACTGCCGCACGATGGGCATCTTCGACCCGGGGATGCTGCGGGTGACACACGCGAGATTGGATGATGTTGTCCCGGCCGCTTCGGACCACGAGATCGTGGCGATCGTAGAGGCTCTGAGCCAGGCCGGACTCGTCGCCGGGGCGCAACGTGTTCGATGGAGAGTCGCCGGTGACGCGCAGTGGAACGACGCCGTGCTGTCCGCCGCCGGCGGCGACACGCTCGTGGGCGCAATACCAGGACAGATGCCAGGTGAGGTCATCGAGTACTACGTCACGACATCAGATCAGAGCGGTCGGACCGAGACACTTCCTCGCACTGCCCCGGAGGGCTTCTACAGTTTCCGGATCGACCCGTCGAGCAGCGTGCTGCCTGAGGAAGGCAGCGCACCGCCATCGCTGAGCCTGGCTGCCCGACCAAGCCCCTTCTCCTCGTCGGCAACGCTCTCGTTCACGCTGCCGGTCGCGCAGACCGTGACGCTCACCATCCACGATGCCGCCGGCCGTGTTGTGACCGTACTGCGCGACGATCGTCTCCCGGCAGGTGCCCATGAGTCGGTCTGGGACGGAACGGCGGCGTCCGGCGGGTCCACGGCCTCGGGAGTCTACTTCGCTCGTCTCCGCACGACGGACTCCGAATCCACAGCCAAGCTCGTGCTTCTGCGCTAGTATCATCACGATCGACTCCTCGGGAAGCGGATGGGACGGGGTTCGGAGCAGATCCAGTCGTGTCCGGAGCACCCCCACACGCAGAAACGGACGCCACTCACAACTGAACAGCCGTTCGGCCTGTTCATTGACTGACCCGCCATCCCTGTGATATAATAAGGCAACAGAGGGTGGCGAGCGTTGTGGCCCCGAGCCGCGACATGCGCCCCCTCTCTCCATCTACGATAGAAGCCGCGCGAACACCGTCCTTGACCGCTCCGGTCCGGTGATCCATGCGTACCGGCCTGCTGGAGCACAGGAGGTCACCGATGCCCAGGATCGCCCCCCTTCCGACCAGGTTGCTCCTGGCCGCGACCGCGCTGATGCTGCTGGCGACGCCGGCGGTCTCAGCCGAGCGGTACGAACTCATTCTGGCCGACCGCAGCTACGTCCCTGCTGAGATGCGGATCGCCAGAGACGAGGACTCGTTTCTCGTCGTCCAGTTCTTCGAGATCCCGACCCGAGCCGAGCGCGATGCACTCGCCGAGGCCGGGATCACCCTGCTCGACTACCTCCCCAACTATGCGTGGACGGCGCATGTGAAGGGCGGCAGCCTGCGCGCACTCGAATCAACGAACGTCCGTGCGGTCGTCGAGATGCGCGCCGAGGACAAGCTCGCGCGGAGTGCAGCCGGACAGGACCTCGTCCGCGCGTACGTCTACGAGGGAGCCGGACACGTCGAGAGCACGCTCTCAGAGTATGGAACGATCGTCGGTCGCGACGACAGCGCGTTCGTGCTCGAACTCACGAGCGGTGTGCTCGATCTTGCGCGGGAGAACATCGTGAAGTACGTGGCGGGACCGCGACCGGAGAAGACGACCGACAACGACGAGATCCGCGACAACGTCAACGCCGACGAGGTGCAGTCGGCTCCGTACGGACTGAGTGGCGCAGGCCTCACCGTCGGCATGTGGGACAACGGCTCCGCGGCGACGAATCACGATGACTACAACGACCGTTTGACCGTCGGTGACGGGTGTTCCATCGGTTGGCATCCGGCCAAGGTCTGTGGTGTCATGGCCGGCGACGGGACGCGGAGCACGAACTACGGCGGCTACCCCGGGCAGTGGGCGGGCGTGGCGCCCGGTGTCGATATCGCGTCATACAGCTGGCCCGACGATGCAGACAACATGGACGCCGAACACTCGCACGCGATATCGAACTACGACATCATCCTCTCGCAGAATTCGTGGGGCTGGGGGCTCTGCGCCAGCTACTGCGAGTACTACGGCGAGTACGATGACTGGAGCCAGAACTACGACAAGCTCGTCCGCGGCAGTCAGGGGAAGAAGCTGACGGTCGTCTTCTCCGCCGGCAACGACGGCAACTGTGACGACTGCTCCTACGCGATTCCCGACTACCCGTACGGAACGATCCCCGGACCGGGCTCGACGTCGAAGAATGCGATCGTGGTCGGGAGCAATGACGCGGACGACGACGGCCTGAGCTCCTACAGCAGCAGGGGACCGACGCTCGACGGCCGCCTGAAGCCAGACGTCGCAGCGCCCGGGTGCAAGAGCTATGAGGGCATCAACACGACCTACACGAGCAACAACTACAACAACTCCGGCTGCGGCACCTCGTACTCCGCACCGGTCGTCTCCGGATGCGTCGCCCTCCTCGAGGAGGACTACATCCCGCTGTTCGGCGACGAGCCGTGGCCGTCGACCGTCAAGGCGCTGCTCATCCAGGGAGCCGAGGACCAGGGGAACCCGGGACCCGACTTCCAGTTCGGATACGGTCGCGTCAACATCCAGAACACGGTCGACATCGTCCGCGACGATGGCGGCGCGAACGATCTGATCAAGGAAGACACGCTCTCCCCGTCCGAGACGTGGGAGTACGACATCGATGTCACCGGCGGCGAGCTCATGGTCACACTCGTCTGGGACGACTACGAGGGTGACTACGGGGCCGGTGGCGTGATGCTGGTCAATGATCTCGACCTCGAGCTCGAATGCCCGACCGGCACGATCTTCCGCCCGTGGGTCCTCAATCCCTCGAACCCGTCTGCCAATGCCACAACCGGTACCGACCACCTCAACAACGTCGAGCAGGTCGAGGTCAGTTCCCCTGACACCGGCACGTGGACCGTCCGCGTCACGGCGACCGTGATGCCCGAAGCCAACCAGGACTTCAGCATCGTCACGAGCCACGGCGCGGCCGCATCCGATCCGCCGCCGGCCACGCCGACCGGCCTCGACGCCGCCCCGGGCTCAGGTGAGGGCGAGATCGACGTCAGCTGGAACGCCAACTCCGAGCCGGATCTCGACTACTACATGCTCGAGCGTGCCGACAATGCTGGGTTCACCGGCTCATCGAGCTTCAACGTCTCCTCGACCTCCTACACCGACTCCGGCCTCACGCCTGGAGACACATACTTCTACCGCCTGTCCGCGGTCGATGACGGCGGGAACACCAGCGGCGCAACCGGAACCGAGTATGCGATCGCGACCGACCTGGCGCCGGCTACCCCGACCGGACTCGTTGCTGTCACCGGCGCAGGCGAAGGTGAGATCGACGTCGACTGGAACGACAACAGCGAATCCGACTTTGATCACTACCGGCTTGAGCGGGACACCGATGACGGGTTCGGACCGGGTTCCGATCCGTTCGATACACCGGCGTCCGTCTTCCCCGACTCGGGTCTCATCCCCGGCGAGACGTACTACTACCGGGTCATCGCGATCGATGCGAACGGCAACGAGAGCGCGCCGAGCGCGAGTATGTTCGCCGCCGCGCAGGACCTCGCACCGGCGGCGCCGACAGGCCTCGTCGCTGTATCGGGGACGAACGAGGGCGAGATCGATATCAGTTGGGACGCCAACACGGAGTCCGACCTCGACCACTACCGCGTCGAGCGGTGCGACTCGCCGTCGTTTCCCTCTCCCGTCACCTACACGGTCGCGGGAACATCGCACACGGACTCAGGGTTCGGCCCGGGCGACCGGTACTACTACAGAGTCTATGCGGTCGACGAGGGCGGGAACGAGAGCAGCCAGAGCAGCGTGGCGAATGCCTACGCGACCGACCTACCGCCGGCCGCCCCGGCGACGCTGGTCGCGATAGCAGGGACCAACGAGGGCGAGATCGACATCAGCTGGGACGCCAACACCGAATCCGACCTCGACCACTACCGACTCGAGCGGGATGACGACGGGTTCTTCGGACCCGGCTCCGACCCGTTCGACACGCCCGCGACGTTCTTCCCCGACTCGGGTCTCATCCCGGGTGAGACGTACTACTACCGTGTCATCGCTGTGGACGCAGGCGGCAACGAGAGCAACCCGAGCGTGACGGCCGACGCCGACGCGCAGGATCTCGCTCCCGCGGCCCCGCTGGGAGTCAACTGTGAGCCCGCGGCAAGCGAGGGCGGCGTGGACGTCTCGTGGGATGTGAGCCCCGAGGCCGACTTCGACCACTATCGCCTCGAGCAGGATGAGGACGCAGGGTTCGTCGGTGCGCAGTCCTTCGATGTCTACACGGAGAGCTACGAGGTCACCGGACTGACGCCCGGTGAGGTCAACTTCTTCCGCGTGTTCGCGGTCGATGTGAATGACAACGAGAGCCCGGCCAGCGACTACTGCTCCTCACCGGCGACGGATCTGCCACCGGATGCCGTAGGGAACCTCGTGGCCGAGCCGGGAACAGACGACGGCGTCATAGAGGTCACGTGGGACGCCTCTCTGGCTCTCGATCTCAGCCACTACAAGCTCGAGCGTGACACCGACCCCGGGTTCACGAGCCCGACCGTGATCACGGAGACGATGGACTTCCACACGGACATGGGTCTCCCGGTCGGGATGACCTACCACTACCGCGTGTTCGCGGTCGACAACGGCGGCAACGAGAGCGATCCGAGCAACACGGATTCGACGATGCCGTTCGATGCGCCGCCGGGTTCTCCGACGGGGCTCGTCGCGGTCAGCGGACCGGCCGAGGGCGAGGTCTCGGCCACGTGGAACGCCAACACGGAGCCGGATCTTGACCGCTACTCACTCCAGCGCGACACGGATCCGGGATTCGGCTCGCCGTTCGAGGTGGACGTCGACACCGAGTCGTACCTCGACACGGGACTCACGCCGGGACAGCTGTACTATTACCGCGTATTCGCGATCGACGCGGGGGCCGGCGTCAGCGCCCCGAGCTCGGCGGACACCGCCGTTGCACTCAACCTCGCTCCGGCCGCCCCGACGGGCCTCGCGGCCGTCCCGGGCGCGGGTGACGGCGAGGTGGACCTGAGCTGGGATGCCAATACAGAGGCCGATCTCGACCACTACATCCTCGAGCGCGATACGAGCGACGCCTTTGGCGCATCGACCGTGCCGGAGATCGTCGAGGGAACGTCGGTCACGCAGACAGAGCTCCCGGCCGGCACGTACTTCTACCGGCTCTTCGCGGTCGACGCGGGCATGCTCGCAAGCGTCGCCGGCGACACGGTCAGCGTCACCATCGAGCAGACGGGCGTAGACGACGAACTCTTCGTCGCTGCGGTCTCGCTGGTTCGTCCCAACCCGTTCACATCGGAGACGAGCGTCCACTACTCGGTCCCGACGGGCGGGAGCTCGGTCGCCATCAGGCTCTACGACATCCGCGGGCGCCTTGTCAGGACGCTTGAGGACGGAACCCGAGCCGGTGGCGAGTTCGATGCCGCGTGGGACGGTCGCGATGACGCCGGGCGCAGCCTCCCCGCGGGCGTCTACTTCTGCCGCGCGGAGATCGGCGATTGGAGCGAGACCAGGAAGATGGTCCTAGTCCGCTGACCGAGCCGAGGCTCGGAATCGCACCAGCAGCTCATCAGCAACGGGAGGCCCGCTTGGAGCGGGCCTCCCGTCGATTCCGGCCGGGAGCAGGCCCACCGAACACCCCACAGATGAACCCGTGGGGCCGCGCCCCACAGATGCACCTTGACTTGCCGGTTTCCCTGTGCCAGTGTGAGGATAGTTGCCTTCCTGACCTGTCCCGTCCGGACATGTGTTTCGACCTGGCCTCTCCTCGGTCTCTTTGGGATACCTGCCCGGCAGTCCAACTGCCTCAAGGAGACCTTCGTGAACACCCTGCTCATCTATCCGCGATTCCCGGACACCTTCTGGGGTTTCAAGCACGCCCTCAAGCTGATCCGCAAGAAGGCCAGCTCGCCGCCGCTCGGATTGCTGACGGTCGCCGGCATGCTGCCGGACGACTGGAGCCTCCGCCTGGTCGACCTCAACGTCGCGGACCTGTCCGCAGATGATCTGCTCTGGGCCGACTGCGCCATGGTGAGCGCCATGATCGTCCAGCGGGATTCCGCGCACGACGTCGTGTTGCGGTGCAGACAACATGGGCTTCTGGTCATCGCCGGAGGACCGCTGTTTGCGAGCGAGCACGGGGACTTCGAGCACGTCGATCACTTCGTTCTCGGCGAGGCCGAGATCACGCTCCCCCCGTTCCTTGAGGACCTCTCGCGCGATGAGGCGAAGCGCGTCTACGACACCGACGAGTTCGCCGATCTCGCCGATACGCCTATCCCCCGCTGGGATCTCGTTCGGTCACGCACCTACGCATCGAGGAACATCCAGTACTCTCGCGGTTGCCCCAACGACTGTGACTTCTGCAGCGTCACGCAGCTGTTCGGTCACCGCCCCCGGGTGAAGAGCGCCGAGCAGATCGTTGCCGAACTCGACAGCCTCTATGACATCGGGTGGCGCGGTACGGTCGGATTCGTCGATGACAATCTCATCGGAAACAGAAAACGGCTCATCGAGGATCTTCTCCCCGCGCTCATCGCGTGGCGTCGTGGCAAGTGGGGACTGACGTTCAGCACGCAGGTCACGATCAACCTCGCCGATGACGAGGAGCTGATGGACCTCATGGTGCGTGCCGGATTCGACACCGTGTTCATCGGCATCGAGAGCATTGACGAGGCGAACCTCGTCGCCTGCAACAAGAAGCAGAACGAGAAGCGGGACCTGCTCTCAGACGTCAGACGCATCCAGCAGGCGGGGTTCCAGGTCCAGGGCGGGTTCATCGTGGGCTTCGATGGCGACACCAAGACGGTCTTTGAGCGCATGGCCGCGTTCATCCAGCAGAGCGGCATCGCCACGGCGATGGTCGGGATGCTCCAGGCGCCTGCCGGCACCTGTCTGTACGAGAGGATGAAGAACGAGGGGCGCATCAGACAGGATATGTCGGGAAGCAACACGGACGGGTCAACGAACATCGTCCCCATGATGGGGCTGGAGCATCTGGAGCGCGGCTACAAGAACATGATGACCGAGCTCTACTCCCCCAGAAACTACTACGCCAGGATCAGGACGTTTCTCAGGGAGTACCAACCGAGACCCTCCAGAGCAAGACTGCGCGGCTGGCACGTCCTTGCGTTCCTCCGCTCGCTATACTTCCTCGGCATCGTCGGCAGAGAGCGCTTCCGCTACCAGGGCCTGTTGATCTGGACGCTCTTCCGCAAGCCCAGGGCCTTTCCGCTCGCGATCGTGCTCGCGATCTCCGGGTATCATCTCCGCATCTGCATGGACTCGACCGGCGCCCACATGGACGCGACCGGCGCCCAGTAGACGCCGACCGCGTGGTATCCCCGCATTGAGCCGCACGGGGCAGTGGCTATCTGTAGAGGCTCTTCACAACACTCCACGTGCTCTCGACCAGTGCAGAGTCGCCGCCAGGCGCGCTCGTGTCCGGTTCCCAGAGCGAGTACGCGAGATCGAGCTCATACCCGGCTGCCGTCCAGAGGAGCGTCCATCTCGGATAGCCCGACGCCGGATAATCCCAGTATCCCTCGCCACACCCGGAGAGATCATCGGGAGCAGTCACGCAGACGCCCGTGTACGGCTGGTTCTCCCAGTCGATGACGCAGTAGACGCCGATCGACATGTCCGCGTTGACCGTGAACGGCGGGTCGAGCGCGGCGTCGACCTGATCATGCCGAGGATTGGAGACCGGAGCGGTCCCAGACGAACACGTTGCTGCCTGACGGCTTACATCGCCGTCTGACGGGTTGGTGGAACAACCGGCGACTGCGAAAAGTCAGACC
>Ga0180435_10001219_pt1 | contig 26959 bp, 23 predicted proteins | sample SS_ome_3_FD_132467 | JGI IMG/M metagenome (GOLD analysis project Ga0180435, IMG submission 132467) | Hypersaline lake sediment archaeal communities from the Salton Sea, California, USA - SS_3_S_1 metaG | ecosystem: Environmental > Aquatic > Non-marine Saline and Alkaline > Hypersaline >... | reverse complement strand
TCGACTTCAGCGGGTACCCGCCAGGCGGCGTCCACAGACAGCGCCGGGTCATAACCCAGCACCCGCATCCCCAGATCCAGGGCGGCACGCGCCACCATGCTGCCAATAGCACCGAGGCCGACAACACCCAGGCTTTTGCCGATCAGTTCACGGCCTTTGAAGCGTTTCTTCTCCGCTTCAACCAGCGTGTTGAGTTCAGCCTCATCGGTCACTGACGCCAGTGAGCGAACATAGCTGATGCCACCATAAACGTCCCGTGAGGCCAGCAGCAGTGCAGTCAGTACCAGCTCCTTCACCGAGTTGGCGTTAGCGCCTGGTGTATTGAACACCACAATGCCTCGTTCAGAACAGGCTTCTACCGGTACGTTGTTTACGCCAGCACCAGCACGGGCAATGGCCAGCAGACCTTCACTGAGCTCATCTACCGCCAGCTTATGACTGCGCAGCAACAACGCATCAGGTGATGTTATATCTGCGCCAACGCTGTATTTCTCGGTGTTGAAGCGATCCAGGCCGGTGGCGGCAATGGCATTGTAGGTGCGAACGTTGTACATGATAAAGCGGCATTGTGAGAGAGGCGCGCAAGGTAGGCATGCCGCCGTAGAAAGTCAAGAAGCGGACTGTAAGCTCATTGCAGAAGTGATCTCGCGAGCAATCGCCGGTGCTGCCCGGGGATGTTCAAAGCGCGCCAGCGCGGCGGCAAACTGTGCGCGATTTTCCTCTACCTCAGTCAACGCTGCCAGCAGCGACTCAGACGTGAGGTCTGCCTCAGACAACACTACGCTGTAACCACTCTCGGCTGCGACCCGCGCATTGTCGATCTGATCTCCGCGGGAGGCTGCTGCCGACAAGGGCACCAGAATGTTTAACTTGCTCAGCGACAGAAGTTCAAACAACGCATTGGCCCCGGCCCTGGATAAGACCACGTCTGCAGCGGCCAGCAGATCACCCCAGCCCTGGTCAATATATTCACGCTGGACATAACCCGCAATATCCTGGTCCTGTCGCTTACCCGGGCCACACACATGCAATACCTCATAACGCCGGGTCAATTCGGGTAAAGCTGCGCGCACGGCAGCATTGAGCGCATCAGCCCCGAGACTGCCACCAGTCACCACCAGCAGCGGTTTATCCGCCGGTGTCAGCCCAAGCAGTGTGCGCCCGCGGTCAGCGTCACCGGACGTGATCTCATCTCGCAGCGGCGTGCCCGTCACGACCACCTGTGCACGACCCAGCTGGGCGCTACTGAACACTGCGGTCTGGGCAAAACTGACGCACAGAGTTTTCACAAACGGCAATAGCAGCCGATTCGCCAGACCCGGCGTCAGATCTGACTCATGAGCCACAACCGGTACACGGCAGAGCCAGGCTGCCAGAGCGACCGGAAACGAAACAAAGCCGCCTTTGGAGAACACCACGTCGGGTTTCAATCGAATGACCAGCAACAGCGCCTGAACAATGCCCAGGGCAATGCGAAAGACATCAGTAACGTTCTGCCAGGACCAGTAACGTCTCAGCTTACCGGCTGAAACGGCATAAAAATCAACACCACTGGCTGCTGTGAGTTGTTTTTCGAGTCCGGATTTTGTGCCCACAAAGGAGACCTTCAAACCCTGTTGCTGCAACAGTTCAATGACCGGCAGCGCAGGAATGACATGGCCTGCCGAACCACCGCCGACGACAAGAACGTGGCCAGGAGAAGCAGGATCATCCTTGACCATCAGTACCCGAGCACCTGTTTCAACAGGGGAATAGTGACCGGCGATTTTTTCACCAGGCTGGCTTTGTCCAGAGTTTCAAGGTCGGTTAACAACGCGCCCAGACTACGTGGTCCGCGTGCCAGCCAGTAGTCGAGGACCGGCTGCGGCAACGCATAACCGCGTTGATGTGCCCGCTGTTTTAGCAGACGCACTTTGGCCGCATCATCCAATGGCACAATCTGATAATGCTGCAGACTGCGCATGCGCGAGGTCAGGTCAGGGGTGAGAAAGTCGACCTGGGCGGAACTTGAACTGTGTGTCACCAGCAGAACTCCGCGTTCGTTCAAGACCCGCTGATAGATGGCCATCACGACGTCGTGCATCGCCTGCTGACGCGGCAGGTATTGAAGATCATCCAGCGCTACCACCTGGCCGTGTGCAGCGGCGTACTCAAGAGCGGCCAGAAGTCCACCCGGGTTATGTCCGTAATCCGCGCAGCTGACATAACAGGCAGATTCGCCAAGCTCTAAAGCGCGCAGACATCGCCCGCGCAGCAGGTGACTGCGACCGGAACTGATATCGCCATAGATCCACAAGCCGACAAAGTGTTGTACCGGGGCACGCAGCACCTGCAGCAGCTCATCGTTGTTACCCGCCACAAAATTATCCAGGCGCTGCTCAAGCGGGTGTTCAATAGCCAGCGTCAGCTGCTGCGGCACAGGCATAAAACTAATCGACCCGACGAAAGCCCGACGGACCGTGTTTATACAGCTTGCGCTTCTTGCCTTCACGATAGGCCTTGGAACCCCAGGTGATGACATAATCGATGCCGGAGCTGACGCCCAGAACCGCCAGCACATAAAAACAGGGTTGCGCTGAGCTGGCAGCAATATCTGCTACCACGCCTAAAGGCAGGAAGCTGGCCATCAGCAGACAGACTGTGACGATCTGCATCGCGGTATTGGCTTTACTCAGAAAGGTCGGCGAAATATCCACCTCTTCGTAAAGCAGTTTATAGACACCCGCGCCGGCGATGATGGTGAAATCTCGAATCAACACAATCAAGGCAACCCACAGAGGAATATGTCCCTGCAAGGTAAAAATGATAAACATCGCCGCAACCAGGAGCTTATCCGCCAATGGGTCGAGGGTTGCACCCAGCTTGCTCATCCAATTGAAGCGCCGGGCCAGAAAGCCATCAAACGCATCAGACAGCCCAGCAATCAACATCAGCACAAAGGCTTCCATAAACTGCTCGTGCCAGAGCATCCAGCCGGTGGGCAACACCAGCAGGATACGCAGCACAGTTATGATGTTGGGTATCTGCGACATCTTTAACCCTGCCAGATAAGCTGCATCTCAAAGCCGCGCGCCAACAGGTCTTCCCGCAGCCTGCCTTGTGCGGTGAGCAGCGCCAGCAGCTGCTCAGGTTCCGCACGACTCACCAGCGCAATACTCAAACGGGAATCATCAATGGCTTCAACATCGAGGGCGTCAACAAACTCCAGGCTGTTGAGATAGGCCATCAGCTCGGCATACCCCAGAACGTCTGACAAACCAGTGATATGGATGCGCTGGGCACGTTGCGCGCGAGGTAGTACCGCATACTTTTCCGCCAATCGATCTACCAGCATATCGATGCCGCCACGCACAGCTTCGGCCAGATCCGGAGTCGTGAAATTCGCAGCCAGCGGTTGCCCATCCAACCAGACCTCCCAATCACCGCGATAAACATCACCCTCAAAGGTCTGATCCTGACTCAGCCGACCGACCAGCACCAGATCAGCATCATAGCGGGCAGCGGCCTGATCCAATGACGCGGTGACCTTACCCCAGACATCTGCCGGGCTTACCGTCAGGGAGTCGTCGAGGTCAAGCAGTGGCAAGGTGAGTTTCACGCCTCGGTCAGCGGCGTAGTTGCGCAACCGGGCCACCAGTGGATGTGAACTCGAACTGGCCAGGATTTCCCGGCTGACGCCATCATCAACAACCAACCAGGCCAGGATGTCAGGTCGCTTTGACCACCAGACGGGCAGATTGGCAGCCTTCACCAGTTGCAGCATGGCATTCGACTGGAAAGTGATTCTTATGTGCGTTTGCGGATCGCCGCTGGCCTCCCGCGTGGTAAAGAACACAAAGCGATTGTAGTAGTTCTGTGGCTGCTCCAGCGCAGCCGCGATAGCCGGGGTCCGCGGCACTGAGGCGAGTCCGGTCAAGCGTGACAGGACCACCAGCATGCCTTCCTCAGCGACCCGATCCCGTTCTTCATTCGTCTGCGCCGCAACGGGTCGATCCACGGCATAAAGCCAGTCAGCCTCAGTAACCGCCTGCGCCACAACAGGTACCAGGAGACCCAGCGCGAAAAACAGGGTCACGATAAACACTGGTCTGATTAATAGATACACACACAAACCCATTCTGAGCGGAACGTTTCAAGGCACGATTCAAGCTGTACAGTTTAGCGAAAAACCAGCCACCGCGAGAGACATTATCGCATGGGGTTAATTTGCACGTTTGCTCAGCGGGCCGCTCTGCTAAACTGCCGGATTTGGCCCGAACCGGAGAGACACTTTTGTCAGATGCCAGCACCCCCCCCACTGCGCCCGGGCTGAGTTACAAAGACGCCGGCGTCGACATTGAAGCAGGCGCTGAACTGATTCGACGAATTGCACCGGCCTGCAAAGCCACCCATCGTCCGGAAATGCTCTCCACCCTGGGCGGGTTCGCCGCAATGACCGAGATACCCGCGGGTTACCAGCAACCGGTACTGGTTTCCGGGACAGATGGCGTCGGCACCAAACTGAAACTTGCCATTGATCACAACCGGCACGAAAGTGTTGGTCAGGATCTGGTCGCCATGTGTGCCAATGATGTGCTGGTTACCGGCGCGGAACCCTTCCTGTTTCTGGATTATTACGCCACCGGCGGACTGGATGTCGACACCGCCAGCACGGTTATCAAAGGCATTGCGCAGGGCTGTGAGCTTGCCGGTTGCTCGCTGGCAGGCGGAGAAACAGCAGAGATGCCCGGCTTCTATGCTGCAGGTGAATATGACCTGGCTGGATTCTGCGTTGGCGTTGTAGAGAAGACAAAAATCGTTTCCGGTGACAAACTCGACATTGATGACGTCATCATCGGCCTACCCAGTTCCGGCGCGCACAGCAATGGCTATTCGCTGATCCGCAAAGTGTTATCCAGCCTTGAGATAGAACCCAATGTTGATCTGCTCGACGACCTGCTGGCGCCCACCCGCATCTACGTTAAACCGGTGCTGGCAACCCTGCAGATGATAAACCCCCACGCCATGGTGCACATCACCGGCGGTGGCTTTTACGAAAACGTACCGAGGGTGTTGCACAACCCGCAACATGCCGCACTGATCAACACTGACGCGTGGCGGCGACCTGACGTGTTTGCCTGGCTGCAGCAGGCCGGCAATATCGATGAACGGGAAATGCTGACAACTTTCAACTGCGGTATCGGCTTTATGCTGGTGGTCGCCAGACAGGACGCAAGCCGCTGCATGGATGTACTGCGCGAGCAGGGTGAAGACCCCGTTGAGATAGGCGCTATCGTCAGTGCTGATCACACGCCGGCGCCGGGACAGATTCTGCTGCGCTGATCCTTCGGGTCGCGTTTAGGAACTCTTTAGGATCTGGGCAACGTCACGCCTGTCTGACCCTGATACTTACCACCTCGGTCTTTGTAAGTGACCTGGCATCGCTCATCAGATTGGAAAAACAGCATCTGCGCGACACCTTCGTTGGCGTAAATTTTCGCCGGCAGTGTTGTGGTGTTGGAAAACTCCAGCGTCACATGCCCTTCCCATTCAGGCTCCAGCGGGGTGACATTGACAATAATCCCGCAACGCGCGTAGGTGGATTTGCCCAGACAGATGGTCAACACATCTTCAGGAATACGGAAGTATTCCACTGTGCTGGCCAACGCAAAGGAATTGGGCGGAATGATGCAGACATCACCTTCGATGTCGACAAAACTCTGCTCATCAAATGCTTTCGGATCTACCGTGGCGGAGTGAATGTTGGTAAACACTTTAAACTGAGGCGCGCAGCGTACGTCATAGCCATAGCTGGATGTGCCGTATGAAATCAGCTTCTTACCGCCTGACTCGCGTACCTGGCCCGGTTCGAACGGTTCAATCATACCGCGCTGCGCTTGTTCAATAATCCAACGGTCAGACTTAATCGTCATGGTTAATCTATTCCAGCTATCACAAAGGGGGAGTTAAAAAATGGACGAACTCAGTCGTCAACCATATTGATGGTGGGCGCCATCTGTTCACCCTGCCACAACCGTGCCGCCATATGCCTGGCGGCACGACGATAGGACGCGCTGATGGCTGAATCCGGCTCAGCCCGCACTGTCGGTTTGCCACCATCGGCCTGTTCACGTATCGATAACGCCAGCGGCAGTTCGGCCAGCAGAGGTACCCCTAACCGAGCAGCCACCCGCGCACCGCCGCCTTCGCCAAACAGATGGCTGACGTGACCACACTCCGGACATTGATGTACACTCATATTTTCAATAATACCCAGCACCGGAATGTCGACCTTGGCAAACATTTCGATGCCTTTGGCGGCATCAAGCAAGGCAATGTCCTGGGGCGTGGTGACAATCACCGCGCCGGCAACCGGCACTTTCTGTGACAAGGTCAACTGTATATCGCCGGTGCCCGGCGGCATATCCACAATCAGATAATCAAGATCTTCCCATAACGTCTGCAGCAGAATCTGCTGCAGCGCGCCGGAGGCCATAGGACCTCGCCAGACCATCGGCGTATTGTCGGTGACCATGAAGCTCATCGACATGGCTTTGATGCCATGGGCGCGTATCGGCTCAAAATATTTGCCGTCTTTAATGGTCGGGCGACTGCCTTCGGCAACGCCAAGCATCATGCCCTGACTTGGACCGTAAATATCCGCATCCAGCAGCCCAACTTTTGCACCTTCTGCATCCAGGGCCAGCGCCAGATTCACGGCGGTGGTTGATTTACCCACACCACCTTTGCCTGAGGCCACAGCAATGATGTGTTTCACATGCTCAAATCCACGCCCTTTCGGGGCCTGAAAGTGCAGTTCCAGCTCGATGTCCCGGCTGCCCAGAAATTCACCCAGCGCTGCGCTCAACTCTTCAACCATGCCGGCTGCCGGGTACCCCAGGGTTACCGAAATGCGGTTACCACTGGTCAATATCCGCGCGCCCAGCTCACCCCAGGTTTTGCCCAGGAAAGGATCTACAAATTCTTCAATTTTCATGGCCGCCAGACTACCAGGCAATTTTTTCGGGCGCCAAGTATATGTATGCACCGCGTGCGCTGAAACCTTCAATGAACCTGCCGTCTACACCTTTGGCCTTTGCAGCCGGTACGGGTAGAATTAGCGCCCTTTTTTCAGCGGGAAACCCATGTCACGTCGAATCCTGGTGACCAGCGCACTGCCCAATGCCAATGGCCCTATACATCTTGGGCACATGCTCGAGCATGTACAGACAGATATCTGGGTGCGCTTCCAGCGCATGCGCGGTCACGAAGTCATTTATGTGTGTGCAGACGATACCCACGGCACGGCAACCATGATCCGCGCCGAAGAAGAAGGCGTGGATCCGGAAACGCTGATCGAAAAAATGCGCCTGGATCATCTTAAGGATTTCAACGGCTTCAACATCAGCTACGACAACTACTACAGCACTCATTCGCAGGAGAACCGCTATTTCTCTGAGCTGATCTACAATCGCCTCAAAGACAAAGACCTGATCTTCACGCGCAGCGTCGAACAGCTGTACGATCCGGAGAAAAACCTGTTCCTGGCGGATCGTTTTGTAGTCGGTGAATGTCCCAAGTGTGGCGAACCCGGCCAATACGGAGACAACTGTGAAAAGTGCGCCGCAACCTACGATGCCACCGACTTGAAAAACCCCCGCTCAGTGTATTCCGGTGCGACGCCGGAGCTGCGTGCCAGCGACCACTACTTCTTCGATCTGCCTCAATACACCGACTTCCTGAAAAAGTGGACCCGATCAGGCGCTGTGCAACCTGAGGTGGCCAACAAACTGTCTGAGTGGTTGGATGCGGGCCTGAAAGCCTGGGACATATCACGCGATGCACCCTATTTCGGCTTTGTCATCCCCGGCACTACAGACAAATACTTTTATGTCTGGATGGACGCGCCGATAGGCTACATGGCCAGCTTTAAAAACTACTGTGACAGCAGCAACGAAGTTGTGTTTGACGACTTCTGGTCACCGGACAGCACCTGTGAGGTACATCACTTCATCGGCAAAGACATCATTAACTTCCATGCTCTGTTCTGGCCTGCGGTGCTGGATGGCGCAGGTTTTCGTCCACCTACACGGATTCATACTCACGGCTTTATCACCGTCAACGGCACTAAGATGTCGAAGTCACGCGGCACCTTCATCAATGCAGCCGACTATCTGAAGTTCCTTGATCCGGAATATCTGCGCTATTACTACGCGACTAAACTGAACGGTTCATCGGACGATCTGGACATCAACCTCGAAGACTTTGTGCAACGGGTGAATTCCGATCTGGTTGGCAAAGTCATCAACATTGCCAGCCGTTGCGCAGGTTTCATCAACAAGCAATTCGAAAGCGTGTTGTCGAACCGCATACACGATGAGGATTTGTGGCAACAGTTTATCAATGCAGAAAAAACCATTGCTGATTTTTACGAGATTGACGATACCAGTAAGGCAGTACGGGAAATCACACGCCTGGCAGACCTTGCCAATCAATACATCGCTCAGCATGAACCCTGGAAGCTGAACAAAGACCCCGAAAGACGCGAAGATCTGCAATTGATCTGCAGCCAGGCGATCAACATGTTTCGCAACCTGGCCATTTATCTGAAACCTATCCTGCCGGAGATGGCGAAGAAATCTGAGGCATTTCTTAACGTTACAGAACTGAATTGGTCCGACCACAGCGCGCCATTGCTGGGACACAACATCGGTGCTTTCAAATCCATGTTGACCCGGATGGAGATGAAAACGGTTGATCAGCTTGTTGCTGCCTCTGCCCAGGCGAACGCGAGTGAGGCAGAAGCAGACGGTGACGCACCTCCTGGTGAGGTTAAAGATGACCAGCACATCAGCATTGATGACTTCACCAAAGTGAAATTAAAAGTAGCCCGAGTCATTGCCGCAACGCCGGTTGAAGGTGCGGATAAGCTGCTGCAGCTGACACTGGATGTTGGTGATCATCAGCGCCAGGTCTTCTCCGGCATCAAAGCTGCGTACAATGCAGAGGACCTGGTGGGTCGACTCACCGTTGTGGTGGCAAATCTGGCACCACGGAAAATGCGTTTTGGTGTATCCGAAGGCATGGTGCTGGCTGCTGGCCCCGGCGGCGAGGATATTTTCCTGCTGTCACCGGATAGTGGCGCCACACCTGGCATGGACGTCAGCTAACGAAACCGGGAGCACCTGCAACGTGGCTGAGCTAGGACTTCTGCTGATAGGCGCACTGTTGGTCAACAACTTTGTGCTGGCGCAGTTCCTGGGCCTTTGTCCTTTCATGGGCATTACCCGGGGGTACGACACAGCCCTGGCTACCGGTCTGGCCACCACCTTTGTACTGACTCTGGCAGCGACATTGTCGTATCTGCTTTACCACGGCGTTCTGGTACCGCTCGACGTTACCTATCTGCGCATCATCCTGTTTATCGTTGTGATTGCCGGCGTGGTACAACTGGTGAAGTATTACCTTGAAGCCACCTCGCCGATTCTGCACCAGTTACTGGGCATCTACCTGCCGCTGATCACCAGCAACTGCGCGGTGCTGGGGGTTGCCTTGCTGGCGGTGAATCAATCCCTGACGCTACTGCAAACCATGGTGTTCAGCATCGGCGCGGCCGGTGGCTTTACCCTGGTGATGGTGCTGTTTGGCGCCATGCGCGAGCGCCTGCAGCACGACGGCATACCGCAACCGTTTCAGGGCGTGCCGATTGCACTGATCAGCGCTGGCATCATGAGCCTGGCCTTCATGGGTTTTCAGGGACTGGCCGGATGAGCTGGTTCACACCAGCCCTGTTGATGGCTGCCCTGCTGCTGTTTGCCGCGGCCCATCTGATGCTGCAACGGCGCTATCCGCGCAACCCGCAAACGCTGGTGGATCGCATCGACGCCCTGCTGCCACAGACTCAGTGTGCACAGTGTGGCTATCCCGGTTGTCGTCCGTATGCGCAAGCCATTGTGCAGGGCGCCAGTTTGAATCTGTGCCCACCGGGTGGACGAACGGTGCACCTGGAGTTGATCGAGCTGATGGGTGGCGCAGATGAACCCCCACCACAACCCAATATCCCGGCAGTTGCGGTTATTGACGAAAGCCGCTGTATCGGTTGCACCCTGTGTTTACCACCTTGTCCCGTGGACGCCATCGTGGGTGCCGGCAATCTCATGCATACGGTCATTGCAGCAGAATGTACCGGCTGTGAACTATGTATACCGGCCTGTCCTGTGGACTGTATTTCAATGCAACCCATCACTGCGGACCAGACAGCACAACCCAAGCCACGCCGGCGTCCGGCCCGGCAATCCTCCGTCACAGCAGAATCACGGGCCTGCATCAACTGCGGCCGCTGCAATCCGGTTTGCCCGGTCGCTTTACCTGCCCAGGAGTTGCTCCAGCTGGTGTCTCACCAGCAGACAGACCGCGCCGTCGACTCTGGTTTGAACGAGTGTATTGAATGTGGACTATGTGATCGCGCCTGTCCCAGCGACATCCCTATGGCTGACCTGTTCGCCAGTGCCAAACAGAAGCTGTTGGTGCAGAAGGCGGACGACGCTGCAAAAGCCCACTACAGAAAACGCTATGAGGCTCATCAACTACGCGAAAAGCAGGCGCTTGACGCAGCGGCAAACAGGCGCGCGGAGCGTCTGAAGAAGGCGGAACGATGGTCTTGAAAACACATCAGATCATGATCTGGGTAATGATTGCCATGTTACCGGGCCTGGCAGCCATGACCTACGTCCTGGGTCTTGGCGTCCTATGGAACCTGGCCATTTTAAGTTTTGCCTGCGTCCTGTGCGAGGCTTTGATAGCGTTCGCACGGGGCAGGTCTTTAACCACGACGTTGCATCAGTTGCAGGATTGCAGCGCCCTGCTGACAGCCTGGCTGATCGCGATCTGTCTGCCGCCTTTCTGCGGCATCAGTATTCTGCTGATCGCGGCAGTTTCCGCCATCGGGTTGGCTAAGCAGGCCTACGGCGGCCTCGGGCACAACCTTTTTAACCCGGCCATGGTGGGCTATGCGGTTGTCCTGGTGTCGTTTCCAGCGGATCTGGCCAACTGGCCGGAGCTTGCCCAGGCCAGTCCTGATGCGTTGAGTGGCGCGACGCTGCTTACCGAGTTTCGTTACCGTCAGGGGCTGACTACCGAGGAATTTGTTATCGCCTTCGGCCAGGCGATAGGCGATCAGAAGCTGATCGTCTTCAGCTTTCTGATTGGCGGGCTTGTGCTCACTTATCGCCGCCTGCTGGCCTGGCGTGTCCCGGCAGGCCTGTTCGCAGGATTGTTGCTGGCCAGCTTGTTCGGCCATGACTCCGGATCCTCGGCGAGCCTGGGCTCAGCCTGGTTCCACTGGACTACCGGTGGTTTCATGGCCGCGGCATTTTTTATTGCGACCGACCCTGTCACCCACCCCCGCAACGCCCGACAACAGATCATCTTCGGTTTAACCGTAGGCATTTTGATCTATCTGATCAGAGGATTTGGTGCTTACCCCGATGGCATCGCATTTGCCATCCTGTTTGCCAATTGTCTGACGCCTTTACTCAATCGCCTGAATCTGAGCAAAACCGGTTCAAATCGGGAAAGTTCAACAGCCCATGTCTGAATCCAGCCTGCTGAAAGTCTTCACACCATTGCTGATCATCGGCGGCCTGTGCGGTATTCTGCTGGTGCTGACCCATCAAATGACGGCACCAGAAATTGAAGCCAATCGCGAGGCACGTACACGGGCACTGCTTGAGGAAATGTTGAGACAGCCACTGCCAGCGCAGACAGAAATCGACGCTGACATTTTTGGTTCGTGTGCACGCTGGCTGTTCGTACGCACGGAAGCTACAGGCTACGCCGGCCCAATCCATCTCACCGCATTGCGGCGCACTGATGGCTCCACTGAGGGCACTGAGGGTCTCAGCCTGCGCGTTGTCGGCCATCAGGAGACTCCGGGTATAGGAGACTTCATCGATCATACGCGCAGTCGATGGATAATGGAGCTGGATAACGCAAGTGCGCAGGCTTACGCGCAGCTGGATGCCGTCAGTGGCGCGACAATCACCAGCAACGCCATCAAGCGGGCCGCGAGTCAGATATTCAACCAGGTGAAGGTTTTCTGTGACCAGTAATACTCAAGTGTTGCGCAGTGCGGTGTTGACCCATAATCCTGCCTGGGCGCAGCTTCTGGGTCTGTGCCCGTTAATGGCGGTGAGCACAACGGTGACTAACGCTCTGGGCTTAGCCGCCGCCAGCAGTTTTGTCGTGATCGGCAGCAATGTGATGATTTCCAGTCTGCGTCATCACATTCCGGAGCAGGCCCGACTGCCCTTATTTGTGTTGATCATTGCGACGTTCACAACCGTGACCACGCTGGTACTGGAAGCCTTCAGCTACGAGCTCTATCTCAAAATCGCTCTGTTTGTACAGATCATCGTGACTAACTGTATGATTCTGGGGCGGGCTGAAGCTTTTGCCAGTCGCCAACCCGTGATCCCAGCGTGTCTTGACGCAGTGGGTACAGCGGTGGGATTTGCTATTGCGCTTATCGCGCTCGGCAGCGTCCGGGAACTGCTCGCGTATGGCTCCCTGTTAAGAGATGCAGATCTGCTCTTTGGACAGAGCGCCGCGCAGTGGACCCTGCAGTTAGTGGAAACGGGGCCCGTTCCGCTGGCAGCGTATGCGCCAGGGGCGTTTATTGTTGCTGGTTTGATGTTTGCCCTGATCAAAGCATTTGGCAGGCGACATCCTGAAGTCAAAACACCCAGCGTCGAAGGAACTCGATCATGAATGCGGCCAAACGCGAACAGATCTTTGCACGCCTGCAGGCGGAAAACCCGAACCCGACCACCGAGCTGCACTACACCAACGCCTTTGAATTATTAATTGCGGTGATACTGTCCGCCCAGGCCACTGATGTCAGCGTGAATAAAGCTACCGGTCCTTTATTCGCCGTTGCCAACACCCCTGAGGCCATTCACAAGTTAGGCGTAGACAAATTGAAGACCTACATCAAAACCATAGGCTTGTTTAATACCAAGGCGGCCAACGTCATCAAAACCTGCAAGATCCTGATGGACGAATACAACGGGGAAGTCCCGGAGGATCGGGAAAGCCTCGAAAAATTGCCAGGAGTCGGACGTAAAACCGCAAACGTTATTTTAAATACAGCCTTCGGCCATCCCACCATAGCCGTTGATACCCACATTTTTCGGGTAGCCAACCGCACTAAAATCGCGGTGGGCAGCAACGTCCTGCAGGTGGAAAAAAAGCTGCTGAAAGTAGTGCCCGAGGCGTATAAACGCGACGCCCACCACTGGATGATCTTACACGGGCGCTATGTCTGCGTAGCTCGAAAACCACGCTGCGGTGCCTGTGGTATTGAAGACCTGTGCGAATTCAAAGAAAAAACCGACATCGACTGAACGCCAGCAGGTTAAAGATCAACCAGTTCGACGGCCTCAATAACTGCGCCCAAAAAGTGGTAACCAACAGATTTGAAACGTGGCGCGCCATCGGTAGCCAGGTATTCAACCTCACCGGAGCTTTTCAAATTCAACAGCAGCTCCTGCTGACGCAACTGCGCCGCTACCGATCTTGCAGTGGTGTCCGCTGAATCCACAATGCTCACGGCACTATCACGTTCGCCAGACACCACGAGCTCTTGAAACAACGATTGCAACAGGGGTTGGAATACCGGGAAGTGGGTACAGCCCAGAAGAACTGTACTGGGTCCAGAGGTGGTAAAACCGCGCAAAGAATAAGCCAGTACCGTTTGCGTAAACTGCACATCCAGTGGCCCCTGTTCGGCCAGCGTGACCCACAACGGACAGGCTCTACCCTGCACCGGCTGCCTTTTGAGCATCTTCATGAGCGCACGCTGATAGGCGCCACCACTGATGGTACTTTCGGTCGCCAGTACCAGTACACCGCTACCATCAGCAATCTGACCAGCGGCCAACGCTGCAGCTTCAGCGCCAGGTTCAACAACACCAAAAACAGGTAACGGTGCAAACTGCTGCTGCAGCGCATGCAGAGCAAATGCGGAAGCTGTATTGCACGCAATCACCAGCGCTTTCACACCTCGATCAACCAGGGTTGAGGCAGCAGCACTTGCATATCTGCTCACCGTTGCAGGAGATTTAGTGCCATACGGCAGGCGGGCGGTATCACCCAGATAAACAAAGTTTTCCGATGGCAGGTGCTTGCGTAACGCAGCAAGCACGGTGAGTCCACCCATGCCGGAATCAAACACGCCAATAGGCAGAGCAGCAGAATTAGTCAGCGTAAAACACTCATCGAAGCAACAGGCTCATGGTAGCTTGCGCGCCACAAGAAGTAACGATTCTGCCTGGACTGCAGCCAAAAATCGTTGCAGGTTATTTGTTCAACCAGCGTAAAACGCCTTTTTTGACCTTGCTGCTCGCGTTGTCAGCATTTGACTGTGTCGCGCTGTAAACTGATCTGGCGTTGGCTTGAACCGCCGCGCGAGGTGTCTGGCCAGGCGCCTCCTGCCTTTTTGAACGCAGCTCGCGGAGTTTTTTCTCGATCAGCAGATCTTCTTTGCGTTTGAGCTTAAACGCCTGCTCCAGATCAACACCACACCGGGCACAGTGACTGGAATCAAGCTGCATGTGTCCGCAACGCGGGCACTCAAGATGTGCCGCGGTAATATCCCGCAGTGTCTGCTCGGCGTCTTTCCCTTCTTTATAACTGGCTGAATCACCTTTAGGTGTAAGGTCTTTGATACGGCATATCGCGCCAAACTGAGCTAACTTTGCCTGCCAGGCTTCCGCCTGCTGGTGGTCCAGTTGACTCCGGATAACCACCGTTCTGCCACTAAACAGTTGCTTGGCTTTACGTTCATCGAGCCCGAGTTCACGGGCAAGATTTTCACGCACAGCATCAACACTTGCCTGCTTACTGACCTCTCCGTTAAACAAGATTTGATAGTTCGCCATGCTGAGCTCTTAGTCAAAGTTTGCAAGGCTTGGATATCCCGGTCAGGAGTAGTCGCGACCACGCTTGGCACCAAGACGGAGACGCAGCGCATTCAACTTAATGAAACCGCCGGCATCTGCCTGGTCATATGCCCCCTGGTCATCTTCAAATGTGACCACGTCGGCATCATACAAGCTGTCACTTTGAGAACTACGTCCCACAACGGACACTGAGCCTTTGTAGAGCTTGAGGCTAACCTGTCCATTTACAGGAATCTGTGACTCATCAATCAAAGCTTGCAAAACCTTGCGCTCCGGCGACCACCAGTAGCCGTTGTAAATCATTTTGGCATAGCGAGGCATCAGTTCATCTTTGAGATGGGCAACTTCCCGATCCAGGGTAATGGACTCAATGGCTCGATGAGATTTAAGCAAAATTGTACCGCCGGGGGTTTCGTAACAGCCGCGGGACTTCATGCCGACGTAGCGGTTTTCAACCAGATCGCTGCGTCCCACACCGTGTTTACCACCCAGCTCGTTGAGCGTCCGCAACATTGCAGCCGGCGACAGCGCCTGCCCGTTTAATGCAATCGGGTCACCACGCTCATATTCAATTTCCAGCCATTCAGGTTCATCCGGTGCGTCTTCCGGTGCAACCGTCCAGCGCCACATATCTTCATCTGCAGGCGCGGCAGGGTCTTCCAGACCGCCCCCCTCATAGGAGATGTGCAGCAGGTTGGCATCCATGGAATAAGGTGACTTGTTTGCACCGCGCTGGTAATCCACGGGAATCTGATGCTTTTCGCAGAAATCCATCAACGCTTCACGCGAGTTCAGGTCCCAATCACGCCAGGGGGCAATGACTTTGATGTCCGGATCCAGTGCATAGGCACCCATTTCGAAACGCACCTGATCGTTACCTTTACCGGTCGCGCCATGCGCAACAGCCTGAGCGCCTGTCTGGCGTGCAATTTCGACCAGCCGACGAGTGATCAGTGGGCGAGCAATACTGGTGCCCAGCAGATATTCACCTTCATATACTGTATTGGCACGGAACATCGGATAAACGTAATTGGCGACAAAGTCTTCGGTCAGATCTTCGATGAAAATTTCTTTGACACCCATGGCTTTGGCCTTGGCACGCGCGGGTTCAACCTCTTCACCCTGGCCAATGTCAGCGGTGAAGGTCACCACTTCAGCGTTGTAGGTTTCCTGCAGCCAGCGGCAGATCACCGACGTGTCCAGACCGCCGGAGTAAGCCAGTACAATTTTCATTTTTTCCGCCACGTACATATACCCGTTGAAAATGGGAGCGCAATCTTAGTGCAGTCGAGAGAGTTTGCAAGGCCAGTTGCCCAGCACAAAGTAGCGCAAGTCAATTCAGCGCCAGCTGTTCTGCAGACTGACGTTCAAGACGCACCGTCGTGCGACGATTCTGTGCGCGCCCTTCGGCGGTTTTATTGTCCGCCACAGGATAGGCAGCGCCATGAAATCGCACGACAATCTGTTCTGCCTGAAGTCCCTGATTCTGCAGGTAAGCGGCTACTTCGGTAGCGCGTGCTTTAGCCAGTTTGCGGTTTGCCAGATCCCCGCCATTGTCATCGGTATGCCCATCAACAAATACTTTGTCCACTGCAGGATCCTGTAAAACATATTGCACCAGCGCGCGAAGCTGCCGCCTCCCGTTGTCGTCGAGATGATGCTGGGCTACATCATAGGTGATGCGAGTGCGTGACAGGGTCTGCCAGGCTACTTTGATATTGGTCTGCGCGCAGGCCAGAAAATCTGCAAACGCAGAACCCATGTTTATTGCGGCAAGCTCAATGGCCACTTCAGATCCATCGTTGAACCAGGCAGTGCCCGCCAGTTCCAGGTGCAGACCCTGCTGCAGAGCCAGCAGCATGTCCGCCGCCAGAGCAGCACGCGCAACTGCACCACCACCTTCAATATGGGTCATGGCGCCCAGCGATTGCCGTACCGGAGCTTCCGGGTGCCAGGAAGGCGCGTAGCTGCCTACGGATAACGTACCCGCTTTGTGCATATCTTTGTTGGCCTGCAGCTCAAAGCCTGTTGGCTCAATACCATTTGCAACAAACCGAGCCTCGCCATACGCAACAATCGGCAGAGAAAGAAAACAGCTGCCTTCACGCTTGCTGTATTGCCAGCCTTTATCCCAGGCCGGTGCAAAACGTATCGCATCCGCTTGCGCCAGATCAGCGCTCAGAAAAAACCAGCTCAGATAGATCAGCAGCGCAACACCACACCCGCCAGGCCCCCGGGAAATGACGTTTGCGTAAGTTCGATGATGCAATTGATAGTTCACATTCCTGTTTATCGGCCAACAACGGAATAGCTTGAGCCCCGGTGGCAAGTTGCTAAGGTGGACGGATGAATTTAAACGAGCGTTTTCGAGGTTACCTGCCGGTTGTGGTGGATCTGGAGACCGGTGGCTTCGATAATGCAGTCAATCCACTGCTCGAGCTCGCCTGCACATTCCTGCACTGGGAATCTGACACCCTGCATGTTGCCAGCCAGACCCGCTGGCATGTTGAACCCTTTGCGGGTTCTGAGGTTAATCCGGCAAGTTTACGCATTACCGGCATCAACCTGGACGACCCGAAGCGGCAGGCACTGGAGGAAAGCGCTGCAATTAAAGAATTTTTCAAGTTGGTGCGCACAGCGATGAAAACCCACGGTTGCCATCGAGCTATCATGGTTGCGCATAACGCATCGTTTGATCAGGGGTTCCTGAATGCCGCGTGCGAACGAAACAATCTGAAGCGTAATCCTTTTCACCCGTTCACCGCTCTGGATACCGCCAGTTTAGCGGCGGTGGCATACGGGCATACAGTGCTCAGTGAAGCCTGCCAGCGCGCAGGCATCAGCTTCGATCAAAGCCTCGCCCACGATGCCGCTTACGATGCTGAACGCACAGCGCAGTTATTCTGTCACATGGTCAATGGCTGGCCTTTCGACCCACAGCTGATTAACGGCCAGCCGACCTCAACAGCTGAGTGAAAAAGATCGGCTGCCTGTAGAGAAGATTATTCAGCCGCAGGATCAGCTGCACCGATTTCTTCGAGCAGTGTCTGTAACTCGCCGGATTCGAACATTTCGGTAATGATGTCGCAACCGCCGACCAGTTCTCCGCCAACCCACAGCTGCGGGAAGGTTGGCCAGTTGGCATAGCTCGGCAGGGTGGCGCGGATTTCCGGATTGCTCAATATGTCGACATAAGCAAAACGCTGACCACACGCGACCATGCACTGCACCGTCTGCGCTGAGAAACCGCATTGCGGTGCCTGGGGTGACCCTTTCATATATAAAAGAATAGGGTTATCTGCAATTTGCGCCTTGATCGCGCTGACAACTTCTTCAGACATGGCTTACTCTCGTTGAAATAAATTGGGCCTATTGTAGCGATTTGCGCCGAAATTGCTTATACCTTTGCTTCCCGCTACGGCCAACCTGGACACAATCCGCTAAATCACTCATGCCTTACTCTTTTGATCAGGTCATAGACCGACGTAACACGCAAAGCACCAAATGGGAAAAATTCGACGCGGATGTGCTGCCATTCTGGGTTGCAGATATGGACTTTGCCGCTCCAGATCTGATCCTCGACGCACTACGCCGGCGGCTTGAACATCCGATCCTGGGTTACACCAGAGAGCCCGCTTCTTTGACTGAAGCATTCCAACGCTGGCTTAGCCATCACTACAACTGGGATGTGCCTGCTGACTGGGTATGCTGGGTGCCCGGTGTCGTACCGGCGCTGAATCTCAGCGCGCGTACGTTACCCTCCGACAGTGAGATCATCATCCCTACACCTGTTTACCATCCCTTCCTGGATGTGGCGAAAAACGCAGGCTTGCGTGATATTCAAGTGCCTATGCAGGTCCACAGTCACCCCTCCGGGGACAGGTGGCAGATGGACTTTGACGCCCTGGCGGATGCACTGACGCCGCAAACACGCATGCTGATGATCTGCAATCCACAGAATCCGACCGGACGCAGTTACGACACCGACGAACTGAACCAGCTGGCAGACTTCATCGAGCAACACAACCTGTTGCTGGTCAGCGATGAAATTCACTGCAGTATCCTGCTCGACCCGGGCGTCAGCCACCAACCGTTAGGCAAGCTTCATCCAGCTCTGGCGCCGCGAACCATTCATCTGTACGCGGCAACCAAGGTCTACAACATTCCAGGTATCAGCTGCGCCGCAGCGGTCATTCCCGATGCCGGCCTGCGTCGCGAATTCATGCGCGCGCGGGCAGGCCTGTTACCCGGCATTGGTCCACTGGGTTTTCTCAGTTCAGAAGTTGCGTTCAACGACCGCTCATCCTGGGTTCCCGATCTGATGGCCTACCTGCGGGATAATCTGGCCGCGGTCAAGGCTTGCGTGGGTGACCGGCTGACGCCACTGGAAGCCACCTATCTGGCCTGGATAAAGGTTGCAGACCTAGGCCTGGAAAACACAGAGGCCTATTTTGCACAGCACGGTATTGGTATTTCCCCGGGTGCGCAGTTTGGTCATGCGGACTACATCCGTTTTAACTTTGCCTGTCCACGTGCGACTTTGGATGAAGGTCTCAGGCGTTTGAGCCAGGCAATAAACCAGGCTGGTACAGGTGAAAGGGACAAACTGTAACGCATTGTAACCCTTGAACCAGTCATGCTGCTGGAGTATCGTCGCTGGCTTGGATTAGGCGGCATGCGTGCCGCCTTTTGTATTTCTGACGCGCACGTTACGCAAACGTAACGTGCGCAGAACACCTTTAAACATGTCCAGGATTGAGCCGTTGTGAATCATTTAATGAACACCTATGCCCGACTGCCGGTAGCTTTTGCCAGTGGCGAAGGCACCTACCTGCAGGATACCCAGGGCAATCGTTATCTGGATGGCCTGTCGGGCATCGCTGTTGTAGGTGTCGGCCACGCCAATCCACGGGTCGCAGATGCCATTGCAGAGCAAGCTAAAACACTGACGCACACCTCAAACCTTTACGAGATACCGCTGCAGGAAAAGCTTGCTGACCGCTTATGTGCACTGTCAGGTATGGAGAAAGTTTTCTTCTCCAACTCTGGTGCCGAAGCCAACGAAGCGGCTATCAAACTGGCGCGCATAAAAGGTAACCGGCAGGGTATCAAAAAGCCCACCACTATCGTTATGGATGGCAGTTTTCATGGAAGGACCATGGCAACGCTGACAGCAACCGGCAACCGCAAGGTACACGCAGGTTTCGAACCGCTTCTATCCGGCTTTGTGCGCGCGCCATACGACGATATTGACGCTGTTGCCTTGATTGCGGCCAACAACCCGGACGTGGTTGCCGTGTTTGTGGAACCCGTTCTGGGTGAAGGTGGTATTCATATTCCTGACACCAACTATCTTTCTGAGCTGCGCAGCATTTGTGATGAACACAACTGGCTGCTGATGCTTGATGAAGTGCAGACCGGCAACGGCCGCACCGGCAAATATTTTGCTTACCAGCACACAAGCTGTGTACCCGACGTGGTCACAACAGCCAAAGGTCTGGGCAATGGTATGCCTATCGGCGCCTGTCTTGCACGGGGTGAAGCAGCTGAGCTGTTCGCGCCTGGCAACCATGGCTCTACCTTTGGCGGCAATCCCCTGGCCTGTGCTGCAGCCAATGCTGTGCTGGATGAAATCGAAGACCACAATCTTTGTGCACGCGCCGAATCACTGGGCAAACGCATTGTCAGCGGCCTGCAGGCAGGCCTGAACGGCAACAACCGTGTGGCTGATGTCCGTGGTCATGGTTTGATGATCGCTGTCGAACTTAATGAGGACGCGCCGGAACTGGTCAGTCAGGCATTAGCCCAGCGGGTTCTGATCAACGTTACGCAGGGCAATATCATTCGTTTGTTACCTCCGCTGACGATGTCAGACGCCGAGGCGGATGAACTCACTGCAAAAATCGTCGCGCTGGTGCAATCTTAAGAAATAAGGCTTGTCATCATGGCTAAACAGGATTTTCTGTCGTTACTCGATTTACCCAGAGAAGATTTGCGGTATCTGATTCAACGTGGCCGCGAGATGCGGAAAATGCATGAAAACCAGGTGGTTTATCAGCCTCTGGTGGGGAAAACCGGCGCGTTGATTCTGGAAATGAGCAGTACACGCACGCGTGTTGGTTTTCAGGCAGGTTTCTCACAGCTGGGCGGTAACGCGTTATTCCTGAACGCAGCTGATACCCAGATCGGCCGTGGCGAACCTGTTGAGGATCTTGCGCGCGTATTATCGGAGATGGTCAACGTCCTCATGATCCGTACCCTGGATCAGTCACATATCGAACAGCTGGCAAAATTTGCAACAATTCCTGTGATAAATGCCATGAGCAGTCTGTTACACCCCTGCCAGCTGTTAGCAGACATCCAGACGTTCGAAGAGCTTCGCGGCCCCATCAGCGGGGCTACGGTTGCCTTCATCGGTGACGGCTACAACATGTGCCACTCCTATATCAATGCTGCCCGTCAGTGGGATTTCAATCTGAAAATTGCATCCCCCGAGGGCTTCTTACCGAACGCTGAAATTCTGGCAAGCACCAATAACGCACAAATGGTTGATAGCCCTGCCGAGGCTGTTGCTCAGGCTGATCTGGTGATCACCGATGTGTGGTCTTCCATGGGCCACGAAGGTCAGGAAACAGATCGGCGCAGCACTTTTGCGGGTTATCAGGTTAACGAAGCCCTGCTCGATCAGGCCAGTAAAGATGTGTTGTTCATGCACTGCCTGCCCGCTCACCGCGGTGAAGAGGTCAGTGAAACGCTGCTCGACGACAAACGTTCCGTGGTTTTCCACGAAGCAGGAAACCGCCTGCACAGCCAGAAGGCTTTGCTCGAGTTTCTGTTGATCGGAAAAGTCAGCGCCTGAAAGAACGCCAACGCGCACGCTAAGCGGTTATACGTAGATCGCTTAACAATCCAGGTTTGCTGATCTGGTAACCCTGAGCGAAATCCACGCCGATTTCTTTCAGGCTATCGAGAATCTGCATATCTTCGACATATTCTGCAACCGTGCGTTTACCCATGTAGTGACCAATCTCATTAATGGATCGAACGACAGCATAATCAGCGGGGTTCTCCGCAATATCTTTCACGAACACACCATCAATCTTGACGTAGTCAACCGGAAGATTACGCAGATAGCTGTATGACGACAGACCGGTACCAAAGTCGTCAAGCGAGAAGCGACAGCCGATGATGCGCATTCGGTTCATGAAATCTATCGCATTATCAAGGTTCGCTATGGCGGCTGTTTCAGTGATCTCAAAACACACTTTTGCCGTGGGGGCCTGAGTTTTACCAAACTGCTCCAGAACAAAATCAGGGAAAGTGGAATCGTTTACCGAATGGCCCGAGACATTGATGGCAAAGCCGCCAAAGTCATCGAGAAGGCTGCGGTTATCAGACATCCACTGCAGCACATTACGTATGACCCAGCGATCAACAGTTGTCATGCGGTTGTAGGTTTCAGCCGCATTAATCAGCTCTGTAGGCGCAACCACATCACCCAGTTCGTCGAGCATGGTCAGCAGAATTTCGTAGTGAACGTCATTCATGTCAGTAGAGCCATTGATCGGCTGGATTCTCTGACAGTTAAGAATGAGCCGATCGTCTTCCAAAGCGGCATCCAGCTGTGTGACCCATTCCATAGCACCATGACGTTCCATCATCTGCTTGTCACCCAGTTCGTATTCCTGCACGCGATTTCGCCCGGCGTCTTTGGCCGAGAAACACGCCTCATCAGCATGCTGCATGATCGAGTCGACGCTGTCGGTACTCTGGTCGAGGAAGACCAGCCCCATACTGGCGGTGAGGTTGTAGGTGCGGCCCTCCCATTCGAACGCAACGTTGCGAATAGTCTGCAGCACTGACTCCGCCACTTCACGGGCATCGATACTTTCAACATCTTCCAACAGGAGACCGAATTCATCACCGCCGAGACGCGCTATACGCTGATCATCTTTACCGTGTTCCGTAGATAAAGCCTCGCCGATGGTTCTCAGCAACTCATCTCCAGCTTTGTGACCGCTGGTGTTATTCACAATTTTGAACTGATCCAGATCCAGATCCAGCAGCGCATGCTGATTACCTTTGGCTTTTGCCTGGGTCAGGCTGGCGTCTATAACCCGCTCAAATTCTTTGCGATTCATCAGCTGTGTCAGATCATCGTGGCTGGCCTGGAAGGCCAGCTGATTGTGCATGTTTTCCAGCATTCGCTGAGATGCACGCTCCATCAACGGCAGATCATAATCGTCGAGCAGTGTGATGCGACCCTGGTGCAGGTCGTCGGCCATTTCTTTCAGGCTGCGCTCGAGGGTTTTTACGCCTTTGCGATTGACCAGCACAAATGAGGCTGCATCATCACCGACAAAGGCCACTGAGAGTATCAGAGGCCGGCCATCTCGATCAGATGCTGCCAGCCACTCACCTATCTGGATTCGTCGAGCCCGCTCGACAGCATGGCTCCAACTGTTTCGCACGCCCTCGTCTGCTGATTCAATCTGTGGATCAACTTCAGGCAACAGACCGTCCAGCCCAAGCGCCTGCTCAACTTCCTGCGCCTTAACGGTGACGTTTTTAACAGGTGCTTTCTTGCCTGTGGTATCACCCACCAATGCACTGGACATGTGCATAATCAAAGGCGTGCGTTTACTCGGGTCAAAGCTGATGCTGTTCAAACCTTCAACCACTCGACGCAATAACTTATCCGGCTCGATAAAATCCGCATCGTTTTCTTTGATGCTGCCATTCAACTGTCCCATCAGCTGGTCTACCATCGCCAGCTGATCGCGCCATTCATTACTGTCCGGCCCATGGCGCAAGTGGGTATGTACCATCAGGTTGCGCCAGCCAGGGTTGAGCAGTTCCAACATCAGTGCCGGCACGTCTTTGCCACCAATGCGCTGTTCAACTTCATCCAATACTGCGCGACGTGCGCGGGCCAGTTTCTGCTGACCTTCGCTGGCGCGAACCGTACGCTCCACGTTACCTCGGTAAGTACGCGACTGGCGATCAATGAGGGGATGGAGCTCATCCACCGCATCGGCAAAAATCTGCGGGTTTGTATCGTAATCTTTGACCACCCGCTGCAGCACTTCGTCTACCTGACGACCGACTTCACGCTCAATACCCTGGTTGACATCGTTGCTGTTCCCCAGACGGGCCAGCTGGTTGAGCATCTGCACAGCGCTGTGCGGGTTAGCAGGGTCGCTGGCAAGAAAGCCGGGGTCCCGCGCAGCGAGTTTATTCAAGGTGACTTCCAGGCGCTGCACCCAATCACGCACACCATCCGTGATCAGCTTGTCATCGGTCAGCGAGCCGACCAGACCTTCCATGACCTGCAGGGTATCAAAAATATCTTCAGATAGACCTTTCTGATCGCCGTGTTTGTTGTGCAGAACTTCCATCAACCGCGGCTTCAGGCGCGTATCAGACAGCGGCGCATCACCGAGCTCTGATTGAATAATGCCTAACGCCTCAATGATGTCGTCCGGATTGTAAGTTTCGTCTGCACGAGCATTGACAGGTGCCAATGAAGGTTCTCGAGGGCGCCCCAACAGCTCTTCAGTGCGGCGTTTCAGATTCAGAATCGTTCGGGCAGCATCGTATGCGGGACTGCCTGCGCCACCGGCCTGCACAAATGGGTTTTCTGTAACCCTGCCCGCACCAACATTATCCGCGGCCATGGCAACCTCGCGCATGGTCTGGTCCATGTCCTGGTAATCCTGAGGTGTGACGTTGACACCGGCACGGTTGCGCACGGTGTACTTGGGCTGCAGCGCTTCACGCAGTTCTTCCAGAGCAGGTAGTTGGCCACTGTCCGCGAACAGTTTTCCTAACGCTTCATAAAGGTTGATCAGGTTTTTGTGCAGCTCCTGTTCATACAGTTCATAAACTTCCTTGCGCAGCTCAGCACGAAAACCAAACTCCGCCTGTGCATCATCAAACGACCACCAGAAGGCTGCGGGGCCAACCGGAATAACATCTTTGTGGCTCCACGGTTTGGCAATCAGACCAAACTGGGCGCGCATATCAAGGAGCGCGTCTTTGAAACGATTTTCAGTTTTGGATATTTCTTCGGCGACAAGCAGCCATTGTTCAAACTGCTCGGTATCAACCAGCTCAAGCTTGCCGGGTTGCTGGTTGCCGGTATCGCGTTTACGACGGCGCTCCAACACCGCTTCGAGATCAGAGACCTGATCCAGTTGGGAGATCATGCCACCGACAAAATGCCCAACAAACACTTCCTGGTACTTTTCTACCGCATCGAGGGCTTCAAAATAGCGCGTCTGCATTGCATTAGTGCCCGCATCCCTGGCTTTGACGAGGAAGTCTTGGGCCAGGGCTTTACAGAATGCTGCTGCCAGGCGAGACGACACCCGCTTGGTGACCGCCTGCACACGCTGGGTCAGTTTAGCGGCGGCAGCCTCGGGCAAGCGTGGATCGCGCAAACCACCGTCTTTGCTTTTGCTGCCGGGTGTACCTGTTGCGGCACTCTGCGGCTGAGTCGAGCTACGCTGCACAGTTGAGGTGCCTGAGGTTTCTGCTGCCGTTTTCGCGGACGATTGTGACGCTTGTCCGACATCAGGCAGATCATCGATACTGGCGTCGTCAAATTCCGGCGCCGCGGTGCCGGATGCAACTGCAAAATCAACAAGGTTCTTGAACGCGCGGCTCTCAAGGCCGCTTTCAAAAAGAACGCCCAGACCGTTGCCACCTTCCAACACCCGAGCAACTTTTGCCTGTGTGCGAAAGTGTTCCTGACCGACTGGTGTTGCCACTGAAAAATGCAGCGCAACACTGTCACCCGCGGCAATGTCCGCACCAGTGGCGTCCAGAGAGCGAGAGCCTGCACCGCCCGTCAACAGCATGCCTTCTTCACAGAAGTCACGTATGGAACAGAGCCAGGAACGACCTTGTGCCGGGTGCACTAACGCAGAGAGCTGGATAGGTTGTCTGGAAAATTTACGGCGGTTCAAACTTGTGTCATCCGTTTACACTAATATGGTGCGCTTTAGCGCTTGGACGATAACCGATCTGGTGCATAAGCGAAACACAGAAGCCGCTGTGAAACCCACAGCTACAGGAGCAATTGGCGTTCATGACGTGATTTTGCGCACGTTTCTGCGTACGAAGTCGAAACCGGACTGTATGGAGCGAGAAAGCGCCCTGTCCGACTAAGCCAGCACCACGCGATCGCGGCCGCTGCGTTTTGCCTGATAAAGGGCTTCATCAGCTCGATTGACCAGGTCCTGCACACGTTCACCTACCTGATAGCTGGCAATACCAACAGAGACCGTCATCTTGAAAGTGTTGTCGGTGCCGGGTATCCACATCTGCCGGGTATGATCGGCAAGCCGCTGCGCCACCTGATTGGCAGTATCGGTGTCCGCATCAACCAACACCAGCAAGTACTCCTCACCCCCAAAACGAGCCACATAATCGACGTTGCGCACAACCGCACGGGCCAGTTCGGCAAATTGTTTGAGCGCCACGTCGCCCACCGCATGGCCGTAACGGTCGTTTACAACCTTGAAGTGATCCAGGTCGCAGTAACACAGCGTGAAGGTCTGCGCACCACGATCCGCAAGGGCTTTCTGACGTGCCAGCAGCTCCAGAACTGAACGCCGGTTGTGCAAGCCGGTGAGGTCATCTTTCAGCGCCATATCCTGCAGCCGTTCCATCGCATCACGCAGACCGCGGTTACGCTCCAGGAGGCCGTCGCGCATCGCCTGGAACTCTGTCCCAATGAGCAGAACACCAGCGAGCAAAGCGGCAAAAGCCAGACCGGTGAGCACTTCAAAATTCAGATCTACTGCACCTGCTGCGACCAGATAAAGCACCCCCAGGAGATAAACACTCGCGGTGACCATCGACACCAGTATGACCTGGCTGCGCGCCAGGTGGATAAGCGCATACAACACGCTGTACAGCGGTACTGCTAACAACAGTAAACGCACCATACTCGGCACCAGAATGGCCAGGCTGACAGCACCAATATTGCACCAGATCATCCGACACATAATCAC
>Ga0180435_10001218_pt1 | contig 26968 bp, 19 predicted proteins | sample SS_ome_3_FD_132467 | JGI IMG/M metagenome (GOLD analysis project Ga0180435, IMG submission 132467) | Hypersaline lake sediment archaeal communities from the Salton Sea, California, USA - SS_3_S_1 metaG | ecosystem: Environmental > Aquatic > Non-marine Saline and Alkaline > Hypersaline >... | reverse complement strand
TGGAGAATTTATCTGGTCGCTGAACTTTGCGATTTGATCGCCGTGCAAGAAATTTCTTGCATTGAAAAAATATTGTTAAAACCGGATTAGCGTTTATCGCTTATTCCGTGCAAAATTCAGGTATTAAATCATAGCTAAACTCCCTTTCGATCGCTGAACCGGTTAGAAGGACTTCTTTCGCACCCTCGGGTAAGGCATCAACCTTCGCCATAATCACATCTTGAATCGTTGAAGGGATAGAAATAGATTTAGACTCTTTCCCAAAAACATATTTGGCCCCCTCGCCCTTGATAATATCTAACCCCAAAAGGGATTTGACAAACTCTTCAATGAAGAAGGGCACTCCCTCAGTTTTATTGAGGATCAGATTCTGAAGTTCGTTATCGATGGTATCTGTGCCTAATATGTTCGAAACAATGGAAAGACTTTCACGATTGGAGAGCCGATTCAAGGTAATCTGGTTATGATACGAACGCCCCCCCCACGAATGAACAAACTCTGGGCGATAGGTAAATATCATCAATATTTTTGCACCTGGAACAGCCTCAATAAGCCACCTTAACGCATCTTCCGTAGCCTCATCAGCCCAGTGAAGGTCCTCTATGACAAGAACGAGAGGTCGATTCTGAGAACCTTTGAGAATGATCTGTTTGATTGCTTCGATGGTTTTATCCTTCAGTCCTTCAGGGCTCATAAGAATGCTGTCGATTCCCGAATTTTTCACCGAAAGAAGTTTCAAAAGGTATGGGAGGGTTATACTTTCATTTACATTTAAAATTTCCAGGCTCTTGCAGACTTTGTTCCGGATCTCTTGATCGGTATCATCTTCAGTAATTTCAAAGTTGCCTTTCAATACATCGGAAATGGGATGATAATGGTTTCCCCGGCCATAGGAAAGGCACTTTCCTTCCAGGAAAATGACATCGTCGGTGGAAATAGCCTTGCGAAACTCATAAAGAAATCGGGACTTACCTATACCTGCCTCCCCGATGATGGAAAACGCCTGCCCTGTGCCCTCCTTAGCCCATCCCAAACCATCTAGAAGAAGTTCCATCTCACGATTTCTGCCCACAAATTGCGTTAAACCGCGTTCGGCATTCACATCAAATCGAGTCTTTCGGGTACTAGGAGCGATAACACGATATACACCTACCGGGGTTTCCTTTCCTTTAATGTGTTTATCGCCAAGAGCTTCAAATCGGAAGAAACCCTCAGTCAGTTGAAAGGTGTTATTGCTCACATAGGTTGCACCGGGCTCAGCTAATCCTTCCATACGTGAGGCGAGATTAACAGTATCTCCAACAGCTTTGAACTCCACTCGAAGGTCGTTGCCCAACGTCCCTACAACCACTGGCCCGGAATGAATACCGATTCGCATTTTCAGAGCGGGGATTCCTTTTTTATCTTGCCTTAGATTTTCGCTTAACCTGGTCATTTCTCTGTGAATTGCGTATGCGGAACGAATGGCCCTCTGGGGAGCGTCCTCCAAAGCAATAGGTGCACCAAATAAGGCCATAACTCCATCACCGGTCATTTCATTTATTGTTCCCTCATAATCATGCACTTTATGAATGAGGAGTTCATAAATCTGATCCATGACATCATATGAAGCCTCGGCTCCAAGTTGCTCAACAATCGGTGTAAATCCCTCCAAGTCACAGAACATGACCGTGACTTGTTTTCGTTCGCCCTCTATTTTGCCTCGTTGAGATAATATCTTTTCGGTAATACCCTTTGGAAGATAACGTTGAATTTTGTCTAATTTCTCATCATAGGAAAGTTCCTTGGGCGGTTGAGCTTGTTTTCTTGCTATCTTATGGCCGCATTCATCGCAGAATTTACTGCCCATCCTGTTTGAAGCCTTGCACTCAGGACAGGTTACTTTAAATTTGTGTCCACATTCATTACAGAATTTTGCATCTTCACGGTTCTCAAACAGGCATTCTGGGCATTCCATATATTGCCCCCAATTTATATGTAATTAGATCGGTTGGATATAATAAAACAGATTGGAATGAAGGGGTTATATTATGGTAAGGTTTTTATGTCAAATTATCTAAAACGATGGAATAATTGCTTGGAAAGTAACACCAACAATCACAGATGGTGACCAAGGACTTGCCAGAGGCTCTATCGTTTTTGATTATCCAGAATATTAAGAAAATAGGCGGTATTCCTCAGAATTCAAAATCATGAATACTGCTCAATACAGCCAGAATCTTAATGTTCAGACGATGAAAACCAATTTCAAAATAGATATTCAAGTGAACCTAAGAAAGTAGAACCGGGGGGAGGCAGAAAGCCAACCCCCGGCCTGGTGGAAGATTAATGGATGCCCGAATAACAGCCGTTTTCATCAACGCCTTCCGGATTGAGTACAGTATAGGAATAGGAGCCGGTAGGGGTAAAACGGACCTTGAGCCAGAGAAAATCATATTCGTTATCAGCCGATATCTCATCAAAAGCGTAAGCATCGAACCCAAAGAGGTCTATTATGCCCTCACTGTTATCCCTATACTCAAAGGAAGCTGACGGTTCATTCGAAAGTCCCCTCATTTGAATGGCAAAATTATCAGACCCCCCGTTGACAAAGGCATACTCACCAAAATCATAGGCAGTCGGGTCTGTCATCGAATTCGGCCGCGAGTATGTATAACTGCCGTCCCTCAAGAAAAAGTACAGCATGGTGACTTTTCCGGAAATTGAAGTCGGGTCAGTGACGGTCCTGGTGCACATTTTGTACGTTTTTGTAAATGGAAGGGTGACAGAGTGGCTGCCGTCATGAGACGGAATAACAATGGTGTCCGAGATAATGGGTTCGCCATCGCACACAAGGTTGCATCCAACTGGAACACACTCACCGTCAACAAGTTCTTCACCCTCTTCACAGACAATGGGGTTGTAGGTAATGTCGAAGTATTGAAAGTCCGTCCATGCCCCGGTGTTCTCATCGGTTATATAAACCCCGATTCTGTTTATGCCGGTGGCCAGATGGATCTCAACTTCCTCGGTATCTTCAAGCTCCCCGAGCCCATTGGCTTGAACAACGGTCAGATAAGGATTAAAAACCTCAGGATCAGCGCTAACTGATAATTTAATTATACCATGCTGGGCATTATAGCCGCCGGTCAGCGTGGTTTCGAATTCATCACTGTTCTCGTCCTGATCGGTTATTGTGAGCGTGTACTCTGGAAAGGTCGTGTCCCCTGCGGTGCCGTCCTCAAGCCTCGCATAGAGATCTTCAAGCTCGTCCCAGCTGACAATGGCGCTGTGCCCAAAATAATATGCATGCCCGAACTGAATCGGCTCCGAAGAGGTGTCCCATTGAGCATAGAAAGGTGTCCAGCCGCCGATGGGGGTTTCCACGGGATCTTCTGCCAGCCAGGTAAAACCTATCTTTGCGGTAGCATCGGTTTTGTCATTGGGGTCGGCAATCAAAAAACCGTCACCTTCTTTTTTGTATGCTATTACCGCATGACTGTCACCTCCCATAACTGGGTATATAACCATATATTGTGGCTGTTGAGTGACTTTAATGGCATGAATGAACATAAAATATGACCACACATGCGAGGGTTTGCTCTCGTTCAATGCCTCCCAGACATCCCATGGGTCCTCTGGGTAATAAGTCTGCCAGTACTGGACCATAGACGCGAATTTTATGGCATCTTCGTCATCGCGATCATCCAGGGGGTCTTCCCCGAGAAAGCTTTTAAAAAGGTCCTTTTCGCCCAATATGACCTTTTTCATGGTGTAATAAAAAAGGGCTGTCACGGACATACCCGAGCAAATACCGCCGGGAGAAACGTATGAGCCGTCGTTGTAAAAGTTCCAGTTGTCTATGCCCACTCGGAAACCTGAGTCAAAAGTCCCTTCGATAAATTCTCTTGCAAGGGCTACCCTGTTGACAACAACATTGCTGAAATGGTTTGTAGCTACAGTCAGGGAATTTTCATCATGAGCAAGCTCGGGCATGCCTTCAAGCCGCCCTGTTGTTTCATCGTAAAAAAAGGCCATGTAATGATAGCCCTCTTCAATGGTGACAGGAATTTTCATGGCCATGGGCTTTTCAGAGTATTCTCCACCGTTTTGTATGGTGATAAGAGGTGTTACAGGATTGAAGTTCGGGTTTCCCGAATGACCAATGATGGGGGTGGATGATATGGTAAAGTCCTTGTCTTCGCCATAAGCATCGGCAAGCAAATGGATCTGAAGGCCGTCAAGGGGGTCGTCCGGTGCGTCAACGATTATGTCAGCCCCGGTTGGTGGGACTGTTTGAGCGGCAACGGTTTTAGCAACACCAAGGGTTAAGATTACTAGGCTGTCGTCCTGGGGCGTTTGAGGGGATACGCTTGTATCGCTCCCTCCTCCGCCCCCGCAGCCAAATAAAAGAAGTACCACAAACAGAACCATTCCTGATGTCATTGTACAATTTCTTAGACTCATCATCCATCCTCATTGTTATTCAGGGTTTGTTGTTAATTTGAAAAAGGCAGGCCTTAAAGCTTGAGTTTGCTGTTATCACTTGCAGGAAAACTTACATTTAAGGAATGCTGAAAATATACTTAAAGAATATATACCACCAAAATAACTTGCATTTCAACCGGCAATTAAGCGTTCACATGACATTTAGAGCTAAAAACAGGCAAAAAGTGCCACTATGATTGATCACTATTGGTTACTCCTGGATTTGTTAGAGAGAGTCTTTTTGGTCGAGAAGGGGACCTATAAAGGCAAGCCCATATCGGTTCGAGGTATCCAAAAGCGGGTTGAGTATTACGCCAAGAAATCGGGCGTCAAGGTCTCCTGTCACCGGCTGCGTCACACCATGGCTACTCAAATGCTCAATGCTGATGCCAAAATGGTGACCATCCAGGATCTTCTCGGTCACGCCAGGATCGCTACGACAGAAAGATACAGCAAGGTCTCTAATCTAACTGTACAAAGGGACTACCACAAAACCATGAACATTGTAACAGACGAGAATTTAAAGGGTGGTGTCGTTGGTGACTACAGAAAGTTTTTTACCAAAGAAAAGCGGCAGACGTTATCCGACATTGTGAGCGAAAGAATATCAGAGGAATGAATTTTTTAGCCCTTGCATGGGGCTTCCCCCGGGGGAAGCCCCATGCAAGATCACTGGAGCCCGTGACACCGATGCTTGACAACTTCAGAAAAAACCGTTACGCTTAAGCCACATAACCCACCAGTAACAATAGAAAAATCATGATTTGTTACGTATCCAATCATAAAGTCTAAACTTGGATGCATTCTCCAAATTTGCCGTAATCTTAAGTGGCGCCGGTCCCAGCAACATTGATATTGCTGTTTCAAATCTTTGAAACAGCATCGGGTGATATTTTAGCCGGTAATGCTATGGGGCATTCTGGGATTGGAATATTTAGTTAGATGATGTGAGTTTCTGGAGAATACCATTTATGGCTCTGAAATAACTGGGAAATGGGCTATGGCAAGGCTTGAGTGGCGTAATTTCCATAACCATTCCATACCTCCTATTTTTAAAAGTATCTACCTCTTCTAAAATGACAAATTTTTCATTTTATTGCCACACCAGTTGTCATGTTGGTCCATTAAACGATGTAACTATTGGCTGATATACATATCGTTATAAAAAATTATCTATATTATTGCGCCGACTGTCCTATCCATGGGCATCATTTCAAATGAACGGGCGTTTACATTAGACGCTGTGTAACGTCTCCAAACACTCCGTCTCCTTTTTAGTGGGAGTGGGGAAATGAATTTAGTTGCGGATCCTTAGGAGAAAGGGTATTTTTGATGTTGGATTCCTTGTCATCAAATGTTGAAAAAAATCGAAGAACATATTGACGGAATTGAATTCTTCCCGGGAGCATTCAACAGTGAAGGTACTTTTGGTCGAGGATGACCGGAAAATCAGCGCCTTTGTTAAAAAAGGACTGAGAGAACAAGGTTTTGTCGTTGATCTATGTGACGACGGGGACGATGCTTATCACCTTGCCACCACTCAGGTATACGATGTGATCGTGCTCGATATCATGTTACCTGGCCGCGACGGGTTAAGTATCCTTAAAAATCTTCGGGAGCAGAAAAGCACTGTTCCGGTGATCCTTATCACGGCACGATCAGCGCTCAATGAACGCCTGGAAGGTCTGAATCTCGGTGCGGACGACTACCTGTGCAAGCCGTTTTATGTTGAGGAGCTTGTGGCTCGCATCCACGCCGTCAACAGACGGTCCACGGGTGAGTCGCTGAACCTGTTGCAATGTGGCGAACTGGTCGTCAATCTAATCAACCGCGACGTCAACGTCGGAGAAAACGCGGTCGATCTGACGGCACGTGAATTCAGCCTTTTGGAGATTCTTATGCGTTCTCCTGAGCGGGTATACACACGCACCCAGATTCTGGAGCATGTCTGGGGCTATGACTTTGATCCGGAAACCAATGTCGTGGATGTTTACATCCGCCGTTTGCGAAATAAGATAAATGTCCTTGAAGGCGTCAAGTTTATCGAGACTATCAGGGGGGTGGGGTACCGTCTGAAAAAGCCGGCAGGAGGATAAAACATTTTGTTTCGGGTTAAGATCGCACTTCTCTCGGTTGTTATCTCCGGCACTGTTCTGATCACCTTCGGCCTGTTTTTTCTGTCAGTCATCAACAGGGTCGGCATGGAACGGATCGATCGCGAGATACTGGCATTGGGTGAAAGTCAACTACATGTATGGCACCTTCCAGAACACTGGGAGGAATTTGGCCGATCTATTCGCTCCATCTATGGTCAATCCGACTGGAAAAATCTAATTGCTCAAGTTACGGATGTTGACCATCTGCAATTGTACCAGTCTCCTCACTGGCCCCTGGAAATCAATACCGCCTTGTTTCCTAAATTTGATAGCATGATGGAAACCAATTTGGGTCCTGAAGATGATGGTCCCTTGGTCCGGCCCGATGGCGGTCCAATCGGGCAACCACATGACCGCACCGGACCACCTCCGGCAGGAAGGCGACCCCCTTTTAATCGACCCCACCCATCGGTAGATGACAGGCATGGTCGGCCACCGCGACCGCCAGTGCTTCCGGCCGCACTCGGGGAAATAAAAAAGTCCTATTTCCGGACAGTTAAAACGGAATCCGGCACATGGCGGACCGGCATCATGGGAAACAAGTATATCACCATTTTGATTGGAATGGATTTAACCGGCTTCCACGAAGAGGCCAGGCGCTACCAAAAGATCTTTCTCTATTCGCTGCCGGTGGCATTGCTGCTGCTGGCCGGCGGCGGGTGGCTGATCGCCCACCGGGCACTAAAGCCGGTTGCGATGATAGCCCGGACCACCGAAAAAATAACTGCTCGTGGCCTTGATCAACGGATTCCCCTCATCAGTGCCGATGCTGAATTGCTGCACCTTATCAAGGTCATCAACAGAATGCTTGACCGGCTGGAGAAAAGTTTCGAGCAGGCAGTCAGATTCAGCGCAGACGCGGCCCATGAGTTGCAAACCCCCCTGACTATTCTCCAGGGGCACCTGGATGATGCCTTACAGCATACCGCTTCTGGATCCAGCGAGCAGCAACGCTATAGCAGCCTGCTCGAAGATGTTCAGCGGTTGAAGAGCATTGTACGCAAACTGCTGATCCTCGCCCGCGCAGATGCCGGCCAGCTGCAACTGCGTCTACAACCAATGGATATCAGTAATATGATTTTCTCGGCTGTTGAGGACGCCGGCGTCATGGGCCCGCATCTGCGTATCGAAAAGGATATTGTCCCGGGAATTATTGTAAAAGCCGACCCGGATCTGCTTATGCTGGTAATCCAGAACCTCACAAGCAACGCCGTCAAATACAACCGTGACCATGGCCTGATACGGTTCGGATTGACTGTTGAAAACAAGCATGCCCTCTTTTCCATTTCCAACACAGGACCCCTGATCCCGGAGCAAGCACGGGAACTGATTTTTGACCGCTTCTACCGCCTGGACAAATCAAGAAGCTATCGAACGCCCGGAACCGGCCTCGGCCTGAGCCTGGCACGGGAAATTGTCCATGCCCACAGGGGCGATCTCTACCTGCAGGGCGCCGAACAAGACATTAACACCTTCATCCTGTCCATTCCCTGTCATCCATAAAACAAGCACTGCCCTATACCTTTTTTTGGTCCACATCGAGCGACCGTTCGAAAGACCGGCTCTCTCCACCAGTTTAGCCTGAAACATTCTTTCATCCACCCTGTTCAAACAGAAAAATGACAAAAATTTCATTTTGCCGTTACGCATTCTGTCATTTTGCGCTGCTATTCAATGGCAAACATACACAAAGGGCTGAATGATTATTGAACTCAAGAAAGGGAGATAGAATATGAATTTGAAAAAAAAATCCATCGTCATCGTGCTTCTTGCGATTTGCATGGCCTATATGTCTGGGTGCTCTGAATCACCTAGCAGCAGCGATGGTTCAGAGAATGAGGAGGTTACCGACACTGACACGGTTGAAGATACCTTTGCGGCGGTGATGATCAATGAAGTTGTCGCAAAAGCAACAGCAGATGGCGAGGACTGGATAGAATTTTATGTTTCCGGAACAGAGACGGTCAATTTAGGTGACTACACCGTCGTTGATGACAATGAGGAACATGAACTGGCTGCGTTGCCAGATGTTTACCTGTCGCCGGGAGATTTTTATATCGTGCTTGCAACAGACGAAGCACCGGAAGACGGATCAGCCTATGTCCCGTTTAAGCTGGGATCAGACGATAGCGTGAGTTTGTTTCTGGGAGACGATTTAATTGACAAGCTGGACTGGGAAGATGGAGAGGCCCTCATTGGCTATAGCTATGGTCGCTATGCGGATGGATCTGAAAATACACAAACCCTTTCTCCGACCCCAGGGTATGAAAATGAGGCTGCCGAGCGTGGCGACCTGGTGATCAATGAGATCATGGCAAAAGACAGTGACGGCGGGTTTGACTGGTTCGAACTGTATAATGCCGGTGATACTGTGGTCAATCTTGCAGACTACACGATCGTGGATGATGGCGAGGATCAGGAACCGGTGGCGCTGCCGGACTTTTCCCTCTCTTCGGGCGAGTTTGTGGTGATATATGCCACCGGCGCAGAAACAGATGACGTTCAATATTATGTCGAGTTTAAGCTGGGTGCGTCGGACAGTCTGAGCCTGATCTTAGACGATGAGGTCGTCGATTATATGGAGTGGGAGGACACGGACGCCCCAGAAGGGTTCTCCTTTGGCCTGTATCCGGACGGCGCGTGGGATTCGTACACCCTTGAAACAACGCCTGCTGCAGAAAATGAGACTGTTGACTTCTTTTCTGAAAACACGGTTGAAGACATCTATATTACCATCAGCAACACAGACTGGAACAGCCTCCTTGCCAGCCCCCTTTTGGAAGAATACCACTCTGCTTCGATCACCTATCGCGGTATCACCCTTGAAGATGTGGCCTTCCGAACCAAAGGCAATTCCAGTCTGCAGGCTGTTGCCAGAATGAACAGCACCCGCTTCAGTTTTAAAGTGGATATGAATTACTACGTGGACGGCCAAAAACTGCTGGGCATGAAAAAGATCAACCTGAACAACAATTACAAAGACCCATCCTACATGAGAGAGCGCCTTGCCTACGATATGATGCGCTTTCTCTACATCCCGACGCCAAGGCTCAGCTATGTAAACCTCTATATCAATGGGTCTCTGCATGGTTTGTATACACTTGTGGAGCAGGTCGACAGTGAATTTCTGGAAACAAACTTCGAGAATTCAGAGGGTGATCTTTACAAGCCGGACGGCACAGGAAGTGACCTGCAGTGGAGGGGGGCAGATTTTGCGGCCTACTCCGGGGTTGATTTGAAAACCAATGAAGAGAGTTCCGATAATGCCGCGTTTATTGACATGGTCGATGAGTTAAACAATGGCAGCGATCTCGAGTCGGTGATCGATGTGGATGAAGTCCTCCGGTATTTGGCGGTCAGCACAGCCCTTTCCAATCTGGACAGTTATCAGGGAACACTGGCGCACAATTATTATCTGTATGAACAAGACGGCGTGTTTTCGATTATCCCGTGGGATTTCAATGAGTCCTTTGGCACGTTTAGAATGGATTGTCATGACAGTAATGACGTGATCAACCTTTATATTGACGAACCCACATCCGGCACTCTGGCAGACCGTCCTCTTATTGCCAGGCTGCTTGAATATGAAGCTTATAAAATCGCTTATCATGGGTATGTCGAAGATTTGATCAACACGTTCGACGGGGTCATGGATCCGGACATCATATCAAGCACGATTGAAGATACGGAAGACCTGATCAGCGAACATGTCAACAACGACCCCACCGCTTTTTATTCATATTGGGAATTTGAAGCATCTCTCGGAGACACCATGATCGATGACATTTTCGGGCTGCAGGGATTTGTGGATGACCGCACGGAAAGTATGATCGATCAGCTTTCAGGCGACCTGCCGATTGAGGGAGATGGAAGTGGCAGTTGCAGCGAAACAATGCCCGGTCCGCCGTTGGAGGACCAGCCGCCAGCAGGCATGCCGCCGAGGGACTTGCAGTCAGAAGGCCCGGCGCCGGGGGAATGCTTTTGTGGGGCATTAATGGGCTTTGATCATTTGAAGAAACAAGGGATGTGCATATGCTGATGGTTCCGGGTATGAACTATACGTCACTCAAGCAGGTATTGTCCCAATTTGAATCCCATGGGCTAAACGACATCAACAAGGCAAATCTGATGCATCGCGTGGACACCAAATATCTTTTACCGATCAGTGGACTGAAGCAATTACTGCCACTTCTTGTACCCTCATATGGTGTCCTTGAGATAGACAATACGCGGCTGTTTTCATACCAAAACACCTACTATGACACCTCGGGTCTAAGATTCTATCGGATGCATCACAACGGCAAAAAGAACCGCTTTAAAATTCGTCTGCGCCGTTATCTTAATTCCGGGGATCAGTATGTGGAATTAAAACATAAAACAAACAAAAGCATAACGCATAAAGACCGCGTCCTGTTTGACAGCAGTCACGGCAATAGAAAGCGCATCAATGAGTTGGTATCGATACCTTTTGGGACGAGTCGTCCACCCCTTTTTAAAAGTCTGATCTGTTCATATGACAGAATTGCACTGGCAGATGAAAGAAATGGCGAACGACTGACACTGGACTTTAACCTGTCATTCAAAGATCCAATACACGGTCGCTCCGAACAATCGCATCAGGTCTTGATTGCCGAGGTAAAACGTGAGAACCGGAAAGTGTCCTCTATGTTCATTGACCTGATGGACCTGTTTCGACAAAAGCCGGTCTCTTTCTCAAAATATTGCATCGGCTGCGCGCTCATTTATTCCAACCGGATCAAGACCAATAGCTTTAAGCCAACCTTGATGGCCCTGGACCAAATTTCACTCCAGGAAAACAATCTATTCCATTGAGCTAAAGTATTAATGGAGAGGAAATATTATGTTCAATACACTTGATATGAATTTTTTTCTTCGATTTCTCATCAACACAATGTCGTTATTGGTTCTGGTGAAGTATTGCTATTATCGACGAACACCAAACCGTGAATTTCTCTTTTCCTTTTTTCTATTTGGCACTGGCGTTTTCGTCGTATCCTACCTGTTGCGCAGCGTTGAGGTTTCCATGGGATTTGCGTTCGGTCTTTTTGCTATCTTCTCAATGCTCAGGTACCGAACCGAAGCCATCTCTATCAAATCCATGACCTATCTGTTTCTGGTCATCACCATCTCTTTATTATCTGCCGTGGGACAGACCAGCACAATTGAGCTGATATTATTAAATGCATTGATTTGCTTTTGCACAAGCCTTGCGGAGTCTAAAATGCTTACCCCGCGGCTTGCAGAACAACTCATCCGGTATGAAAAGATTGAAAACATTCGCCCGCAGAATCGGCAACACCTGCTGGACGACCTGCACCTTAGAACCGGCCTTGAGATACGCAATGTGTTGATTGGTAAAATCGATTTTCTAAGAGATACAGCAACCCTTAGAATATTCTATGTGGCCGGGGAGGGAGATCTATTCGTTTCTGAGCCATCAAATTCGATGTTCCATTTTTTTAAGAAACAGAAGCCCAATGCTTCTTCATATGAAAAAAAACCATCCGGGCTATAACGTAAAGGAATCCGCCATGCGAAAAACAGAGCTGAAAATTATCTTGCTGATCATTACAGGCATCATTTTATTTCCAGTAATCACTCTTGGGGAAGTGAAGATCAATTATACGGATGATGGTTTTAAGATTAAAACGGACGACCATTGGATTAAGATAGGTGGAACGCTGATGTGGGATATTGATTCCGCCAGCGATGTATTCTGGGACGCTGAAGACAATGATGACGCCTGGCAAACCCATTCGGAACTCAGGCGCGCCCGTTTGAATATCAAAAGCAAAATTGCAGACAATTGGAAGACACAGCTTGAGATCGATTTCGCGAAAAACAGTGTCTCCAATCTAATAAGAGATGCCTATGTGGAATATAGCGGATGGGAAATGATGGATATCCTTGTCGGTCAACATAAGGAACCGTTCGGACTCGAAGCTTTGACAGACTCTGAAGCCTTAAGTCTCATAGAACGATCAATGGTTACCGATGCCTTCAAGCCAGGGCGGAATATCGGCATTTCACTCGAAGCTGATACGGATATCCTGCTTGGGCAGCTCGGTGTTTATCAAGCCCGGGCCCGTGAAGATGAGGGTGACACCTATGCGGTGACTGGACGCTTGGCAGTTATGCCCTGGAAGACAGACACAGCCTTCTTTCATTTGGGTATGTCAGGTTCCGGTCGGGATTATGGCGGCGAAGAATTTGAAATAAAAGAATCTGCTGAAATACATACGGCCGACAATATCATCTACAGTGATGAAATCGACACAGACCATCTTCTTTTATACGGAATAGAGACCGCTTTTGGAATAGGTCCTTTATCTTTTCAGGGGGAATACATGGTGTCCGATGTTAATGCGGTTGAAGAGGATGATAATGCGACATTTTACGGCTATTATCTTGCGGCAAGCTGGTTTATCACCGGGGAAACAAGACCCTTTAAAAAAGGGGCTTGGAAACGCGTAAAACCGCTATCGGCATACGGTGCATGGGAGTTGGTGACGCGTTACAGTAGTCTTGATGCAGCTGAAAACGAACAGGGAACTTCCGCAGATACCTATACGATAGGTGTCAACTGGCACATCAATTCAAATGTCCGTTTGATGACTGATTATATGCATTTATGGTTGACTGATGAATCCACAGATACCGAAGACACCGGCGATGCAGTGTCATTTCGGCTTCAATGTGTATTTTAAGTCAATTTACACGATCTTTACAATTATAGTCCAAAGGCACAAACGATCTTTACAAGAACGATATATCTTGAAGGTCAATTGGTTGACAAAACCAGGCGGTCAACAAGCTAAATACAGATTGCAGCCAGGAGAAAAAAATCATGGCTGCAAATGAAATTCATAATGATTAGTTGTCAATGTTTTTAAGATCAAAATTAAAAAAAGTAAAGGAATAATGATGACAACAACACATTTCAACAAAAGCAAACTATTCATCCTTGCAATCATTTTTATTATGGCAGCAGGTTTGTTTGGCTGTCCCGGACCTAAGGGCCACTCTGGGCGGCATGGATCCCGCCAAGGTCAGCCCCCATCAAAAGAACAGCTTTTCAGTGAATTTGACAAGGATAATGACGGAAAACTGTCTAAAGAAGAATTCCCTGGCCCGGACGAGCATTTCACACGATTGGATCAGAACTCGGACGGGTATCTTGAAAAAGATGAAGTGCCCGACAGCCCTCCATCCAGAAAAATCAGTGGTTAACCGCCGGATGCGAGCCACTTTGTTTGAGGAACTGCAAATACAACGGAGAAATAAAGGAGATAACCAATGAACATGATAGAAAAAGCATCCACGACCATCATCCTGATTACAGCCCTTGTTTTATTCAATACAATGGGAAATGCAGCACTTGCCCAAGATAGCGGCAGACGGCATCATGGCCCACCCCCCGAAGCTTACACCGCTTGCGAAGGAAAATCCGAAGGAGACACAGCCGAGTTCGAAAGCCCGCATGGCGACACGGTAACCGGCACCTGTGAGCAGGACGGCGACCGCCTTGTACTACGCCCAGATAACCCGCCTCCCTGAGGAAGAGATAGAGAGGCAGAGGACTGATCTTAGTGTTTAACTATTCAAACTATATTTTATAGTAACGCGTACAAGGAAAAAAACAGAGATGAAGTCAGCCGTACAAATTGTCGTCAAAGCGATTTCAATGGTAACCATGCTGCTGATGGTTGCCGGATGCGATGAAGTATCGATGGACGAGAGCAGTTCAGATATCGGCGATATATCAGGGTATGCTGTCGTCGATACCGGTCAGTATGCTTGCTATGACGAGCAGGATGAGCTTGTCAGATGCCCTGATGAAGGTGAACCCTTTGACGGCCAGGACGCCCAGTACAAAGGGAATCAACCCAGCTATACCGATAATGGTGACGGTACGGTGAGTGATAATGTCACTGGACTAATGTGGCAGCAGACACCAATGAATATCGGATATAGTTATGTAGATGCTGAAGACTATTGCGAATCGCTGGTACTGGCCAACCATGATGACTGGCGTATCCCCACCACCAAGGAGTTGTTTTCGATCAGCAATTTTTCTGAAGGATGGCCCTATCTGGATACAAGTTATTTTGACATCGCGGGTTCGATAGTCAGCAAGGACGAACAGTACTGGACCGAAGCTTACGTAGGCACCACTGTAGAGGGCGGCTCCAATGCGGCTTTTGGTGTGAATCACGGCACCGGTCATATCAAGGCCTATCCGGCTGGTGCTTCCGGTCCCATGGGGAACTACGTTCGCGCCGTTCGTGGAAATACAAGCTATGGAATCAATGATTTCGAGGATAACGGCGACGGTACGGTCACCGACCATGCAACAGGCCTGATGTGGGCTCAAGACGACAGCGGACAAGGCCTGGACTGGGAAGCCGCCCTTGCGTTTGCCGTCGATGCAAACGCGGCGAACTATCTCGGCGATAGTGACTGGCGTTTGCCCAATATTAAGGAGCTCCAGAGCATTGTGGATTACACCCTTTCCCCCAGCGCCGGCAATGCAGCTGATCTGGGCCCGGCCATCGATACCGCGTTTTTTAATATAACCGAACTCGCATCAGGAACAACAGATTACGACCCTGATTACGGCTACTTCTGGTCGAGCACCAGCGCCTACTTTGGTATCAACAGTCCCGACTATTACTATGCCTGGTATGTGGCCTTTGGATCGGCAGTCGGCCAGGATGGCGCTGATTTTCACGGGGCAGGTGCAGTGCGTTTCGACACAAAAGTCGAAGATATACCATTGGGCGAAGGCGGCGAGCGGTACTATAATTATGTCCGCCTGGTACGTGATGCAGATTAGTAAACCGTTAAGTAACAGCAAAATATAGTTAAGAGATAAAAGGGAAAACAGCAAACAATGACCATTCAACAGATAAAGGGCTGTATCGGCTGTGGGACATGTATAGAAACATGTCCCACCGATGTCATCCGCAAAGACCCCAAGACGAATAAAGCGTTCATCGCGTACCCAGAGGACTGCCAGATCTGTCACTTGTGCAGGATGTATTGTCCGGTGGACGCAATCACTATTTCTCCGGATAAATCCATTCCAGTTGTGGTTTCATGGGGGTAAAAATGGGTGCGTACATAAAAAGCGATTTTTTTAGACAATCCATACTGGTTTTAACGGGCATGCCCCTTTTAATTTGGGTAATGGGTCATTTCCCGGAGCGTTCGCTATTAAAGGAATCCCTTTCCGTCATAACCATGCTGGCCTTTTGCCAGATGCTCGGGCAGCTTTTTTGGGCACGCACGAATAGATCCGCTGTTAGCGGTCTCAAGATGAGTCAGGTGGTAACATATCATAAAGTCATTGGGTATACAGTCGTCTTCATTCTGTTTTTGCATCCTTTTTATCTGGTGTTTCCGCGGTTTTTTGAGGCGGGTGTTTCCCCTGTTGATGCTTTTATCACCATCATTAGTACCCTAAACCAGGGGGTTGTGCTGGGCATGATTGCATGGTGCTTGATGCTGACATTGGGAATAACGTCGTTTGTACGCAAAAAGCTGCCCATGCAATACAAAACCTGGCGGGTTTTTCACGGCATTCTGGCAATGCTGTTTATTGCTACTGCCGCATGGCATGTCATTGATCTTGGCCGTCATGCAAATCCTGCCATGTCAATTTTAATCAGCATGCTTGCGGCGGGCGGTATTCTGCTTCTTCTGAAAACCTATATTTTTAAAAATCAAAGAAAATCATCGAGGCATAAATGACAACTATTCAACATCCAACAGACATGTCCCGCCGCAAGTTCATGGCAATTGCAGGCGGTGCCGCAGGACTCGCGGCAATGGCTGCCATGGGCTTATCCCCGGATCAGGGAGTTTGCAGCGTCAATGTTCCTGAAATTGATATCGACAAAATGGCCTATGCTCAGAACCAGGCTGATGTACTGGTTATCGGCGGCGGAATGGCAGGATTATTTGCAGCTGTCAAGGCCCATGATGCAGGTGCCAAGGTGATGCTTGTTTCTAAAGGCAGTCTGGGTTCATCAGGTCAAACACCTTTTGCCAAAGGCATATTCGCATTTGATTCCCGTTCTGCAGGAATAAGTCTTGATGAATTTGTGGATAAAGTTTCCCGGTCTGCATTGGGTACCAATAATCCGGTTTATACCCGTCAAATGGCAGTGCATTCCCTGGCCCGTGTCAATGAACTTAAACAATGGGGATTCTTTGACTCACCCCTTTATAACAAGAGTTTTAACACCCCCGTCAAAGAGAGAAATATCCTTGTCAAAGAGAGAATTGTCATCACCCATTTGATCAAAGAAAAAGGGCGCATTTCCGGTGCAGCCGGCTTCAGCCTGGATAAAGAAGAAATCCTTTTTTTCAAGGCCAAAAGCGTGATCCTGTGCACCGGGGCTGGCGGATTCAAACCCAATGGATTCCCGATTTGTGACCTCACCCACGATGGCACTGTCATGGCCTATAACATTGGCGCCAAAGTGACAGGCAAGGAGTGGAATGACGGGCATCCCGGTAGAGCAAAGAACGCAGCGGCCTGTTTTGATGGATGGCATGGTATGTTTGAAAGGAAACCCGGTATAACCGGTGTTGGCATACGCCATGATTTGGGTGTGGATCTTAACTACCGGGCATATATAACCGGAAATTCCATCAAGATGGGCCATCCCGGAACAGGCGGCAATAGCGCGGCAGTGGGCGGGCCCTATGTTCCTGATGAATTTAAGCGGAATGGTCCGCCAAGTGGTGAACGAGGGCCGGGAGAAGGCCATGGAGCCCATGGAGATACTGGCCCAAGAGGTGGGGGACCGCCCAAAGAGGGAGAAGCACCACCACCGGGAATGGCGGGAACACCTGTGGGCGGTTCTTCTGCCGGAATGTCTATTCACAAATCAGAAGGCCTGGTTCCCATTAACGAAAGGTGTGAATCAAACATCCCGGGGTTATACGCTGCCGGTGATGCTTTAGGGTCCTATATGGCCGGGGCAATCTATACCCAGATAGGATCCTCATTGGCCGGTTCTGCGGTACAGGGTGCTGTTGCCGGTAAGGCTGCTGCTGAATACTGCGAGGGCGTTGAAATGCCCGCAATTTCAAAAACTAAAATGAATGAAGTTAAGGCAGAGATACTTGCTCCTTTAAGGAGAGAGGCCGGTTATAGCCCTGCCTGGGTAACACAGACTTTGCAAGGCATCATGATTCCCAATTTCATCATATACATAAAAAAAGAAAGCCTCCTTAAAGCGGCGTTGGCCTATGTTGTAGAGCTGCGGGATCATCACATGCCAATGCTTAAGGCTGCGGATTTGCACGAATTGCGGCTGGCTTTTGAAACCGCCAACATGATTGTCAGCGCTGAAATGAAGCTCAAGGCATCACTCATGCGCAAAGAGAGCCGCTGCAGTCACTATCGACTGGATTACCCTGAAATGGACACCGAGAACTGGAATGCCTGGATCAATATTTATAAGGACCGCGACGGTTCAATGAAGCTCGAGAAACAACCATTTGGCAGCTGGCCGACCTGATTTATCCCTGGTGGTGTTGTTTGGTCTCCAGAGTTTATATCGACTGTTGTGTATAAGTTGGAAAGGGGGCGATCAGCTAGGCCCAACCTTAACATTTGTAACAAGGGAACGTGACAAAATGCCAATAGCGACCGTGAACTGGATAATGATATTTAGTCTTATTTCGACTTTTATTTTACTTAACATACCAGATAAGACACAGACCGAGATACCAGATAGGCGCCTGGAAAAAGATAGGCGACACTTTTCATATTCCTATTATATTCCAGAAAGAAGGACCGGTGCCGAGCGGAGGTCGACTCAGAAATGACAATGCCAGCATCTGAAAAGGCAACCTTTATGACACTCGCCTTAACATAAGAATATTGCACAAAAATAAATGCCTATCGGGAATGTAAAAAGAACGATCCAAATCCCTGTTCTATTTGTGCAAATAGTCTGGTTGTTGGTGTTCATGGTATTGGATGTGGCAGTCGTCCAGGCAGAGGAAATACCCGAGCCGGCATCAGAACAGGATATTCAGCTCGCAACGTCAGGATCGACCCAACCTGTATCCATTGATTTTAATGATGTGGATATCCATGTGTTGATCAAGCTGGTCAGTGAGATGACCGGAAAAAATTTTGTCGTCGATCAGCGGGTAAAGGGTAAAGTCACGATAATATCGCCGTTGAAAATCAGCGCCCGGGAAGCATACCAGGTATTTGAGTCAGTTCTGGAGGTTCACGGTTTTACCACTGTAACGGCAGGGAATATCATTAAGATCGTTCCGGCGCCCGATGCGCGTTCGAAAAGTATTGACACCATGCTCGGTAAAGATGGTGGTATGATTATAGACAAGGTGGTAACGCAGTTAATACCGCTTAAATATGCCGATTCTGCAGCAGTCAAAAAATTGTTGTCTCCATTGGTTTCTAAGAACAGCGTGGTTCTTGATTACGCGCCAACCAACACGCTGATTATCACCGATGTCTACTCCAACATCAAGCGCTTGCAGAAGATTGTCGAAGCGATCGATATTATGGGGGTCGGCCGGGAATTGTCCATATTGCCATTGAAATATGCCCGTGCAAATAACCTTGTTACGATTCTCCAGTCGATTTTTACTACCCAAAATGCAAAAGCTCAAAACACGACAATGGCAGACAAGGCCAGTTTTGTGGCTGATGAGCGCACCAATACCCTGATCCTTTTGGCCAGCAGGACCGACACGCCTCGAATCAAGGAACTGGTGGCCATACTCGATACGGAAACATCCAAGGGAAAGGAAGGCATTCACGTTTATTATTTGGAAAATGCAATTGCTGAAGATCTGGCTAAAGTGCTGGAGGGGTTTCAAGCTAGTAACAGTTCGTCAAGCTCTTCAAAGGATCCTCAGAAGGCATCAATCATTTCAACCGGTGTCGTCGTCAAAGCTGACAAGGCAACCAACAGCCTGATCATTATCGCGGAAAAGGAGGATTACTCATTTTTGGAGACTATTATTCAAAAGCTGGATATTCCGCGTCCCATGGTCTACATCGAATGCCTGATCATGGAAATCAACGTGGACAGGGATTTCAACATGGGAACCGAATGGACCGCTGTGCAGGAAATTGGAAGCGAGGGTGCTTTAGGCGGTGGTTTCAACGGGCAAGATTCAGGTTATAGCAACGTCACCACCCTCAGCTCGGGAAGCTTTCCTTCGGGACTTTCCATGGGGGTCTTCGGTGAATCCATCGAGGTGAATGGTGTCACGTTTCCGAGCATCTCGGCCATTGTTCAGGCCTACAAGAAAGACAAGGATGTGCATATCCTGTCAACTCCCCAGCTACTGACCATGGACAATGAAGAGGCCAGCATAAACGTGGGCGAGAACGTGCCCTATCAAACACGGTCAGCAGCAGAAAGCGGCACTGAAACCTACAGTTCATATGAGTATCGGGATGTGGGTACCACCCTTAAAATAACACCCCAGATCAACAAGGGTGGATTTGTGCGGCTTGATATTTTCGAGGAGATGACCAAACTGGATGAGTTAGCCACAACAACATCTGAGCGGCCAACGACGTATAAACGCAGTATCGAGACCACCGTAATAATCAAGGATCGGCATACGCTTGTTCTTGGAGGATTGATCGATGATTCACTGTCGAAAACAGAAAACAGAATTCCGTGTTTAGGCGATATCCCCTTGCTGGGCTGGGCCTTTAGAACAATTTCGGAATCCAGCGAAAAGACGAACCTTTATGTCTTCCTTACCCCTTATGTCATTGAAAGCGAAGCCGATGCAACAGCTCTTTTCAATGATAAACAAAGTTCGATGGACGCTGGCACCGCCGGAAGTATAAAAATGTATCAAGAGCCGGTGTACCAACAAAAAAAGGAGTAGGTACAGCTCACAGCCTGTTCATGTAACTGGAGCTATGTTTCTCCCATGATGGAGGAAGATATGGTTGTGAATTGATTTTACATTCATTTTCCTTTCATGTTCACAAAGGACAGGTCTTAACGGTCATTGAGATCCTCTGTTAATTTGTTTAAGGCCTACCAATATTCGCACAAGGTCACCTGCTACATCCCTTCGAAAATACTGATAGAAGTTACATGTCCCAGTAAAAAATATTGTATCCTGCTAATTTTACACTACCTTTACAATTTTATGCCAAAGGCACAAACAATCTTTACAAGAACGATATATCTTGAATGTCAATGCGTTGGCAAAAACCAGGAGATCAGCAAGCTAATAAAATAACAAATATTTTTGATAGGACTATACTAATGTTAAACTATTTCAAAACATTCATCGTAGCCTTACTTATTGTCATCTTTCAATTCCCTTTAACTAGCTATTCCCAATCGTCGTTGGAAATAAATCAGACTGCTCAGACCAATGCTAATGTTGACCTGGGAGATTCGGATTGGAGCACTATCGATGTTCTCGAACTCAAAAAATCCCTACAGATTACCCTTGACAGAACCCCCTACACCGAGGCTGTCCAGGCGCGGTTAAATAAAGCCGAGGAACCCACTTCCCAGGACAGCACCACTTATATGCCACGCCTGAATGACAATGCCGGGGCTTCCCACTGGTGGCTATCGGAAATTGACTACCAGGAAGACAAAGCCTACTTAAATTTGTTTTATCCAAATGTAACTCTTGATAATCCGTATGACACCTATGGATGGAACGGCTTGGATGAGTTTGATGCGTTACAGACATCAGCGGGATTGTTATTTTTCAGGTCACCCTACCTGCCTGAACCGGATTTTGCCTCTCCGCATAGTGCTGAGGTCGTCATAGGAATTCATGGTGTTTCAACAGCCGGCGAAGGTAGGGATGTTGGAAGAGACCCTTTTATGGCATCCGGATTGATTGGCATAAATTATCTTTATAATGAACACTTCGGTGTACACTTTAATTTTCAGGGGACCACCAATCTGCTGGATGGTGAGCACGTTCGGGATCCTCTCATAGGGCAGGACGAAATTCCTGCTGATGTTTCTTATGGAGCATTTATGATGGATGTATATTTTTAACGACGTTCCGACTGATGTCGCTATCAACGCGCATAATGAGAAAAAGTGGTATCAACAAGATAGTGTTGAAAACGATTTTCTTTTATGACCGAAGATATCTCTCCAGTTAATTGTTATTACAGGAATATTGCTCATAGCATATATGGTATCAGTGCCAGCCATAGATAACTTGGAGGTAGCTTTTTTGCGCTATCAGTCCTTGGATGTTCATGAATGACTCAATTGAGAATTTCAATCCAAATCTCCTTAATTCGACCAATGTAGAAATATAGTTGATTGCATCATTCTCGGCAGTACCCTTAAGTGTTGATTGTGTAACATAATAGAGACAATCACGACCCTCTATCAAGTTTACATAACCCGGACAAATCAGTTCCCCAATGGTCAGGACAATCGTTGAAGATTACATCCATCTCAAAGGATAGAAAAGTCCACCCAGGAAGCCACAATTTACCTAAATCACCATCCCAAACGCGCTCATGACCACCTGAGTGGGAGATCTTATTGGAATGGTGATCATTGTCTGGGATCAAGCATTGCCGCCGGAAAAATTAGTTGTAAAATATTTTCAACTGTTCTGAAAAATGTAAAAAGTGTTTCAGAACGTTTTTTTAAACAGTTCGTTTGTCCCTCTATAAACTGCAGATTCGGAAACGGTAACCGGATGTTTTTTTAATATCTGAGCGCTTTTGCCATTTAGCGGATCCGCATACCATCCTTGACCGATGGGACCTGATACTGGCGACAAAACGGAAAAACTCTCGTACGTGACCAATACCAATATTCCACCCCACGCCGCATTGTCATGTGGCAAGACATTTTATCACCTACAATGTGTGCAATTGGATTGGATGTCTCAATAGGCCATCCCAGACGTGCTGATTACCTCCTGAGTGGGAGATCTGGTTGGGATGGTGATCATTGCATGTAGATGGTAGGTGATGTTGCTGTGGGGGGCATTATCTGGGAGATGCCTGAAAAATTGAAATATCTTTCGAAAATTAGAAATGCGGTTGTCCAGGAAGAGGGGATATGAGAGCGAATGCCGGCATCTATATTCTGATGAATCGAGAACTGCAAAGAAAGCAAAAAAGTAGCAGCATATATGTCACCGACCATTTGATTTGATAAGTTTATAGATGATTGCTTTTAACTTTCGAATTGAAAATTCACCAGAACATATAACCTGCTAATAGCAAAGCAAATAAACGTGCCCATGAACTTTTAAAACTAAAAAATATCAACTAAACATCAAACTAACTAAATGGTCAAACAAGGGCCGACCCGAAGGGAGAGGCCCCTTGTTTGTATGAAATCTCATATGATTTCATATTATTTCATGTAGTTTTCGGATCCAGAATAATTGTCATGGGTTAGCTTCGATTTCGTTTTACCAACCCTCGTAGAAACTTTACCGACCCTCGCACATTCTTTACCAACCCTCGTAGAAACTTTACCGACCCTCGCACAAAGATTATTTGGATGATGCATTCTTATAAGTATCATTAAGGGATCTGTAGACTTTGTATTTAGTACCATGAAGGCCACTTGTTTTCTCATATGAAGATATAAAACCCTGTATCTTAAGCGGTTCAAACACATTGGTTACAACAGTGGCTTCAAGATTTGTCCTATTGCCATCGGTGAGATTTAGCGTACGGGCGATATTTTCAAGATTTATAGGTACCATTGGATTGTCATTGTTAACGATAAATTTTCGAAAGAAAATCTGAGCCGATCCTGGCAGACTGTATAAATCTTCACGAATCCAATCGTAGTTTATCATTTTAAGGTTATGGATGAATAATTCCCCGAGAATTGTGTTGAAGGTGACAAAATATTCTCGATTTCTGATTACACCGTCGCTTTCCCTGGCTCGATCAATGTAGCCAAATTCAAATAACCTGCTTAACATGTTCATGCGATATGGTCGTTCACGTATATTTCCCCCTTCTAGTTTTAGCCTAACCGGAAACGTTAGACGAAACTCTACACGCGATGTCTCCAAGAGGAGCCTAAATATGTCATTCGATTTCAATTGCAGACACGTAAATTTACGGAAAATTTTATCATTGAATCGTATCCAGTGCTTAGACTTCATGAGAGTCTCAACATCTGTTTCTGAAAGCATGGATTCATATGTTTGCGATTCAACATCCTTGCAAGTATTTTCGAGCTCGATTTCACGCCTGCGAATGCTGTCTATGTCCCGAAATATTTCTGATGCGAATTCCGGTAGGCGATCCCCGCCTTCTTTTAATAGATAAAAATACCCAAGGGCATCCATCAGCATGTAATTCCTTGCACCCCAAAACCCATTGGAAATAGAACATCGGTGCCCTTTTTTATCGGTCAATTCATACGGGAATTCAATTTCTGTGCCGGGCTTTTTGATCAAAGCAGGCAAGGCTTTATTGATCCCTCGCTCCGATGTATTAGACCAACTTTCTTTTTCAGTGCGGCCTCGTTGGAGTTTTTTGCATTTAGACAATATCTGAGAGAGCCCGTTGACCAATCGTTGATAAAAGGGATTTTTGTGAAGAAAGGGATTGAGATCTAATAAATTCTGGTATTTCTCAAACCATGCTTCGTAATCAATATTTCTATATTTAGGATTATCAATCTGATTGAATTCGTGTTGTAGCCGGATATAGGTTTCATCAGCCTTTTTCTTATTCATGTTAAACACCTCCTGTACCGAACATCGACGATGGTGGCGTATACTCGGCCTCTTCCTCGTACATATGATCTACACGATCAGAAACGGTCATTTTATCCCTATCTACTTTCAAGGGAATTTTGCCGGTAACACCAGTGCCACGCTTTGCCTTGAATACGATCAGATCGATGTTTCCATCCTGCTGGATCATTTTCTCCCAGTCATTTTTAACCATGTACTGACCATCTTTTTCTTCAACGGCTGCCAGAATTCCAAGCCATGACGCTTCATATTCGATGGTGCCGGATTCTTTAAATGATGCCATGCTAAGGCGTTGACCAGATTTATAGGAATCCCTGGCAAGTTCAGAGATCGCAAGGATGGGGATATTATGCTTTTTGGCAATGCCGGTCAGATTGGAAAGAATGCCATCAACACGAAGCCTTTCATCAGATCCTCCTCCCTCAGTTCTCAATTTTCTGAGATAGTCGACCATGATGACAGGAGGCATACCCTTTAATTTTATGACTTGCTCAATAAGGTCATCCCATTTTTCAATGTTGATTATACCGTCGATTACACCTTTCAGTTTCCTGATTTTCCGGATATTGCGGTCAGAGCATATTTTCTTGATCTGTGATTTATCCAACCTGTTCTGATTGAAATCCTCAATACCATTGGCGCTGAAACGGGCAAACGTGCGATATCTAAGTTCGGCCCTACCATCATCGTAACTGAAAAAGAGTATGGGGTGACCATTAAGGCATATATTATCGGCAATATTATTTGCCAGCATGGTTTTACTTGCTGATGGTATGCCGCCAAGGAGATAGAATCGGCCGCCAATAAGACCGCCATTCATGTATGCTTCAAGATTAGACAGATTGTCCGCAGAGAATGGAATCTTGATAAAGCTTTCATCATGCTCTGCAATGATCTTTTCAGTTGAGTCAAAGAAATCGGCAACATCAATCTTTTCTTGCTGGTTCTGATTTTGTGATTCAAGCTTGGCAATAGAATTGAAGGTCTTGCGAAGTTCAGTCTCGTCCAAAGCAGGGGTATTTTTATCGGTGTTCCATTGCTTGACCAGCTCCCATACAACGGCCTTATCATCCCAGGCCTTCAGCATGTAGCCGATAAGTTTGGTGGCCGTATGATTTCTCATGCCTTCCTCAGCACCATTTTTCAGTATATTCGCATATGAATCACCACCGTCTGATTTTATCACCGTATTCGCGTTATCATCGCGTTTGGGTTGCTTTTTAGAGGCGGGTTTGCTTGAGTCTTCCGAGACCGCTTTTAGATAATCGATCATCCATGGTTCACATTCAGCAGGGTCTATTTCAAATATTGAAAAACCGTCTTCCCATTCGTATTGGCGGCCGGAACCATGTAAGGAAGGAGGGGCTGCAGCATAACCACCATCGCCACGGATATCAATGTCCAGTTCCTTCTTGACATCGTTTTTAACTTCAAAACCAGGATGCTGTACATAGACATGAAATCCCTTACCAGTCTTTGCCTTAACAGTATCCGGGAAGCCGCCTTCATCTTCGGCATATTGAACTGCATCCTCCGAATCTAAATCGAAAACAACCAAGTTGGAAATTTTACCGGTAACGATACCAATGTTAGCATCAGGCCATTTTGTGAACCATGTGATCACTTCATCGACCGTTGGATGGCGTGTTTGAAATTCTGTCCAATATATCATTGCCCGCTTACATATGCGGGTTACATAATTATTATAAATGTCGTCTTCTGAAATTGGGTTGGCTGATTCTTTATTTTCATCGAGCAGCTTATTAAGTTCATCGACAAAATATCTGGGCGGCTTCCGTTCAATCTGCTCTCGGCTCCAAAGCGGAATCACCGATAGCCCTTTATGCACATATGAAAGTGCAATATCCTTATTTATCATTTTAAATTCCATCCTGTTTTTGGGAGTTTATTAGTGCGGCTGCAATGGCATCCCGCACCCACTCAGCCAGACTAATTTCACACTCATCGGTCATGTGCTTGATTTGATCGAAATGCTCCGGTGGAATGGCGATGGTCAGTTGTTTTTTGAATTTTGCTTTTCTCATAATGTATTCCTCCTGTTAAATGGAATTACAGGCAATCATGATTGCCTTTGTAATTTGTTCTCGGTAACGTAGTGAAACGGCGAGTGATTTGAAACCAGCTGGTTGTAATAAAGAGAAAGGGCAGCCCCTGTATGATACAGAAACCGCCCATTCGTTAACAATCTGCGAACTGTTTTTTAAAATTTTAACGTGCTACACGAACACCAACCGATAGGTGGAGATTCACCCCACCCACCAGCGACATGCTGGATACTCATGGGGTCCAGCCTTCACAATAATAAAGCAGCTTTACCTTTCACTGACGATTTAGTGAAAATTGTAATTATGAAAATGGATGGGGTGGATGTCTCCAATTAGATACTTAAGATTATTTTTATCAATTGCCATGTATATATCCTCTAAATTTTCTATAGAGCAATCCAAATTGTTAGTTAAAGCCTCACCAATTGGAATCCTAATATTATCTACACTATGATGCGTTTTGCAAACCATTGCGTGCCTATAAGGACATAGATTGTAATAGGA